>Ga0307507_10009799_pt1 | contig 12635 bp, 11 predicted proteins | sample 7_EM_MG_FD_207223 | JGI IMG/M metagenome (GOLD analysis project Ga0307507, IMG submission 207223) | Populus trichocarpa ectomycorrhiza microbial communities from riparian zone in the Pacific Northwest, United States - 7_EM | ecosystem: Host-associated > Plants > Roots > Unclassified | place... | reverse complement strand
CACCGGTGCAGCCCAACATATCCGAACCTCGTATCTCTTTCCTTGTTCAAGGTGATCGAGTACCGCCCAATGGCTCTCGCCAGACCCTATGAAAGAAGTATCTAAGGTAACATGTAGCTCATGGCATGTGCCTTCGCAGCTAGGTGAAGCGCTGAGTCTCAGGAGCCCTGGATGCAGAGCCTCAAACCCGGCAGATTGTGGAGAATTTGTACCATTGAAGAGCAGGTCTTGTGAATTCGAGGGAGCAACGAATAGTTCTTTCTCAATGTTTCCTAATACAGCAGTGGAAAAAAGGACGGGAAAAAGAAATCGAGCAAGAAACATTTTGAATGAATTATCTAGCTGCTCAAAGGGTATTGGGTTTGCAAGGAGGTAGGCAGGTTGGTGGGCGCTCGTCCCTTCAGTCGAATTCTGTCCGAAGCTCGGCATGCTGGTGGCAACAAAACAAGAGCCCACAAGAGCGATTGGGGCGTCGCTAAGCCGCAATAGGTTAGAGGTGGCCCCTGCCTGACAAACTGAACCCTCGACGCGCAAAAAACAACACACACCCATCCACCCACAGACCGCGCCCGCCCTCTCTTCTCCTTCTTTTTCTACCGCCTCTCGCCATCTCTTCTTCCTTTTCTTCTCCATCTCCTCTATCACGCCTTAACGAGTCACCTAATTCACCCCTATTCCTCTTCATCTATTCTCAGAAATCCATTATGAGAGAAGTTATCTCCCTTAACGGTGGGCTTCCCCCCGCACTTCGTTATCCCCCTGCTATTCCTTCTCAAAAATTTATTGAAGGATAACCCCTGAATCTTCCGGAAGTCGGTTGCTGATGAGAAATTCAATACAGTCGGTCAGGCTGGTGTTCAGATTGCCAATTCCTGCTGGGAGGTAAGCACATTTGCACTCTTTTCTTAATTTTTACTTTTTCTCACCTGATATTGCAAATGCTAAATTTTATATACTTTATAGTTGTACTGTCTTGAGCATGGTATTCAGGTACATAAAACTACCCTTAGTCTTATCGTCCCCTTCAAATTCTAGGAGGGACACGGGGGATTGGCGAGTTGGTGAAGCTTGTTCACAGAAGCTGACGGCACTTAGCCTGATGGATACCTCACTGAGGAACGTCAGAAGGGACCCCAAGACACTGGGTTTAGCACTTTCTTCTCCGAGACTGGTATGTTAATAGTTGCTGAATTCGAGGCAATTAGAAGCCAAGTTTTATTCGCCTAGGGGAAATTAATCTAACTGTTGTGACTAGGCCAGGGAAAATACGTTCCACGCACAATCTATGTTGATCTGGAGCCAAATGTCGTCGACGAAGTAAGGACTGGCACCTATCGAAGCCTTTTCCACCCTGAGCAGATGATCACCGGAAAGGAAGATGCTTCCAACAACTGTATGTCTTATTTTCACGAGCTTGTTTTGGTGGCAAATACTGATATTACATAATAGATGCCCGTGGTCACTACACTGTCGGAAAGGAGTTGATTGATCAAGTGCTGGACAAGATTCGCCGTGTTGCTGGTCGGTACAACTAATTATCCTATTAAAGAATTTCACTGACCACTTTTTAGATAATTGCTCGGGACTACAAGGATTCCTTGTCTTCCACTCCTTTGGCGGTGGTACTGGGTCTGGCTTCGGAGCTTTGCTAATGGAGCGTTTGTCTGTCGACTATGGCAAGAAGTGCAAACTTGAATTTTCGGTTTACCCAGCCCCTCAAGTATCTACTTCAGTCGTTGAGCCTTACAACTCTATCTTGACAACTCATACTACCCTTGAGCACTCCGATTGTTCGTTTATGGTAGATAACGAAGCTATTTATGACATTTGCCGTAGAAACTTGGATATCGAGCGGCCTAACTACGAGAATTTGAATAGGTTGATTGCTCAAGGTAAATATGGCTGAGTCTATAGGTATGTTAAATATTCACTAACTCCTTTTATAGTTGTCTCTAGTATCACCGCTTCTCTCCGTTTCGACGGTTCCCTCAATGTCGATTTGAACGAGTTCCAGACCAATCTTGTTCCTTATCCTCGTATCCACTTCCCTCTGGTCTCATATGCTCCTGTCATCTCAGCAGCCAGAGCCTCGCATGAGGCCAACTCTGTACAGGAGATTTCCAACTCTTGCTTTGAACCTCACAATCAGATGGTCAAGTGTGATCCTCGTAACGGAAAGTACATGGCTACTTGTCTGCTCTACCGTGGTGACGTTGTGCCTAAGGAGGTTCATGCTGCTGTTGCTAGCATCAAGACCAAGAGGACTATTCAATTCGTCGATTGGTGTCCGACTGGCTTCAAGATTGGTATTTGCTATCAACCTCCTCAGTTGGTTCCTAACGGCGATTTGGCGAAGGTCAATAGGGCTGTGTAAGTCACAAATCTTTGCTAAAATTTCCACTATTTTCTGACATGATATTTAGTTGCATGTTGTCCAACACCACTGCCATTGCTGAGGCCTGGAGTGCTTTGAGCAACAAATTTGATCTCATGTATAGCAAACGTGCTTTCGTTCACTGGTACGTTGGTGAGGGTATGGAGGAGGGTGAATTCTCCGAGGCCAGAGAAGACTTGGCTGCACTTGGTGAGTTGACCCCTTGGATTTGTGCCGGGGCATGGGCGGCTGACAAATTTTACAGAGAGAGATTACGAGGAAGTTGCCACAGACTCTCTTGGCGAGGACGCTGAGGAGGCCGAGTACTAATCGACTCAAATTCACTGCGTGGGAGGGGAAGCTAGCTAGAGAAAAGGACATGCGTTTAAGCTTGCAGAGCATTAATATATCCGGGTGATGGGGGGTTTCATGCCGTTGCCGTTCCAACATGGAAATTGTTTTGAATTCCCTACCTACCTGGACTGTTGATTGATTGAATTTTCTCAGTCTAAAACCGTGCTTCCTTTTGATCATTCTGTTTTTAAACCTACATTCTTGTGCGTTCTTATGATTGTCTCTCTGCCTTGGGAAAAAAATTGTGTGAGGTTTTCTTTTTGAGGTGCGGGGGGATATGTATGACATGTACTATGTTAGTACCTTCTTTACAGTCTTTAATTTGACGCATTTTTTCCATCCTTCCCTTATTAGTGGGGTTTAAGTGGATGTAGAGGTACGATACATCTGAATTATGGCACCTATTCCTTAATAGAGGACATGCTACGTGAAGAATTAGGTAGGCACGTGAAATCTGTTGATGCACCTTGGTCATGGTTCATCGAACAACACGACGCTCCCAACGGTATTTCGCTTGGATGAGATACCAGTCCATCGGATCGCAGCTCCCTGGAGCTTTGTAGAGCTATCTCGTGGATGGGGATGCTTTCTAGGGTATAATTTCTATTTCCAGTTCCTTGCAGGCTATCTCGCAAGTTCGGCTTTGCAGAGGCTAACACGGTTCCGCTCGTCTTATACAGTTAGACTGATTTGGTGGGTAGGGGGCTTCTGCTGAAAGCTACCAATCAGAAAATCCAGACATCGGGAGCTGTTTCGTGCAAATGGATCGTGCTCTGTATTGGCATCTGTAGGGTACAGTACTCCTCTCATCTTCGGCGATGGCCTCCTTTGGAGGCCTGCTTTGTTTTGGCTTTCTTTGGAGATCTGGGCTTGTTTCAGGCCGGTATCACGACTGATGAAGCCTAAGTGAGATGCCACTGTGCTGTGGAAGCTTTGCAGAGCTGTAGGCCTAGCATTGAGAAAAACAGGCACTTGGGTACCTCGTGTTGCCATAGGGCAACCTTTTGTGCAGCTTGGATGGCAGGTCGCTATTGTGCTCTACCTAAAGCTTCATATAATATGATAGCTTCTGTTATACTTGAATAGGCGGCACTAGCGGAGAGCACGCTCTTGTCTGCAAAGCTCTCGTAGCACCCAAGGTACCGGTATATGTGGCGGCGTTTTAGCAGCAACGACGCACCATACCTACTGGTTATTGAGATTTATAATAACCGCTGCCTACATGGCTTGGGATTTTAATTAGCTGGTGAATGCCAGATAGGTATCGCTGGGATAAAATATGAATGTTGAACTATACTCGAGTACATCGTGGCTGCCAAGACACGGCTGCATATACCTCGGGTGTTACGAGAAGTTTACGGATAAAGTTACCAGTGCACCCCACCCAACGGAGCTCAGATTTCCGGACGACCTTCGGATCGTCTCTTCTCTCCCTTTCGGAAGGTGGAAGTGCCGAAGCTGGTACCAATGGTGCGATATATTTAGTTAGGGTGCCTAATGGCATTTGAGCTCTAGTTTCTAAGGGTATTCGTGTTGCTGTGACCTAGCCCTGGCATAAAAGTCATAGGACACAATCGACAGGGTTATTGGTGTCGATGTTTCGACCTTTGATACAAGCTCTTGGGAGAAAGTTGTCACACGGCGTAATTCGTGAGAAACATGCCTCCGATATATGCTAAGATGTGGAGAGTATAGCTTGGCTAAGGCTCGTTTGAGATGGCCTTTAGAAATCCATGCCCATACTAGTCATTTGATAAGGTATGGCAGAGGAACTGTGGGGTGGTGGTATATCGAAGGCTACTGTGGTAGCATTACTTTTTTACGGAGTTAAGAAGCGACCAACAGGCTCTGTTGGCTTTCGGCGGGGATCTTCTGCTGTGGATCGACAGGTTAAGCTAGAACGGCCTCGCTAAAATTCTACCGAGCGGAAGTGACGTATTGTTCCAGTATGGCACTTACAACTAGCACTCCCCTGCGCGGGGATGTGGATCATTGCGGGGTGGGCTGGCTTATCAGTAGAAATGATGGCCACGTTCGTGACACTCTTGTTCATGGGCCTAACTCCCCCCATATATTCCCATACCACGCTTCCAAATTTATCGGCACTTCGGGACTGCCGGCCGTCCAACACGGATGACGGCAGCTGTGTACCTTAGGTAATTGGCTTCTATTGGGTGCTGTTGTGTGCCTCACGCGGCCGAGTTAAAGCCGGACACCTAAGTGTTGATTCCCATGCAAAGTATCCGGCTTCAACTCGGCCGTGCGAGTAGCTCACTCTGACCGTTGGTTTCGGTACAATTTTACTAAGGCCTATTGTGCCTTGGAGAGTTTTTACTAGGAGAACGGTTGCTCGGTCCCCTTCCCGTTGGACTTAAATTTTTGAAGCTCCAGTTCTTGAAGAGGAAGCAATAATACATATTTTGCTTGAGAGATTTAGGACGAACTCCCCTCAGTTTTTACGTTGGGTCTAAGACCGAGAGGTGGATTCCGGTAACCTAGTTCTGAGGCTGCTTTAATTTATTTCGTGATATCAGAATTACCTCGAAGGGGCGGCTTGACGGTCGTCGATCGGGCCGGGTTTGGGTGGAGAGGCAAGGGGTCTTGTTTCCCGGGATTCGAGTGATATTATGTGAGAATCTTTCACTGCGCTGCCGTGCTTTGGTCTAGAAAAAAACGCCTTTATGACGCATTTAAGACTTCCGGGACTCGGTCGGCGTGTGCGGCAGACTACAAAGGCCATCCGGGACGAGATCTGACGGCTATTTGTGGTCATTTAATCCAAATCTGGCCTGCTTAACTTGGGAGTCCGCAGACACTGTAGGGTAATGATTGGCGATACCACTTAGCTCTAATTTAGCTGCCGTGTGATGCTTCCTTTTGGAGGAAGTGCCTTGAGCTATTTTTGTAATTACCGCCATTCTGAGATATACTCTGTTTCTTTTGCTATGGAGTAGGGCCTTACCTTGGGCTGAGTGTTCTGTTTGACGGAGTAGTCGCTACGGGGAAGGTGTTTGAGCTCTAAACGAACTTCTCTCAAGCAAAAAAAAAGCGAAAACAAAAAAAAAACCCCACAGGTCCGTTCTTACGTTTAGGCATGCTGGTGTGGCGAGGAGAAGATGTATAAAAACCCAATCCCCTTTCATCCTCAAATCCTACATCTACATCTCTCATTCTCCTTCAATTTACCCATTTAATTCATTCCTCCATTCGTTATTCGTGTATACGTTCATTGGTAAGCCACTCCAGCTAGGTCGGCCTTCCCGAGCAATAACTAACATTTGAAGACTTCGCGCAGTTCGCTATGAAGTACAGCAGTTCACTCATTGCCGCTGTTGCTGCGTGCAGCTACTTCGCAAATGCGCGTCCTACTGAGATTCTAGAAGGCCCCGAAAAGGGCATCAAAGGTATCGGATTTGAAGAGATCAAAGTTCACCCATACAGCACCTTCAAGTATGGAGGCAACTACGGCGAGGGGTATGGGGGTAAGTTCGTAGGAAAGAATGACGGGGGGGTTGGGTTTGGAGGGGATGGCTTTGATTGCGGATGTGTCGGGGAAGGCATTGGCGAGAAAGGGATCGGCGGGGAAGGCATTGGCGAGAAAGGGATTGGCGAGAAAGGCCTTGATTGCGGGTGTGTCGGGGAAGGTATTGGCCTGAAAGGGATTGGTGGGAAGGGCCTTGAAGGCGGATTTGAAAAGGGGACTGGGTACGGCTTTGATTACGGAGGTATCGAGAAGCCTGGGGAAGTCTTTGGTTACGGACGTGGTCACGGCCGTGGTTTCCGCGGACGTGGCGAGAAGGGTGACGGGGGGTGCGGTTGCAAGACCGTGGAGCACCGCCCCGAGGAGAGGGAGAAGGTATTCGTGGAGAGGAAGGACTTCAAGAAGGACGATAAGCACAGGGAGAATCGCGAAGAGGAGCGCAAGGCGGAGGATAGGATCTTCGAGGAGTGCGAAGAGTGCGACAGGAAGGAATTTGATCGTTACAAGGATATTAACTCCTCCCATAGGGATCACGAGTTGGAGAAGGCCAAGCATGCCTTTGAAATGGGCTATGGTACCTCTTTCCCCTCCGACGAATTCTGAAATGTATCGTCCTACTAAAAAGTTCTATAGGTTATGACAAAGGATGCAAGTACGACAAGGGTTACGGGTATGCTAGGGCTTATGATACCGAATATGAGAGGTGCGATGACGATGCCGAATATGAGCGCAGGGAGAAAGAGTGGGCGGAGCGCGAAGAGAAGGAGGCGAACGAGTTCTACGAGAACCCAAGGTGCTTCGAGGAGGCGGAGGAGTGTAAGGAGAATGAGGATTCTACCAAGTGCGATACCGAGAAGGAAAAGCTTGAGTGTGACCGCCACTAGATGCCTTCTTCCGCATGCAGAGGACAAGGCTTTTTGTGTGAGATAAGAAGGGACTTTGGGTGCGGTTGGTTTCTCTTTTGTTGCTTGTTGCTTGGGGCCCCCGGAAAATTAAAAGGAGATAGAACTGTACATATTGACTCAATACGGAAGCTGCAGCTCTGTACTGAAATTCGCTGTCTGTGTAGAGGAGATTTGATGATCAAGGGCGGTGACAGAAAATAGTTAACCCTAGAGACATTAGCCGTGATACATTGTTGACTAAAGAGAGGGAAGATCTTTTATCGGCTTCCTAATGGTTGCTTGGTGGCCAACCCCAACTGCACTTCAGATGTGAATCATCATACTAAATCACTCGCCAGCATCTACCTTCTGCCCCTTCCTTCCGGCATCCTACCCTATCTGATTGACAATGAAGGCATCGGCGCCCTCTCAACCTGCCAGCCAGAGCGCCGGAGGAGATCTCTTCAAAGGTTTCAGTTCAATCTCCAACGGATTGATGGATTGCCTCAAAGATACTGATGTGCTCGATGGTGTCTTTGAGAATCTGATCCCCGGCGTTAAAGGTTTCCTTCCGGTGAACAAGGACTTGACGATCACTAAAATCGTTGAATCTCTGATGGATCTAACAGCTTCGTCCACCTCAGTACTTGCCGAAGCTGAAAACAATCTTTACCTTGATCCTCACTCATCTACGTCTCGCACAGGGCTGTCTACTCGACTCGGACCATATGGTAGGCCGATCACTGGAGGACCTACTTTTGGCCAGAGAAGACAGGGATTTACGGAGGCAGTTGTACCCGCGGTTGGTGGAGGCAACATGGAGGAATACGGCAATCTGCTGGCGTGGAGTAGAAGGGTAAATGACGCGAGCGGCACGGGAGGAACTAGGAGGAAGGTAGTTTATGGAAGTAATATAATACTGAGTTTATTAGTACAGAGAAATTTGTGAGAGGAGAGTTGAAGAGGCGGGCCAAGAAGGTTAGAAGCGTGTGCTTGGCGTCAGGTGAAAGGCTAGGTGCATGAGAATGAAAAAAGGGGTGACTTGGAGACAGTTTGCTTGTTGAATTTTTCTGATGGGTATTTTGGTTTCACTCCCTGTGCTTCCACATTATTCTTAAAAATCATGCAAATCCTCTGTCAATATTCTTTTTTTTTTTTTGAAATTGTACGCTTTATTCGTTCAAATAATATACCGTTCTAGAACCTTAGTCGATTGTTCCCATACCGTAGCTATGCGGTGGGCTATCAGAGGATATCACTCGTGCAATGTCAAGTCACCCAACAATGATAATTACCAAGTTTTGTCTGTCTCCAGTAGCGCTTTTAATTCCCAATACAGCCATGTGCCAGAGCAACAATACGTCGGCAGCAAGGGGATGGGAAAATAAAAACGCCTCAACTGAAAAAAGAGACCATGCCAGTATTACATCAATCCTAGTAACCCTCCTTCGTAACAGCATTCTTAGCCTGAGTCCACATATACTCCATCCTAGCCCTCTCCAACCGCTCCTCAGCCAAAGTATTATCGGGCACTCGCTCAGTAGTAGACCTCTTGGACCACTTCTGCCGAACCTAGCTCTCCCAGACCAGCGTGCACATATACTTCGTCATGTCGACGGCCTGTCCTTGTTGCTCGACCCCTGCATCGCCCTCGACACCTTGAGTCCCTTCTCTAGCGGTGATGCTCTCCTTTCAGTCAATCCTGTTCACCATCAATTTGCGAAACTTTGTGGTGGAGTGGATCCCGCCCTCTACAATAACGAGGTTAAATTTCGGGTTGAGGATGCAGATCCCCGTTAAAGCTAATTGCTCCGCCTTGATGTTGATCTTGTACCTACAGTATATCTCCCGTTCGCTAATGTCTCGATGCGGAAGACGAGGACGTGGAGGCTGTGGGCTAGGCCATTCTCCTGGTTCGCAGACAGTTTTTCATGGCGTTTTTCTTTCGTTAGTTTGAGCTCTTCGTTCGCTTTTAAGTGGCCCTTGTGGCGTTCTTTGATTTCCCGGCTCACGCGCGCTTCCACTGCTGTGGGGTCTTTCACGGCTTCTTCGCCGAGGACTCGCATCAGGTTTGATTTCTTGATCTTTGGCGGTGGTGGGGGTTCCAGGCCGAGGCGGACTTTCGCTTGCATTTCTTCTAGGGCTTCGGCGCGGCGTTGGTGGCCGACTTTCTTTTGCTCTTTCGTTGGTCAGGAGGAATGGTTTCATTGGCAGGGTGAGTTTTTCTTGTGGCTGCGCATGGAGGATCGGGTATTGGACATAGTGGGTTACTATTGTGTCAACAGCGGAGATTATGATGGATTCTGGAGTTATCGCCTGGTATGAGGAGGTAATTGTGAGGCCTTGGTCCCACCACTCGATCTTGGGTGCTGGCTCGCACTGTGATAGCGAATTAGCAAGCTTGTATACATGAGGGGGAGGAAAACTTACGGCAAATGCCTTATTTGCATGCATGTCCTCATCAATTCCCACCTTCCCGGCCGCCTCCGCAAACTTTTTTTTCCATAACCTTGAGAGTAGCTTGTATACGCAGAGCATTCGCCTTCTCAATGTATTTCCCTTTTTGATTGAGCGCCAAAGGCTTGCTAATCCTCCAGGGTGGAACGCCTTCGAGGCAAGATTCGGATCAAAGTGCGGATTCTTGCTATGATCCGTCATGTCCGCCGAGGGACACTGAATCTCCAGCTGCGTCTGTCTGCACTTCCCCTTCGCTCGCCGATTGGCCATGGTAGTTGCAAACTTGGGTGGGACCTCCCTTTCCACGCTTAGCCGATCCTGCGGTTTCCAGCTCTTCACTATCACACACCATCTGCAGGCGACACGATCGCTCATGCCACCCTACCACTAATCCTTCGCCCTATTTTGCTTTCCTTTCCCGTCCATTTTCCAATTATAATACCAATTGATCTTCTCTTCTAGTACTAACCCGGCGAGTGATACAATATGATGCGATTGCTTAGCCATGTTGGGAACTTGGCATCTGCCGAGAATGTCATTTCTCGGCATAACTTGACCTCTAGAGAAAAGTGTGACAAACCAACGGACAAACGTATAGCTAAGATGGGGGTTAGGAATAACTTCATCGCAGAATTGCGCGGGTCAGGTGGGCTGCCTCGACTCCCACCATGGGAACTGATTATTCTGTCACATCTGCTATCAATCTACTCTCTCTTTCCATCGACCGAGAATCCGTGCTTTTACCTGTTCACGGAGTGAGATTACAATCCAGCAATGCAGGCCGTTACAACACGCCAATTTCCTTTAGTCTCTATCCCAAGTGGGAAGCAGAAACCTCTTTTAATTGACATCTATGGTTTCATGGACAAAAAAACCAGATTCTAGAGCTTTCCCGCCTACCTCCACAACTTGTCAGGTTATCCGGCACTTTGGAAGGCTCGGACTGTGGTGTTTACTTAAGGTATAACGTACCAGACGGGGAAGCGGGACAACACCGAGACGCGGGACACTATGCGGGGCCAACGGTAGTGAAAAAGGCAACAGCTCAATCAATTCATAACAAAAGTGGACAAAACAAAGTGATATCAATTGAGAAAGGATAGGAGAGCTAGTTCAAGCATGAAAAGTAAAAAATAAATAATCTCCCAGTGAAGAATGCCAGAAAAATGGGAGAAAATCTACTCAAAATACCAAGAAATAAAATAAGAGAAATTGAGGTATAGGAGTATGCAATACCATTTTTTAAAAGTGGATACAGATAATCTCCAATTGGTAAAAGTAATATAGGAAATGATAGTTAGCAACTGTTGAGGTCTATAGAGTGCATAAATGGCTAAGAAGTAGGTTAATTTAATAGTAAAAATAAATGAATATTAGTAAGAGTTTCAGGAGAGGAGAGAGACAACTCCAGGGATGAGAAATAAAATGCAGGGGTTATCCAAGGTCAATGTACTCAGGAGGTCTGAATTACAAAAATTTGTTGCATTTTTGTAGCTGGGCAGGTTTTACTATTTATTAAAAGATAGTGTTGTAGTGAGTTTTATTTTAAATTTTGTATAGGTAATTTTCCCATGCAGTATGAATCACTTGAGCATTTGTAGGTAATGTCTAACCATGTAATAAGTAAAGGAAATGGTGATATAGTTATTTATTTAATAATGTAAGGTCTCATAGTAGTTTAAATGTTTACTGATTGCTAGTGTCCTTAAAAATGATGGAACAAATACAACAAATTTATACTAATTAAGATCTGCTGAGTGAATTGACCTTGCATAATCTTGCTATCTCATTTCACATCCTTGGAGTTGCTTCTCTCCTCTCCTGAGAGTCTTACTACTATTTATATATTTTTACCATTAAATTAATATACATTTTAGCCATTTAAGTACTCTATGGAGTGTCACAAACGGTGACTAAGCAAGGCAGACTCTCACATGACTAATAGTTATTAGTCATCGGTTTGTTATCTTTCACGCTATGAGATCAGTGGACTCATAGGATTTTACATGACGACGCAATAGCAGGTCATTAGTTTATTGTTATTGTTTGATATTTGACATGACGCATGTTTGTGGTCATGTGGTTTATGTATTTTGCACATGACTCATAGTTATGAGTCATGGGTTTCACGCAAGTGACCCCGTTAGGGCACATGACTTGTTTTATGGATTTTGATTGGTTGCCAGATATGGCGCGGTTGACTATTACAAGTCAGCTGATGGATTTCACACTATGACTCACTATAAGTCGTGAGTCGCGTGACGCGAGGATATGAGTCAGGCAGGGTTAGGGTTGAGGGAAGAATACATATATAAGGGCACCCTCGGGGCATGGAATTTGGGTCACGAACCATCTCCCCTACACACCCGGCGATTGAAACCTCAACACCATGAGAATTCATCGTCAACATCCACCACCACCGCACTCTCAGTGAGCTGCACCCGCACTCTCCGTGAGCTGCTCCCCCCCCCTCCCGCCTTACTTCCCTCATCATGTTCTTGGACCCTGGCGTCCTCGTTTCTAGGGGTCGTTCGGCTCTACTCCACCCTCTCTCCGCTTGCGTTTCGCTGTTTCGCTTAGCGCTTGCACGGTCGGCAACACCCTCTCGCCCATCTTACAGACGGCTGGGACTACAGTTCGCAGTAGGAGAAAACTTTTCAACAGGCCACGGTCGATTTTTCCGTTCTCTTCACTTTTGCTAGAGGCTGCCTAGTCAGACACGCACACGGTTACCGATAGATTCCACGGTTACTGGGTCTACCCCTCCTCCCCCCCTTCAGGTTTCGTCCCGTTGCTCGGTTACAGCTACAGTCCATTCACTCGGCTGGCACCCCACTGCCTTGGCCGCCCCAGCGATTGCCACGGTCGCGCCCCTCGGTTACGCTCAGTTGTCGTATTGCACTGCCTCGATGGTGGATGTCAACGCCTTGGGTTCTCGAGTAATGCTTGCAACGCCACGTCGGTTTTAGTGGCCCCCGCACCCCCTTTGTTCTTCTTTCATTGTCGGTTACTTAGGGTTTCGCAAGTGGTTTATCAATTATTTCATTGTGTCAGGTGTCTACGGCAAGGGTTTTCCTGTTGATTC
>Ga0307507_10009798_pt1 | contig 12635 bp, 16 predicted proteins | sample 7_EM_MG_FD_207223 | JGI IMG/M metagenome (GOLD analysis project Ga0307507, IMG submission 207223) | Populus trichocarpa ectomycorrhiza microbial communities from riparian zone in the Pacific Northwest, United States - 7_EM | ecosystem: Host-associated > Plants > Roots > Unclassified | place... | reverse complement strand
CTTTTCTACTCAATGAGAAGCAACATCTTACTTCCTTTTGGTGCACCCCAAATCATTTCTTCAATAATCCTCCCACTTTCCTTCTCGAGCTTCTTCTGTAGCAATTCCCGCCTCTGGAACCGCTGTAGCTGTAGGTATTTTGCTCTTGCAACCTGGACTCGTTGTTATTACCCATTCGAAACTTGCACAAATTACGAAACACAACCTTCAGTTCCTCATCTGTTAACTCTGTCCGAGCGTCGAGAAGCAATCGAGTCCTCTTCAGCTTCTTTGACGGCACTGCCTGGTTTTCCCTGTTGCGCTCTTCACTTGTGATATCTCGAAGAGGTTGGAATGCTTCATTGTCTTGGGATAGCAGCTGGCGAGAAAATGAGATAGCTGGACTAAGCGCCGGTTGAGGATTGAGTGATCCCGCGCGTGAAGGAGTTCCAATGCGATTTTCTGAGTTTCGACGTGAGTATAAAGCATCTGCTTGATCGAGACTAAACTTCCACCTTTTTTATTGATCTACAGTTTGAAGTCAGTCTCACGCCTGAAACGCAGCAAGAGAATTTCACCTTCTGTTTCCTCGATGCGGAATCAGGGCAAGGAGTGTTTCCGAGCCTTTCTCCCAAGGATATCGGCGCTGGATCGATGTCCATCTGCATATCATCAGCATTAAAGTTGAAGTCCATATCGGCGTGAGGCATCTGATTCATGTCGTCGAAATTCAAGTCAGAATGCCTAGATTAAAATTTAACGGATCATGTACTCATTTTCGGTTAAATATAAAATCTCTCACCTTTCGCTTCCACGGATGCTTTTTATGGGGGAGATTGCCCACCCGAGTTCTCTTGCAAGGTCTTCTCCTAATTCCAACCCAAAACCACCACCATCCTCCAGGCCGTCCGAGAAGAAGTTGTCGAATCCTGGCCCACCAACCTGCGATGTAGACCGGTCTAGTTCCGCGTCACGCCCGGAGCCATTGAACGACATGTCGTAGGATGCAGATAGAATGTGCTCGTGATGTTCTTCAAGGGTATGAGCTTCTTTGCGGACGGCTTCTGGTTCAGCCACGTCCTTTGAAACAATTTTTGAACGTTTCTTTCTTTTCTGGTTTGGGTCAAAGTCCTCATCATCATCGGCACCTACGGTTGAGATGCTTGCAACAGTCGTATCTGCGAAATGTTTGTGAGCCAAGCCCAGAAACCAAACCGATGATGATGACCTCCGATATTGAGGTATTCATCCCAGTCCTAAATATGTGATTAATGTTTTATACTCGGGTCACGGAATGTAGACGCATACAACGACCAAAGCATCATAGTCCAATGCGTAAGCAACCTGGGGATTAGGGATGATGGTGACAGCGGAAGGACTGGATTGATAACTAGTAAGATGATGATTCAAAAAAAGGTAAGGCTAACCGGGCAGTCGGGTTCGCCATCTGCAACTGGCCCTCTTGGGCAGCTATACTCCGCAGGTCTTGCACGACCTTCTTCAACGACGAAACGCAATTCGTCACGTCCGTCAGAAATATTTCCTGTTTGACTGAAAGGTATTTGTGGCAAGAAAAAAGAATCTGAATATGATTTCTACCTTTGTAGACGCTATAGGTAATCAGCCAAACGTCGAATACAAAGATCGCGGTGTGCTTACCGGACAACCCCAAACATCAGGTTGCTTGATAAACGCAAAGCCAGTGGCTCTGCCGGTTGCGAAATGAGATCACATAGCTGAGAAATATCTGCAGTAAGGACTGAGCGTTTTGGGAGTTTTCGAAAGGCCGATTTTGATCCTAGAGTTGCGGCCAACCTTGGATCAAAGATGAGACGCAAATGACATCTAGCAAAACAAAAACAGCTCACCAGAGCAGGCCAAAGCCGCTGTCTCTCTTTGCAAGCAGCTCTGGAGTAAAAAACATGGGGATTACCGGAAGAACAGGCGCCCTTGCTTATAAGTCCATTGTGGAGAAGCTTTCCTAAATTGGAAGGAGCTGTCAATGTACATGATGGATAATCTAAAAATATTACGAGATTCAGACTTTCACCCATCTCCCTCCCTCCATTCCTATCAGCCGTGCAAACAACTCATCACGGTTCCCGACCAAGTGGAATTTCTCTTCTTTTTGCTCCTGGCTTTCGTCTGTTAGGTTGGTCCACCTCAGAAGGAGACCCTTCAACATCCCGGCCTTCTTTACTCCTTTGACAGCAGACAACGGAATGACCAGCTTCGCGTTGTGTGACATCAAGGGTGTGAAGAATAACATATTGTGTGTCAACGTAATTAATCCAGGTCCGGAACTGTGCTGGCAGAGATAGGCTACAAGAACATCGTTTCACAAAGTTTCAATAGTCAATAAAAAGACATACTGTGCGTTTCCATCACTCCTGCTTGTGGCTGTGCAATACTGAGCAATGTCGTGACGAGAGGATTGATAGGGGACCATCTCGCTGGGACGGGGATCTATACTGAACGTGAGCCGATCATATTTTAGGCAACATTTCAAACCACCCACTCCTTTTCTCGGGTGCAGAATGTTGGCATCGTGAGATCCTCCAAACAAGGTCTTCTTAGTGGACCTGGGCGCACTTTGACTGGTCTCCGAAGAACACAGGTGTGTTGAAGCCAAGTCCCTCTTGCCCATCTTGCCAGGGTTTACTTCCAGACCAGCTGCCACTCGCTCTGAAATTAGATGCATGGCGTACTCCACGTCAGTGGGAACATCGCCGAAGGGTGATGGAATCCTTATTTATCGACTCAGCCAATGACACAATTTGCGAAGCCCACACTCCACCTACCTTCTTTTCTCCGAATGAGGAAGGGCAGCGATAATCGGAGATACATGCCAGAAGAGAAAGCCGATACCGAAGAATGCGAGCTTGGAAATGTACTTGGCAGGAAGCAAAGAGACAAAGAATAGAATGGCTAGAGCCTAATATTATACTGTTGAGGGGAAGATCAGGGATCACAAATCACAAAATCACTTACTATGCCATATCTCTGCGACGAAACCGGCTTCCGCCAGATAAAGATACTGAGAAAATCGTTATTCACAAGGAGCGAATAAGCAGCAAAATAAAGTTACTTTCGAATTCTTTCGTGCAAGTCGACGATTTCACTTAGAAGGAAAAGTCCATATTTCTTGATGTCCCGCTCTTCCCGGCTGGTAACCAGCTCGGCATTGTCCTTCCGTGGCGTGGATTGCGAGTCAGCCTCGTCAACAGAAACCTTTTCTTTGCCTTTAACATGTTTCTTGGTTATGTTCAGCGTTTGGTCAGCGAGGCGAAAGAGTCGCCAAACTTCTGTTACAACTGAGGACGATGACATCCTGGCTGCCATCATTTCCCCAAACTTATCAGCCTCGTCGAGTTCCATGCGATAATTGCGGAGCTCTTTGAGACTGGGATAGGCCCATATTTTTCTACGAACGAGAGAAAATAGAATTCGACCAACAAGTGCTGGAAACAGGAGATTATACCACCAAAGTGTCCAATAAATCTAGTATTCTGAATTAGCCCAAAGGATCTATCAAAAATCATGGAACGGACTGTGCAATAGATGGAGCTTGTAAATCGATCTTGCCAGATTGCCAATTTTTTCAGACTGTAGAAGAGCGGCAGGTATATGGGTAGAACAAAGATATACATTCTTTCGAGAGCCAAACGCAATCGTCCAAAAGTAAATTCCGGGATATGAGGTCTGGGACCTGGTAGAAATGGTGCAACATAGCGCTAGGGAAGGGGTGTTGGAAGCTGAACCAAGTTCGAAACCAAAGGCATAGGTAGCTTACACAAGCAATCTCTTCGGAGTGACTACTATACTGTGTAGAACTGTGAGTCTCGTGCAAAATAGAAGAAATGGGTGGTAGGTCTTCTCGGACTGCAGTCCATTCGCCATCTTCCGCAGTCGTAACATTTGGAGCGTTTGAAGTATCCTGGTTTTCAGGATCAATTGGCTCTGGTACTTCGGGCAGTTGAACCTCTTTGACATACTATTAATGGTATTTAGCATACGAAAAGTGGCTGAGTCTAATTGAAATACACACGGCAGAGAATAAGCGCAAGAACCTCTCTATTTCTTCTTGATCATACAGTTGCCGTAGCTCCTCTTCTGAGAGGTAAGTCTCCTCTTGTTGCTCTACTTTTTTGCTTTCGGGTTGGACGTCTGAAGGAAGATATTGCTGCGAAGATGAAGGGGTATTCGGTATCATGGATGGTGGATGTCAACGTTGAAGGGTGCGTCATGACACATGATGCATGATCATGATGCATGATCGAGATCTGGTGGCAATCACTAACCAAACCAAAGGCGGAAAGAAAAACCATGCTTACTGTTACGCTTACTGTAATGATCTATATATATCTTACGCTCAATGAAATGGGACCGATGAACTGTCGGCAGCGGAGCTTTTCCATCGACTCGGCATGGCACCGAAGCCCACCATAGATGTCGTCATGGATGTAATGCCCTAAAAGCAGCGCTCGCAAGTTTCAATCTTACGAGCATCACTTCTGACCAGCTTATTGAAGCTGTCAAGAAGGAGGAGATGAATATTTCCATTTCTTCTGGATTCGAGCAGACGAACGCCGTGGTTGTTTGTATGCAAATATCACCCACTAATTAAATCAATGTGATCGCTTACTAGTCCGAGTCCTGAACGACTCTCTGGGGTTAAAATGAAAGATCTACGGTAGTCCAATATTATTCGAATCTTCTGTAGATATTTCTCATATTGATCTTCATCATGAAGACCTCCTTGAAGAACTTGTCGTTATCTTCTAATGTCACAACATAAACATGACCTCAGTCACCTCACCGTTGATTTCGTCTCTCTGCCACGCAGCTTTGGTGTTTATCAAGTAGAAATGCCTCCTCTTCCCCTCATGCTAGCGTTATTTATTCCCGCTCTCGTTCTACATGCTTGGTATGAGAACAGTCGGCTACAAATATTCTGGTTTGTTGAGATCATATGCGTACGCCATTGAAGATACACTTTCAATAGATCCTAGGGATCAGTTTATAAGGAACTTGTTTTGCCCATTCATCCCACTGTTCGCCAAAAGTCTTCCGGAGTGCGTCGTCTTCTTTTGACATACGCGCCACCAATCCTAATGAAACGATTGACACGAGTGTGGTCAGTACAAGGGCAGCGCCTCTTCCAAGAAAAGTATTTAAAGTACCACACTCTGTGACATAGGAACCCTTTTTGAACACAACCATGCATGAGTCCCCCGGGCAGTTGTAAATTGGGAAGTGGTAAGCACACACCTTGGTCGCATGCCAAAGTCCCAAGCCAATGAAAATCGAAAAGAAACCCGTGTAGGCCGGATGCCGAACCCAGGCGTATGGACCATCTGATATCAACTTGTGGCCGTTGCGGATGCTCATTTCAAATGTGAAGAGTCGGCCCATGGCTCGGTAACACGACCATCTAATATAACCCCCGAAAGTTATCATAAACATCCCTACGAGGAACCAACTGGTCGTCCGAATATTGGCCGGGTCACCAGAGTGGACGAGTCTGGATAAAATGATTCTTGATAGCTCGTATTGACCAAACTTGGAAGAGAGGATGACAGCAACCTCAGCGAGTGCGAAAACCCAGGTGATAATCTGGCATTCACAAAAGAGGTCAGCCAATAATCTTCATTGTGATGCATACATACCCTGATCGTCGACGGCACGACTCTAAGCTTGAGGACAATTTCGAGGTTGGTAGATGGTGCGGTCTCCTCTGCGGTGACAGGTGATTGTGGGGGTGTCAAAGTTTTGTTGAATTTAACCATGGCCACCAGGATGCAAGGAAGGCGAAAAAGAGGACTGTACACCATCGACGAAAGTGACGAAAAGGTTATCAGAAGCTAGCATGGTTTATAACAGGAAGCGCAAGGGAGAATGCACCAGTGCTCCATTTAGTCTCCTAATGAACTGCTTCGCTGATTGAAAATAGCGTCTAACTTGAAGGATCCACGAATGATTGAACGAACCCCGGCCCATAACGTTGTTCCACCTGGGGTGGCTTGGTTGCAAGGCAGATTCAGTACCGTGAAGGGGCAGTGAATCGCCTGACCATGTCCGAGTTCTTCGTACCAGGAAAATCAGGTACAGACCCCCAGCTGGCGAAAATTGCTACCATTGACTGGAAGCTCCTTGAAGTCTCGTTTCAACCTTCATCTGGATAGTAAAGAATTAAATCAGAGGATATGACCACTGGCAGCGTTCAGTGGCTGGATTAAAACATACACTTGGATCATTAAGTCTCCATTCACCAATCTTTCCAAACCCAACACCTAGTACTAAGTAATCGTCTTGGTCACGGCGATCGTTGTAGTAGCCCACTCCAGTCGACAACTGTCCCACAGAGAAAAAGGGGGGCATACAACGTTGTATTGCTTCTTTCTTGGAGTTGTGTAGAATTATCATTTGTAAATTTGTAGATGGTTGAGGAATAGGTGTAGATCACGTTGAGAAGTCAAGTACGTATGTACTCAAAATAGATCACCGCGCACTGCTTTGGGCTCTTTTGGGCTTCAGCTGTTTGTGAGAAACATGGCAGCTAGTATGCGTGGCCTCACGCAGGTGGGTATAAAGTTCTTGGTTGAGCATATTGGATATTGAAACTTTGTGTAGTTTATCGCGGACATTCGTGGGGCAAGGGTGAAGGAATTGGAGGAGAAACGAATCAACAAGGAAATGGCAAACATACGAAAGAAGTTCAAAGGTCAGTTGTTTTTCTCCTTCCAACACTTAAGTCAGTTGCTCAAACAGATCCGTTTTAAGACGGCAACTTGGATGGATATCAAAAGAAAAAGTTTACTCCCTGTCTCCGTGTTTCTGTTCAAAGGCTGAATCATTTGCAGATATGTCGCCAAAATCATCTTCACTTATATTCTCGGTTATAAAGTCGACATCGGACACATGGAGGCTGTCAATCTGATTTCGAGCTCAAAGTACAGTGAGAAGCAGATCGTACGTTGTTTTTTCATCTCTATGTTTTGCCTTACGAAAGTGGATATAGGGATACCTCGCCGTCACACTGTTAATGCATGAAAACTCTGACTTTCTTCGATTGGTTGTCAATTCAATACGAAAAGATTTGGATTCAAATAATGAGGTCGACAATTGTCTCGCTCTTCATGCCATAGCCAATGTTGGCGGTAGTGAGATGGCAGAGGCTCTTGGTGAGGACGTACATCGATTGCTCATCTCTCCGTACGTCGTGGAGTTTGTTTCTTAATATCAATCCACTGAAGGAAAGGACATGTAGCACGTCTATGAGCATCGTAAAGAAGAAAGCAGCTCTGACACTGCTTCGGTTGTACCGGAAACATCCTGAGGTTATCCCTGCGGCGGAGTGGGCATTGAGGATTGTCTCTTTGATGGATGACCAAGACTTGGTGAGCAGGCTCCGAATTTGAGATAATGAAGAAATTAATGGTCCATCTGCAGGGTGTTGTTATATGTGTTACAAGTTTAGTCATGGCCTTAGCGCAGGATAACCTGGATGCATATGTGGTTTGCTATACAAAGGCAGTTGACCGACTGCAAAAGGTAGACATCAATCCTCATCGCGCCTTCTTGTCGTTATTTAGCTTTTTCCAGTTGGTTATTGAACACGAATACTCAGCAACATATGCATACTACAAAGTCCCTTCACCATGGCTGCAAGTTAAGCTACTTCGTTTATTACAGTATTACCCTCCTTCCGGTAAGTTCAAGATTTTAATTTGTCTAAAATATCTAGCTGAAGTTTCAGCCAGACGACCAAACCATCCGGACCATTCTCCACCAAGTTTTGCAGACTATGATGAACAATTGTGCTGAGCCGTCACGGAATGTGCAACACAACAATGCTCAGCATGCGGTCCTTTTTGAAGCAATTAGTCTGGCAATCCACTTGGATACGAACTCTCCTCTTGTCGGGAATGCTGCGGTCTTGCTCGCCCGCTTCATTTCTTCGAAGGAAACTAATGTTCGGTATCTCGGGCTTGACACCCTGGCTCACCTCGCCGCTCGCGCTGATTCCTTGAAGGCGATCAAGCGGCACCAAAACACCATCATTCTTTCACTACGAGATAAAGATATATCCGTTCGGCGTCGTGCATTAGATCTGCTTTACAGCATGTGCGACACTGATAATTCTGAACTCATTGTCGGCGAATTGTTACGGTATCTCAGAGTGGCGGATTATGCCCTTCGGGAAGAGATGGTTCTCAAGATCGCGATCCTTACAGAGAAATACGCCACTTCGTACAAGTGGTATGTCGACACTATACTCCAACTTATTAGTACGGCTGGTGACCACGTCGGGGACGAGGTCTGGTACAGGGTTGTGCAAATTGTTACGAACACGGAGGATTTGCAGAAGTATGCCGCCAGGGTTGTTTTTGAACATCTCAAAACTCCATCGACACACGAGAGCTTGGTTAAAGTTGGCGGTAAGTGACTTTCGTCATCCTAATTCCAACTTGTAATCTCGATCAAGGTTATATTCTCGGTGAATATGGTCATCTAATCGCCGACGAGCCTGGGTACAGCCCTATTGAACAATTTCACATCCTACATTCGAAATCACAGTTTTGCGTTGCCGCAACACGAGCCCTCCTTCTGTCGACCTATATCAAATGGGTCAATGTTTTTCCTGAAATTAAACCCCAACTCGTTAACATCTTTGACCGTTACCGACATGTACTCGATGCAGAACTGCAGCAACGTGCTTGTGAATATTATGCTCTCGCTTCACGCCCGGATGAGGACGATGACTTCCTCCAGAATGTGTGCGAGGAGATGCCTCCCTTCCCTCCTCGCGTCAGCGCTCTTCTAGGAAGTTTAAGTAAAAAACATGAAGACACGGGCAACAAACGAACTTGGATACACGGGGGGAAAGAAGCCAATCTCGAGCGCGACATCACGAAACGCAAGAGTCTCTTCGTCGAAATCGATAAAACCGAGATGCAGAATGGCCCTTCATCAACTGACGATGTTATGACTTCGCTTGCCGGTCTGAGTATAACACCATCTCCCATTCCACAATCGGCAACTCCTCTTGTCCCAAAACCATCTATTCCTCTCACTACAAGCCCAATCGTCGATCAGTTGTTCGAAAAGCTGATCTTGAACGCTGATGGAGTTCTTTACGAGGACGTTCAAATTCAGATTGGAGTAAAATCCCGGTATCAGGGTCACATTGGACAAATAGCTCTCTATATGGGTAACAAAGTCGACGCGCCGTTAACAGCATTTACAGCATCGGTGAAAGTGGAGGATCCAGAAGCTTTGTTGGTGTCTTTCGCCAAGATTCCCCCGAACACCATTGGGCCACGAAGCCAGTCACAGCAGATCCTTCACCTAGAATGCAAGAAGATGTTTTCAAAGCCCCCTGGTCTCACAGTGTCCTTTTTGACTGGATCTCATCAAGCTGCTTCCCTTCGTCTTCCTATCGTAATCACGAAATTCTTTGAACATGTCAAACTAGGCCCATCCGACTTTTTTGAGCGGTGGAAATTGATTGGTGATGAGAGGGAAGCCCAAACCATCTTTTCGATCAACTTGACCCCGTCTGGGCAACTCGACCTGATCAAGTACCGTCAAGTGGTATCCGGCCACAAACTAAATATTCTGGACGATATTGACCCAAACCCAAACAACTTGGTAGCAGCTGGGGTATTGCATATGTCAGTGGAAGGCAAAGTAGGATGTCTGTTGCGGCTGGAACCAAACCGCGAAGCCAAGGTTCGTAAACGACACAACTATTGTCACTTTCCTTTTTAACCTCTTGGATTCTGACTACAGTTATGCCGATTAACTATCCGAAGCACATCAGGAGACGTAGCGACTGAAGTGCAAAAGCTGATACAAAGACCACTAATGGCAACAGCACAGACATCATGAACATACCCATTAAATTAGCGATACACAAGCATCTTCATCTACACATCAGATCTTGCAAAGCAACAGTTGTTGTACCAATGAATTCATCGTTTTAAGATACTCCGAAACAATCTTTTTTTCCGTTTCCCTGTATCCTCTTCCTTCTCGATTGGTGTCGCAGGCGGCAGATAAGCTGGTGTTCGTGTCTCACGAACCATCTTTGGTAGAGACTCCGTAGATAGACCCTGATATTCAGTTACCGTTCCTTCTTTGTCTGTATATTCGTCTTGTTCATTCTTTGATTTCTGACGGTGGCTTTCGAAACCTTCGAGAGAAGGTGTGGCTGGCTGGGAGTCAAGTCTTGTCCGACCTTCACCACCGACTGGAGTCCCGTATACAAGCGACGAAGCAGAAACCTTATCGTATCTTTTTGGTGGAAAATCTAGAATTGAAAAGCGTCCGTCTTCGGTGAACGACGACCTGACCATAGTCACAATGCGATTTACTCGCGAGAGCGCCTCTTCTTCAACTTCAAAACATCTTGCACAGAACTCATCAATGGCTTTGTCAACAGTGTCGTCGCGCCGTTCCCTAGTTGATTCCTTCGAGTTGCGAATGACAGCTGAAGATATACAGGCGAGATGTCTAGGAATATCGAGGAGGTTGGGAAGGGTCGGGATTGATTCGCGGTTGAGTGCGGCCATAGTCCTGGTTCGCTGTCGCAAGTCGCCCGTTACATGCCGGATGTGGCGACTCCTGTCATCAATGCCAATGGGTATACCCTCCACAGGCGTTGAAACAATAGATATATAGTCTATCATTCCATGAAAATTATTCTTCAAAAATTCTTGCACACCGCGCATGAGATTCTCCTTGTGGGAAGGCTTCCGGGTAGTTCAGCACCACGGTTAACAAGGGACAATGAATACTTGCCACATTGAGGTTGGCCAAACTTTGGATGACTTTGGCAACTAGAGTGAGAGACCGTTGCACTGGAAGAGAAAGAAGGCCTATCTGAAGCTCAACATTGTGGAATATTGGGAGAAAAATCAGACACGCCTGGATGAAGACCGAAGAGGTGAGGGTGCAAGATTGCAGCAACAATGAATCTGAGGAAAATGAATGCAGAAACACATTGACATGGAAGATAGCCCTGTGCGTCGCCAGAAATCGTGTCTGCACGATAGCGCTGCTCGACGACCGTCCGTATCGATTTAAGGATGTGTTTTATTTCACTAGAAGCCGTTGATTCTCATCTTACACCAACACAGTTGGTGACTTACTTTGGACATTCTGCCTTCACGGAATATATCTGGTTCCAGAATTCTTGACACCAATACACGAGTTGTTCGGCATTCTTTTCCACATCCTTCTGACCTTTTCCGCTTCGTGGAGCAATCTCGATTGCGACCTTCTCCGAACACAGGCGTCTTAGGACAGCCCCAATGCTCGCTTCCAGGAACGACATGCCATACCAAGCCATGGACAGTTCGACGACTTTGGTCAATTTGGTATTGCCCCGAAATAATGTTTGATGAGCTGACAGGAAATGATCAGGATGAGCCGCACACTAAGAGTGCTGAACGTACACGTCGGTGAACTCTCGACTTCACGGACAATAAATTCCTGCGTCTGTTGTACAATGGTATTGTTGGCGATTGTTATCGGCATTAATTGGGTGGAAATATCCTTCAAATTCAAACGACTTTCCAGATCTGATGTCCAATCGAGAAAATTTCGTGATTGACACGACTAGTAAAGTATCGTAAGAAGTGAAATACAAGCTATGTGACAAACATACCGCCATCAGCCCAGCATAACAAGCGCTCGGCAAGATAACCTCCCTGTGAAACGTTGAGGTGTACGACAACGCATGATGAGGATACGACGTACTCGTCCACTCGTATCTTTAAGCGTAGATCACCTACACGATTCTCAACTCCAAGTGCTTCAACACATCGCACAACTGGAAACCACCCTTCAACAAACTCTCCTCTGCGAAAATTACAAAGCACAATACAAGTGGAACCGAGGTTAATTGGCCTGGACAATTTCCGATCTTTCCAAACCACGATTTTGAGATTCCCAAACGGAGGCAAGCCAGGAAAACTGAATTGTTCATGCCAATCCGTAAACTCAGAGCCTTTCTTGACAGTGGTACGACCGCAGAGAGTGTCGTTTAGATATATCTCACAAGCGGCATCAATTTCGGAACGTTCTTCACTGTTTCCTGCTGTTTCATTCTTCAACGGGCCTAGATTTCTTCCTTGGATTACGGTGAGTTCAACTTGTCGCCACAGCCGATAGAATCCTCCTTCCATGGGAACCAAATATCGACCATAAGTTTCCGGAATGGCATAAGACTTTAGGAGCGCTTGCCAAGTAGCACATATGTCGGGACTAGGAAATGCTAGGTGTATCGGTTGGGAAGACTGACCATTGCTGGATCTATGAGCACGTTGAGGGTGAAATTGAACACTCTCTATCTTACTTTCTGGGAAATATAGAGATACAGTCCTTCCGATTAAAGAGCGACTGTTCTGTAGGACGGATGTCTGTTTGGTTTAATAAGTGGATGAAGGTCGTTTCATGAAGGATGCTTTCCTGATCACTGATCAGACGAATTCTCGTGATGAAAAGAGAAACGTACATTGATATAAAGGTTCAAGGTACAACGTTCCTTGTCTTCCGTGAGACGACATGTCGCGGCCCTCCAATGACCAGTGGCACTTAGGCCCCACTGTGCGAACGGCTCTGTGGAACCAACCTTCTCTGCGGAAACG
>Ga0307507_10009797_pt1 | contig 12639 bp, 13 predicted proteins | sample 7_EM_MG_FD_207223 | JGI IMG/M metagenome (GOLD analysis project Ga0307507, IMG submission 207223) | Populus trichocarpa ectomycorrhiza microbial communities from riparian zone in the Pacific Northwest, United States - 7_EM | ecosystem: Host-associated > Plants > Roots > Unclassified | place... | reverse complement strand
TAAAAGTGAAGATTTATAGGCCAAATATATATAAAATATAAATATACACCACAACTTTTAGTCATGTAATATACCTGGAGTTTACATGACTAATAGTCTGTTACCTATGGGTGACTGAAGTGTATTTTTTTCTATTTTTCCTTATTTTAGAATGATGAAGATGCTGTGAGAGAATGATATAAAAGTCAACACACATGAAATAGATGCTGTGGGAGAATGAAATAAATGCCATGGGAGAATGAAATAGATGCTGTGAGTGAATGAAATAAAACTTGCTACAAATGAAATAAATGCCATCAGTGAATGAAATAAAACTTGCTACAAATGAAATAAATGCCGTGGGAGAATGAGATACATGCTGCAAGTGAATGAAACAAATGCTGTGGGAGAATGAAATAGATGCCATGAGTGAATGAAATAAAATTTGCTAAAAATGAAATACACACTGTGGAGGAATGAAATGGCATATGAAATCAGGAATGAGATATTTGCCATGAATGAAATGAAATTCATTTCATTTCATTTACGGTAGCTGATCAAGATGCCCCACAGCAACTGTCGAGAATACATGATGTAGATGGCACCTACTATTGCTCACATAGTGTTTGGAAGTCCGGTCACAGGACTGGAAAAAGACCATGACCAGACTGGACTGTGACCGAAAAAGACCGCAAATTATCAGAACCGACAAAGACCGTAACCGCAGTCCAGTCTACGGTCCTCTACAGATTCCAAACTTTCAAGACCGAGCAAAAACCAGTTTTAACCGGTTAAAGACTGGTCTTTCGAGCCTTCAAACTCTGGTGGGGCCAAGCTTAGAACTTAGAATATAATTACTACATTTTTGTCGAGAACCTCAGAAAATGTGTTGCCAAAGTTGGATATGGAATTTGTAGTCTAACTCAAGTCGCGTATGCTAACCCCTCATTCATTAAACCACTTAGAATATTGTTTTATGGTTACAAAAACCAGTCTAGACCGGTTGCAAACCGGTCAAGACCAGAACTGGTCAAAACCGGTCTTGTAACTGCAAAAGACTGCAAAAGACTGGTCTCTCGCGGTTCGGTCCAGTTCTTTGAGGTTTCTCGATTTGGAAGGACCGGTTACGGTTACGGTCTAAGGTACTGGGCACCAAAAGACCGGACCGGACCAGACTTTCAAACACTATGCTCACAGCATGTCTGGGGCTTCAAACACAATGTTCCAGGTAGTGGTAAAACCACGGAAGAAGCACTTGTGAAGGTTTTCCATGAATTTGCCCCACCAGAAACATTTATGATGGATGGAGGCCCACATTTCGACAATAAGGTGGTACGTGAATTCTGCGTTGAGTGGGGCACAGAAACTCATGTTGTATCCGCATATTTGCTGTGGGTGAACGGCCTTGTTGAGGGCACAAACAAATATTGCTACATATATTAAAACAGCTGTGCTCACCCAATCTAGGCAAGGACAACTACAAAGCCATTGACTGGGAGAACATACCAGCCTCATGGCCAAAGCACTTTGACAAAGCAATACGGATCATGAACTGGCAATTACTGCCTTCACTGAAATTCTCCCCAAAGGAGTTGTTGCTGGGATTGGTGGTAAACACAAAGCCAACTAACGTTGACCAGAGTGTACTCCCAATTACTGACCAAGACATAGCTATGCAAATGGCTTATGTCAGTCAGCAGCGGCTCGATGGTTACACAGAGGCAGTTGCACATGCTGTGAGGAGGAAATCAGTGTTCGACAAAAAGGTCTTAGCACACACACCAGGTGAAGTCATATTTTCTAGAGGTCAGATGGTACAAATCTACTGAAGCGATCTAGATGACACATTCAAAACTGAATGCAAGATACTTCCAAAGTGGTCTCCACCACATCGCATTGCTGCTCATGAACTCAATTCATACACACTGGAAACATTGACAAGCACTCCAATCAGTGGCCGCTTCAGTGCATGACGATTGCGAAGGTTCCTGCCAAGAGAAGGAACAGAGCTCACGAAAGCACAAAAGGAGGTTGAAGAAAAATGCCAGAAGGAGGAGGAGGAGTTGGTGAAGGCAGAGTTGACGAAGATAGCAGAAGAGTGGAGGCAGGACAGAATGGAGCAGGGACAGGAAGTGACACAGGAAAGGCGGCATGTGGAGGCAGAGCTACAGCAAGCAGGAAGGGAGGATCACAAGGAAGGCGAATCAGTGGACGAAGAACAGGCCGAAGAAGATGGAGAAGTGGTGGAGGAAGAATGGTCAGACGATGAAGACTCATAGCCGGGGGACAGTCAAGGCGGTCGTTGTGCGAGTTTGGAAGGCAACGAGGATGTTGCCATACGAAGGGGGGGCACATGGAGTGTCAATGGTCGACACTCCAAAAGGGAAGGAAGAGTGTTTGGTCATGTTTGGCAAGGGCTTGCAAGTAGATACACAAGTTTGTACAACAAAGGGGACAGATCATCATCACACTCAAGCATGCTTTCGCATTCAAGCCCTTCCACATCTCCACTTGGGCCATCTCCATTGTATATGTCTCAAATAAATTTCTATGAATTATCAAAACAAAGGATACTTTCAAATTTTAGTGAAAGATACCCCATTTTTTCTGAAAATGTGTGGAGTGATGGAATCAACACCACCAAACAGTTGCCAAATGGAGTGTTAGCGCTGTATATGGTAAGTATTGTTGCTGTGCCATACAACGGTAATGGACAGTAACAGACTTCACAAGGAATAAATTTACATTGCCCTGATACAAATGCATAGTGAAAGTTGTAGAGAAGAACTTACAAAGAGCTATGCATCAACCAATTAGCACAAAACTTGCAAGTAACTAATCTGGCACCCAACTTAAGCATGATGTGGCAACAAAAATTTTGTGTATTTAATGTATCTAATAACTCTTAATAAATTGTATATATGTGGAACTGAATGTTTCCAAGCAGCGTGGTAATTGCAGGAGGGAAACAGAGATGTGATGTCAACACGACGGATGTGATGGACCCCATCACATTCAGTTGTGGCCACACGTGAGGGCCTCAGCAGCGTTTTCTGAGGGAGCCTCAGGGCTAAGAGCCCTGAGGCTCATAGCCAGGTCAGTGGGCAGTTCGACATTCTGGAAGTTATCATATACAGGCTGGTCATGAGCCTAATGCTTGACAATGCTCACCATCACCCACTGATTTTCTGTTCCTCGCCTCCATGGGTATACGGGTCCTCATGGCAGCTTTCTGCAGATAAATTCCAGCTCTAAAATCTGGAACTCTGTTTCCACTTTTTCACATTTTGTGGAAGCCCCGTAGAAGGGTGTTCGCACCTTTATGCATTGCTTGCTGGAGAGGTGCGAGAAATCTGATAGCTGTTGAAGAGACTCTGTAGTGATGGGGTTGAACCAGTTGCAGTCATCATGAGTTGGTTTGGTCACTGGGTTGCAGTTAAATTTTATTGCAAGCTAGACTGGACAGGTTTGTTTTTGTGTGATCTGGCCCTTGTTTCTGCCACAATCCTTGGCAGGACCCCATAAACCCTGTATCAAGTAATATTTATATGTGTCTAATCCATATCGGACTGTTTGTCTCCTTTCAATTAGCTCTTGAATGGCATCAGCAACCCATCGTGTAAAAATTATAAATTGCTATGCTTGTGAGTATCTGTGTCTAATCCATAATGGACTGTTTGTCCCCTTTCAATTAGCTTCTTTGTCAGCCTGGAGGTAAGGGAACCTACAGGAAGTCTGGCCTGGTGCTCTGCATTTCCGAGGGTGTTTGGAGGTTGTGGATAAGGAGCATTAATGGGCTACATCTACAATTTCTGCTGTGGTGTAGTGGTCTAATGGTGCACTCTGTGTATAATGTTCATGCTGATTCCATAATGCTAGGTGGTGTGTTTGATTCCCATAAAGTGTCAAATGTATTCTGACATAATTTCTGATTTAATAGGGGGTTTTTTTGCTGTACATCGCTAAGATCAGATTTTGCTCTACTGAGACTGTTTTTTTTGGACTGGATGACACTTTGTGTGTTCCCTCTGGCCCACACTTCTGTTCATTTTTTTTTTTGCAAGTCCTTCTGCACTAATATGTATTTCTTATCTACAAGAAAAAATTTACATGGGAAGGTGTGCCTACTACATAGAAGTAGGAAGGTGGGGGCACAGTAGGGACTCCACCTCTCCCCTTCAATAACCCCTTGCTAGTCAAAAATTGGCGACCCCTGCCCCACTCTGGATGTCCAAGCCCCATACCCTCTGCCAAATACTGAGCCCCTGGCATCTCTGTGCTGATAGCGAGCCTTGGTGTACCTGGTTGTTCGCAGGGATTGCTGGTGCCCACACTGTGGCTTGCTGCATGGACGTGGCCATGGTGGGGGCCCTCAGATTCAGCCCCATCAGTTCCTGGACAGGCTACATGGATGAAAGTAGGATGGACCCACGAGAACCAGCAGTGATTGGCAACGGGGGGTTGTGGAAATGTGCTTGGAGTGCAACTGGGTGTAAAATAATTAGCTACCGGCATGACAGAAAAGAAGACAAACTTGCTCGAGGGTTCCCCTATAGCCTCCCTTGGACAGATTCCCCACCGTTGAACCAACCGACTACTCTAAGTGCCACGTTTCTTGATTGTGAGTGCTCCTCAAAACATCTGCGGTAACAAGGTCTTGAGGAAGCAAATCTACTGTATCGAACTCCACCCCCAAGCAGCCCTATCTCCAGAACTGAGTTGGTTGTGGTTTTGAAAACTGGCAACAGAACAAGTACAGAAGGCAAGATTGGCACCTACAGATGCTGTAGCTTGTTTGATGATGAACCAGTCAGTCTGGGTGTCCACTGCGAGAAATGGTGATGCCAGAAGGGTTGTAAAGACGAAAATGAGAAAGGGTAGGCTGCATATGGTGTTCTGATTTTGACGGCTTGGCACTAGGATCTGACCTGGTGCAGCTAAAGCTGCTATGGCTGCTACATGAAAGATTGTTAACCAAGGCTTCTGCATCCAGTGAGTACAGCCCTTACCTCCATCTCTTGAGGGGTGCATGAAGACATGGAGCCCAACTGAAGCACCCCCCAGCACTACCCAATAGATGCCTTTATCACCCTGAGCGGGTTGGTTCAGGTTGGCGTGTGGGTTTGGTTCACGATCCTGTTTGGGGTGTCCATGTTTGGATGGGGGATTTGTACCTGTGTCTGGGCTTGCATTCAGGTGGTGTTCGCAGTCGGATTCATGGCAGTAATCACTTGTGGGTTGGTGTGTGGGTTTGGTTCATGGTCCCATTTGAGGCATCCACATTTGGATGGGGGAATTGTGTTTGTGTCTGGGCTTGTGTTCAGGTGGTGTTCGTAGTCGCATTTGGGGTGGCCATCATGGATATGGGGTTCATAGCTGGGGTCAGACACGTGGTGGCCTTGCTGTCAACATAGACCTGCTGGGGGTGCTTGTGGGACTGCAAGAAGAAGAGTAAGGGGTAGTGTACCTTGAATCCCATCCACCTAGCCTGCTGTTTTGCTGCTATTGTTAACATGGGGTGGTTGCGGGGATGGGTGACCGAGAAAGAGGGTTATGTGACATGTGACATCACACATGCTTGTCATTGACTGTATAAATTGAAAACAACTTGCTTAGTGTAAATTCTTGATAATGACCTTATGCTATTCTACTCTAGCATTCTCCTTCCCCTCCACCAAAATCTCTGTTTCCTTTGTTTGGTACATTGAGCTTCACAATCCTGTATGTAAAGCTCTCGACAGGATGGGGGATGGCCTTGTGCAGCAACATTTGGATTTGGAGATGGGGTCAATGAATAGTGGCCTCTTCTCCTTTAGCTTTCCAGATTCACTCTCTTGGAATGGTTTCAGGCCATAGTACTTGCAAAACTCATTACACAGATGCTCAATCTTGAAGTTCTCATAGTTCAGATTTCCTTTTCCAAAATTGACTGGAAGGTCACTGGCGACGCAGGCATCAGGGCTAGTTGTGTCAAATAAATGGCTTCACCTTGATGTAATAATTTGGGGGTCTGTAAGCAAGTGTTTGCTCCCTATTGCATAGAACCACCTGTCAGTCAAAGCAAAGGAAACAATGGAGCAAGAAAACCTTGCAGATCTGAGAAATACACCATGCCCTCAGTTTTGACATATTGAACATGTTGGGCGAAAGCCAAAAAACAGGCTCGAGTTTGATATTCTTTATCTTTGGGGAGCAGTTCAAAGAGGGGGTGAGCCGATCTGTTGTTGATAAATTTATAGAAAGGGCCTTCACTCTGATCGATGAGCTCTTCCACTAAAAATATATGATTGCAATCATCCAAAAATGCCAACCCACACCCAACAAAGCGAAACTGGGGAACCTGGGGCACAAAGGATGTGGAGCTGCTGGGTTCACATCGTGAGAGGCCAGTTTCAGAGATGAAATGATATACTAGGCCAAGGAGCTGTTCTGCCCAGATGAGGCATGCCATTTCAATTGTAAGCTCCTTGACCTGGGTTGCCTCATGGCATGGTTTACAAAGATCTCCACTTGAATAAAAAACTTGCTTTAGGCACACATTGTGTGTAGTGCCAACAACAACTTCTGTTGTTGTTGCTGGGAAAGTGAGCTTGAAGGTGCCATATCGTATCTTTGCATCAGTTGGATAGGTGAGAGTAGTTTGGATGGCTTGAAAGCCATCTGAGGTAGCAGGTTGTTGGAGGAGGGTTGGTTCCATTAGCAAATCTTCCAAGGTAACATTTGGACAGTATACAGTGGCTGGTATGATGTTCTGGTCCTTCACTTTCCATGCTTGTGTCAGTTAAGTTGTGGGATTGATTGGCCTAAAGTAGACGCACACAATTCCCTCACAAACTTCTTGCCTGGTTCTCTCACACCAATCAGTGCCAACCTCAGCCTGTCTTGGTCCAAGCTAAACGATGCTGGCACTAGAGAACTGGGCTCCACAGCCGAGAAATTTCACTTCCTCTGTTTGGCACTGGTGCTTGTTGATGAAAGTGGTGGGATCGAAGATGCTGCCTCATGCAGTGTGATTGAAGGAGCAATGATCTGCATAGACATAGAACATCATAAGTAGAAGCACAAAATGAAAGACTTGATACTTACCTTTGCAAATGTGGTCCCCTCAGCAAGAGAGCTTTCATCACACCAGTGACTGTCTGCTGCAGGCTGTGCATTTGGCTTCACTTGGTCTTTCCCACCTTCCTCAATGTGCTATTCAATCTCAACAACAAGTTCAGTCGATAACGCAAGGTGAACTTCTTCCTGGCCTGCACAAAACTTTTTCTGACCTCCCTTTCCAGCCTTGATATAAAACTTCTTGGCAACAGCATTTTGATCAGGATCATGGGGGACAAACTCAACCCACTTTTTGTTCTGCAATTGCACATCATCAATGGAGAGGGGATACCCTTTAGACCACCACAGAAATAAGGGTATAATGGTATGGTAGCAAACAAACTTCAAGTCTTTGACACCAATGTTAACTGGAACATTTCCAACAGTCTCAACGATGTTCTGGGATATGGTTCAACGTATTTGTGAAGTTTCAAGCTGAAGTACTGAAATTGACTTACTGCAATGAGTACCAGAGTTGACTTTCTGGAACACATGTATTTTAGATCCACCTTTATCGAAATAACCTCTGGCACATCAGAGGCATAGGCTTGCGATGCCATGTGAGCCCTCATTTCATCATAGAACTTGTGAGCTTCTTGATAACCACAATTTTCAGGAAGAGGTACCATCTGTGCTAGCAAAGAGGCCCTGAAGGTGTCACCTGGATGTGCATTCAATAACATTGGTGTTACGATGGTGGGCCCACTCCGACAAGGAAGTTGGGGAGGAGGCATAAGGCAGGGATGAAGTTGGCCAATTGGTACGATGGGGGCATTACCTGAAAACTCATACTTTAGATTTTATTATATCAACTCTGAAGCCCTCACCTGTTCCATGCTGTGCTTCAGCATTGTTTTTGTGGATTTGGAGCTGAGCCTCCAAGCCACTCATCTTACTCCCTAAAATAAAGATAATTATATGATTGTGAGTTATCCTGTTGTTCCCCACACACAAATAACCTACAAGAGCTTTGAGCCAAGTTTTTTTTCTCCTCTTGAAGCTTCTTGTTAAAGTAGTATTGTTTGCAGCCATCACAACAAAGTTGACCTGAAAATCCCTGGCCACCTGAATTGTGGACAAAGCTGAGAGTCACTCCTTGGGGGAAGGCCATTTTGCATCACTGGCAAATGGGGCCACCATCTGTGGTCATCTTGATACTTAGATCTTTAGTATGTGGAGCCATGATGGGGCGAGAATGATGAGAAGAATAATTGGAATTATGCAAAGCAACTATTAGTTATATTTTATTATTCTCCTATTTTTTTGTAGCTCAAATTCATTATGACAGAAGATTCATAGCTATGGCCATCTCGTCCTGCTCCTCACCATCTTTGCTTTGAGTGGGAGTCATTGCAGCAAAGATTGACTGTCCATCAAGAACCCAGAGAGGTCTTTACTGTCCTCCACTGATTCCTGCCGGAATCCGGTGGAATCCGGTCAATTCCCGGAATTCCGTAGGAATCAATTTTGGCACAGTTGCCTGCCAAATTGATAAAACTATTCTGGCGGAATGTGGAATGGAATTCACATTCCACCGGAATGGTTCCGGGAATCACAGGGAAGGAATGGCCCCAGAATGAGAGGAACGGAATCGACGATGCCCATCAATTCCTTCTTCCTCAACCACCACCACCACCATCGACGACACCCATCCACCACCGCCTCCTCACCACCGTCGTCTCATCGCCACCGTCATGTCATCGTCACCGTCACCATTGGCCACCACCCACATCCGTCGCCCATAACCACCACAACGCAAATGACGTGGCAACGCCATGTCACCCAGTGAACGACGACTGGCCACGAGTACACAACGGAATCCAAGGTGCCACGTCGCTGACAGCAACGTGGCAAATGACGAACGACAACTATGTCGTCGTTCGTCGTCTCTATCCTAAGTAAGTCCCCATTACCAACCCTCACTTTGTTGTTAACCACAGAACCAGGTGCCACGTCGTCACTCTCGACAACATGGCAACCAATAATGGGCTCCACAACCACAACCACGACGTGATGACCACACTCCAACACCACGACACAACCACCACCAGCACGACACGATGGCAACACCACCATGGCGAGGACGCCACGCAGCGGCGACGACCACGATGACGCACACGAACACGATGATGCCCATGGACAACAAACACGACGATGCAGATGGACGACAATGACGACGGACGACGAAGATGAAAAACGGGGAACACGACGACGAGCAATCATCGTCGTTTATTCGGTGAGCAAGGACCCTCCTCCCCCTTTTATTTTTCTGATACCCATTCTAGTTGCCACGTCGCCGACAGCGACGTTTGGCAACCGGACGACGAACGTGTCGTCGTTCGTCGTCGTTCTTTATTTTACCATACATACATTATACAGTACTTTCTTTGTATTTTCTTTAGTTTAAACCAGGTGCCATGTCACTGGAAGCGACATGGCACCCAGATGATGAATGATGTGTCATTCGTCGTCGTTAACATCATTTTTTGAATTTTTCCTAATATGGTAACTCTGTAATTCCTTTTATGGTTATTTCTTTTGTATATGATTGATCTGTTTTGTGTAGTGTAGTTTTTCTTTTGAATTCCAGCGGAATGGATAGGAATCCATCCGGAATCCTGTCCATTCCGCCGGAATTCCTGGATTCCGGTGGATTCCGGCCGGAATCAGTGGAGGAGTGAAAAGTATTGAAGAACCCTATGATGCCCATCCTCATCTCCATCAGACTTCTCGCTATCGGAACCACTGCTTGAGTCTGTCATATCAGCAGAAAAGGATCCAATGCTACCATCAATCACCCCCACCATTCTATCGCCTGCACGAAGCTTTTTGAGAGGGAGAACTCCTTGCGAAACTCGCTCCATCACAATGTGAAGGCTATCTAATAGTTCTTCAAGTTCATCGCCAGTAGGTTCAGATTGGAAATGCTGAAGGAGGTCTTGATATACTGTCTAGAAGGTACTTGAATTTACTTGTGGGCGACCCATGGCTTCATAATAGATGTTTGCCCGCCGATCAAATGGTTCAGGTGTGAGTTGAAAGACTGGGTGATCTGGGGGCGCATATTTTGCCTCCATTTCATCGAAGATATGATCTGGAACCAGTATCTAAAATGGAGGTATGAAGTAGAGAACAAGAATCATAGATATTGTGATACCTTGAAATCAAAACTGCCAAACCAACTGGGATTAGAGCGAATGATGGCTGGAACACCATGGGGAAGTATTTTATTTTTGTCTGCACAAGGAGCAGTAAAGTTGCGCTGGAAGACCCAGCTATCGAGTTCAGCTTGAATCCATGGGATGGCAAGCCACCGAAATACAAGACTAACAGTAGAAAAGGCGAATTCAGTTGCCAAAGGAGAGCAAAATGACAGGCCTACTTCTCCAATGCATTATCAACATCATAAAGCCCTTTATTCACACCATCTTCTAGAATTGATTCAAATCCAGGTGCAAAATCATGGTGGAAAATTGACCAATTTGCCTCAGATTTGACATTGTTCTTCTTTTGCATAAACTGATGCTGTAAAGTGTCACAAAGAGATGGATCAAGCCTGTGATGAATTGTAGTCTGGATATTAGCAACCCCATTGTTTTCTGTTCCAGGATCAGATTGGGTCATCATGGGAACCCCTGAGCCCAGTGCACATAATTTTAGAGAAATAGCCTGAAGTATCACCCAAATGTACTAACCTTTCATTTCGTGACAGCAATCCAAAAAATACTTTGCAATTAGTCGTGGGTTTGAGTTCATCCACCAAACTTTGAGCCAATTGTTCCATGCCAACGTTGCATCTAGGCTGTTGTGAAACCACAAGCCAAAATGGGGGCCCCACTTATCATGCTGATCCTGTGGCCATACATCATTCACCCCAGCTGATAGTATCGCTTGCGTTTGAATCACCGACCCTTGTGCTTCTTCACCTCACCTTCCTCGGTTTCATGAAGATGTGCTGAAATAACAGATCTAGGAAAACAATTTAATGACATCATTGTGTGAACAAACCAAGGGGTGACTCACCTAGGCACATGCATCTTGTACTCCAATCGGAGGGTTTTTCTTATTGTTTCTGAACCCTGGTGTGGATATCATTTTCTAATCTCAGAAACTGCAGCAGCTATTGACTCAGAACTGTGCTTTTGCTGCCTGGTACTCAGCAAATTCCATTTCTCTTGTCGCCTCTTGACACTTTTCGCACTGGGAGAAACAAGTGATTAGATAGGGGCAGGGTTGGGGCAGGGACCAGAATTGTAGTATCAGCCACACCTCATCCCATAGCACTGTGTATCGTAATGGCTTTTTAGGAGGTCTACAATCTCAACATCGCTCCTTCCAATTGAAAAATAAAGGCAGAGATGATCCTTGATCAAATCATCTGGTGCTAGAAATTTTCATGAATGTACTAAGCCGAGATTACCACCAGAAGTTATGTTGTTTTCCAGACTCACGACATGGTTTGTACTGATTTTTTCCAGAAGAATTGCGTGTCCTGCCCATAGTGTTACAACAGTGATGGGGGAAGAGGAAGGGAAATTAACGAAGATTCGTTTGAGGATTCAAAAATGCTTAGTTTCAACCCACACCTCATGCAAATTCTTGAATTTTGCTGAGAAAGTTTGGTTGGCAGAACTGATCAAGAAAATGGTAAGAAATATATTCGAAATGTAGTAAAAGTATGCTAGGGCTCTTCATACTTACAAGAAAATATACTCACAAACTCAGCTACAAATAAGCATACAAAATCACAGATAAAACTATCCAGAAGCCCTCCTTTCTACATGAAACCCTATGGTTTCTAAATTGGTTGGGCAGAAACCTGGGGTGTTGTCAATAACCAACGATCAAGATATTTGATGTCTGATGTTCCCTGGCTGCAGCTCACTCACTGCTGAAACGGAAGTGGTTTTGTATGTAGCATTTTTCATTTGTACATAGTAACCTGACTGGTGCTGAGAGCATGTGTTATTCACAATAGTATTTAAGATATTGAGGGGTAACTCTAATTACAGGTACATGCACAAGCTAGACAAGCAAGGGGCAGGGCCTTCTGTGTTCAGGCAGCACCCATGACTCCAATGTGCACATGCGATGGCCTGCGACTCTGTTGGAACGCACAGACCAGACAAGCAAGAGGCAGTAGTGATGGGCATGGGTAACCCGCGGGTGTTTTCGCACCTACCTTTACCCTTACCCGATGCAAACCCATACCCTTTCCATGGGTAAGGGTATTTCAGGGGTGGGGGTAGGGGTTTGTACAGGATTTTGGGGGTCGGAAACCCACAATGGGTGGACATGAGGGTCATGGTACAATGTACACTATGTAGTCTATTTGATCAGTACATACTACACTCTCTGGATGACGTGGCACATCCGTTGACGTGCCAGGTCGTCTTCATCACTGTTGTTGTCTACTGTTTGTTTGTTGATGTCATGTATCTGCTGTTCTCGGCAAACGCCACTCACGCGGCTCTTATATAAGATAGATAGACATGTTTTCGGCAAATGCTGCTAATTATAATATTGAATTTTGAGACTCTATCTGTTGACTACCCTTGACTT
>Ga0307507_10009796_pt1 | contig 12640 bp, 14 predicted proteins | sample 7_EM_MG_FD_207223 | JGI IMG/M metagenome (GOLD analysis project Ga0307507, IMG submission 207223) | Populus trichocarpa ectomycorrhiza microbial communities from riparian zone in the Pacific Northwest, United States - 7_EM | ecosystem: Host-associated > Plants > Roots > Unclassified | place... | reverse complement strand
AAAACACCAACACCACCCCCCCCCCCACCCGCCCCCCGGGGGGGGGGGGCAAAGCGTACGTTTGTGTAAGCACCTTCCACTTCCAGACTGCCCCACCCTGCGCAAGGGTGCGGAAGCCACGAAGTGGGGGGGAGCAAGGAAAGAAAGGCGCAGCGTGTCCAATTTTATAATGATATTCAAAGTCCGACTCAATTGGACACGTCAACATCAGTTTATCGTTGATTTCCCATGCCAAAGTTTGTTGACATGGGACGCACGTGACTATGACGTCAAATGAGTCCAGGGGACGGTTTGACGTCATAGGTCACGTGCACACTGTTCCCATATGTCGTGTGCTGCAAGTCCTTATTCGCTAACAAAATGTACGGCTTTCATGCCAATTCGTTTTTTTATAGACATTTCCGATACTCATTTGCTTTACTTCCATTCTATTTACACAGTAGTTTGTTTGAGATTTATTTACCCAATATCATTATTTGCTGTTTGTATCCAACAGCCATGTCTACCTTGGGGAACAATAGCAACGCGATTGAGAACTTATGTTCCATAACACCACATAACAAACTGAATTCACAAAAGATGGTAGCGGGTCTTGCCATTTGCTGGTGCTACTACTTGTCATTGTTAGGTGGGCAATGATGTAGATGATGATGACGTGTAAACCAGCCAAAGAGCGTCTACCTATCTATTCGAACTCCTTCAACAGGATGACAAATTGCACATTGGTGCTGAGATGATGATTGGCCCCTTTTTTATATGTTGACATGGTGTATGCCACAACCACAAAAGAACCTGGAGGTATCTCACCCTCAAATCGGGGAAGAACAGTGTCAACATGTTCCAGGTCAATGGCATAGTCAAACTGATGCTCTTGAGCATCATAAATGGGCACTGTCCAAGAAATGAGAACCAAGCAAACGATATAGAATATGGGAACCCACCATTGTCCGCGACATCCAAGATCTGCTTCGTGTGCAGTCCTTGACCCTTCCTAGGCGATTTCCCGAGAAGTGTGGAAGACCTGACATAACCAGATATCAATGTTGTACTACCAGAATTTCCAGAGACTAAGTAAACGTATCGTGTCAGAACAGGCCCACCGTAAAATTTAATGGGATCGCTTACCAGATTTCCATGTCCCATTGGTTGCGAATATCATGTTGTCCCGCTCGATCTGGGCATGCAATATTGGATTGCAAAAGGACATGCAGGTGGCGCCGACGAGACGCTGCATCTCCTGTTCGTGTAGGGTGCCCTTGATAAATTTGTTAAACAATCCTTTGTCTGTTGGTGTCAAGAGGTGACTTTCCACGACCAGGATAGCCGACAAGCAGACAGCCATTCGTTGCCCTGAATGGAGGACACTTTTGCTCTTGTCGTGGGATGTGAAGATGCTGTGAACGTCCAAAGGGGAAACGCGGGACATGTTGACAAAATGTTTGTGCTGTACGAAGCGGATAGCAGCCAGAGCATCACTGAAGGCAGTCAGTAGGATGATCTATGCAAGGGAAATCAATGGATGGTCCGCTTACTCAACATCCAACGACGGCAATTGTGTTGCCCATCCAGAGAAGTATACATATCCATTGCCGAGAGAACTACTCCAAGATCGAAAGGAGCTGGCCCTGCAGAAAGCAGAGTAGTTGTGAATGACGGTGTCTCACAGTTACAGCAGATGCTACTCACTTCAGATTGGGTAATCCGGGATAGTCGTCTGCAAGAAGGACATCTTGGCTATCAGGGGAACTGACTTCACAAACCTCAGGAAGGGAACTAAGATTCGCATCAGTCAATATTCATAAAATGAACAGTCACTTACGTTACACGATAGCCGTCGAGATCGGCCAGGTATTGCTGCCTGCTAGGCGAACCTGTGCCAACCTTCGCCAATGCAGCTTCTACCGTCACACCCTTTTCTGCTAGGGCAGCAGCAAACAATTTAAGCTTTGGGTGGGGGGTTGAGCCACTTGGGCCAGCCACCTTTGACGAACTGGTTGGTGATGAAATTGTATGGGCTGCCTTCATCTTGGTAGCAGTCGCATTTCTAGGGGGGTGGTAAGCAGATTGTTTCCAATGACCGCAATGAAACTTTGTACCTGTTATCTTCTGCTTCCCCACTGGACGCCAACACTTCCGCAGGAAAAATCTCCATTGCAGTGGCATCAGCCTTTGCTCTTCCCTTGCCACAAGGAGTCTTCCCTCATGAGGGACTGAAAGCACAGTGAGTTTGAAAGAACGGTTAAGCACAATACCAAGCTCACCTGGGAGTCCAGCTCATTGGCGACACGCTCCGACCCCTATCGACTTCATGCTGTCTATTGGGAACAAATGAATAAGCGAAGAAATAAAAAATAAAAATAAAAGCGCACTTGGAAGGGGATTGAGATTGAGCTGTCACGACTCTGTAGCGTTGAGTATCTTTCTCCCGCCAATCCTCAAACCCATCAACGTTGGCGGAATTGTCTTCATCGCGGGAATTCGACCGAATATTAGCCGAAGGCATGAGGGAACCCGAATGGTTTGAACCACCACTAAAATCGACCTCCTCGACCTCTTCAACTGAGGTAAGTTTGAACAGAGAGATGGATAGACTAGATGACAAGGAAATGAAATAATTGCAGACTTCCCAGTCCAATAACTTACTGATCTGTAGGGTCTGCATTCAATGACCTCCTTGAAGCTGACCAACTTGACCCAGTCGTTTTTTGCAATTCTGCCGATATGGAACGGCTTGACATAATAAAAATGAGAGTTGAAACGAAATATTATGCAGAAGAAGGCACATACGAAGGTGTTTCATCCGTGGCAGAGAAATCACTAGTGAGGGGGCTCATCTGTGTTATGTTTTTGGCCTTTCTCGACCCAGAACGGGAAGTGGGCAAGCGAGGGGGTGTCGTTGGAACAGGAGAGCTAACCTTTCTCCTCTTCTGCTTCTTAGATGGGGGGAGAACAGATCTATGGAGCAAATATTAACCAATCAATGTGACAGGGACATCAGCTGTCTTACCCTTCCTGATCAGTGAACACGGCAGCATCCTCCAACACCCTCTTTTTGCTGCTAAAATAAAATAAAATTGGATGCCATATGAAAATAAGACGAAAGCTTACATGCCATTGGAGGCCATAGTGACCCTGACTTGACTGCCCCTAGAAGGTGGTACACGAGGGAGGTAGACGGCATTGATCCTGAGAGCAAGGTGTGAGCAAAGAGGTAGTATTTAAAGGTGAAGAGGATAGAAAGATATGCACGCTTTCTTAACAGCAACCGGAGGAGGGGATTCACAAGGAGAGCTGGTCAACTCGATGACACTTGAAACAAGTCGTTAGGTTTGGATAGAATGGACGGGGACGAACATACCTTGTAACAGGAGAGACGGCTGGTTGAGGGGTACAGGGAGGGCGAGGACGAGAAGAAGTCTTCCTTGGTGGCGACGGAGTGGCCAAGACCTCAGCGTAGGATGCAAGAGGACTGTCAGGTATAGCACTGGAATGTGTGATGAATACAAATTAATAGACGCGGTCATGAGGAACTTACATGGCGATGGTGGTCTTCTTAGACATCTTGGACCGAGGACAAGGAGCAGACTGGGGCAGCTCAATCACAGCTGTGTGACTAAAAAATATATAGTTAATCAGATCGATCCAGACAGAACGAAACGTACCTGGTTTTGGATGACTTGGGACGGGGCGCAGGTTTTCCAGAGACTACTTTTGAAGGAGACGACATGGCGAGATAAGACGATTTATTGGGGGATAAGACGATTTATTGGGGGATAAAAAGTAGGAGCGAGGAAAATGCAGAGAAACCACAAACACTCATGTTTAAAAGTAGGACCACAGATCTAAAAAAAATACAAATGGGTAAATGAGAAAAGAGGTCCAGGGTACCAGTCCCATTCAAAGGAAGTTTTAAAAATTTAAACAACTGACAGGAGTGTCTGATAAGAATCCGAAAAATAATCTTACAGGAACAATGAAATGGACTTATCCCTCGATAGCCATATTCAGACACAATATCCAAGTCATTGTATAAAGATATTACCTTCCCCTCCTGAACTACAGACACCAAAAGTGGAGGCAGCACCTGCTGGAACCAACTATTCCCATTATAGAAAAAACACAATCATCCCAAGCTTCTAAATGTGGATGCTGATCACTAAAAGTGGACAGACTCAATTGATGGCCCGATCGACAAAAGAAGCCGCAGTGCTGTCATTCACAAAAGGTACGTAGTTATAAATATAAATGACCATCCAGTCAAGGCAAATAAATAACCACTTGCAAAAAGGTGAAATATATTACAAGGTGTACTCAAAAAAAGAAAAGCAGAACAGGCCAGACAAACATAGAAAAGGAAATGAACTGATCGACAGGCAAATCAACTGAAAACGATAAAATGGAACCATGATGGGTATATTTAAAGTATAGTATGACTGGCCAGGCAAGAAAAATCACACAACCAACTGACGGAATGGCACCAATCAGAAAGGCAATTCAATGGTATCAATAAATAAATAAAAAAGATAAAAATATAAGGTGTGATGAATTAAGAATTCAAGGGAAACGATCGCTCGGTACTCAAGTTCAAACAGGTCAACTATCAATCCCAGCACAAAGGCCTCCTTCACCCCACATGGATCCCATGTACAACACCAAGGCAGCCAGCTGAGTATCTCATTTCTGAGGTGGTGCCAGATTTTCTGATCAACACCAAATCAAACAGGTGAACTACTAGAATCCACAGCTGCCACAAGAGAGAGCACAGTGAACCATACGTCGCAGCTGGGAACCTCGTTGGTACAAATGATAATCCTTCCAAGACCAATCTGACATTTTGACTTTTAGATGGAAGACTATGAAATCGTCAAATTCGACTCTCCCGAATCTTGGCGCCTGACGGGAAACGATGCGGAAACGGAAGCCACATTTTGTGTTCAAGGAATCCTATGCGCATTCGAACTCCCGCCTGTGCAGAGGTGAGACAAGAATTGACTGATGAACAGAGCAACTGATAAACCCACTCACTAGCGACAAAACGTTAAGACGACGCAGGCACTTCATACGACAAGCTGTTACCCTCACAGGTCTTTCGACAGAGACATTCCGGATGGCTGCAGCAATCAGGGCATACTGCCACGGAGTTCAACGCCCGATATTTCACAAACCGGAACAGCACCCGAAACGAAGCTAACCTCCCTTTTCTAGAAGGGGTCGATCCTGACGGCGTCCTTGCAGAGCTTCGTGGCCACGATCTCATTCACGGGGCGGACAACCAGGTCGCATATCTGTCCCATACAATCAATGGCCTGTGAGTGCTAACATGTTAACTCAACAAATAGTACTGACTTCCTAAACCTAGCTACCGCCCCATCCAACCAAGCACCTTTCAAGTGGGAGACATCGTCGAGGTCACCGTTGCATTTGTTGTTTTACCGCTGAAGGGCGAGCGATATATCATGGTTCCCCAGCTCAGGGTGCTGACCTTGCTGGATGTCACAATGCGAAAGGTGCGCTTTTGAAACAGTTACAAGAACAGTCATCCCAATGATGTACCGTAGAGTGTCCACCGCAAATCCAAGGGGGTCGCTATGTGTAGACAGGTTGGACAACTGAAACGCAAAGCTGATTATTCAGTAAGCCGATCAGAAGAGGAAACGCAAGCCAAGTTGGCCAGGATGGAGATAGACACTCTGGAGGATGAATGACATGGAGGTGCCTACCATTAAATTATTTTACAATTGCTGACCAAGGACCAATACCGTGGTTCGTACTTTACCAACCAAAAACACGTATTACATAGGAGGTTGTATGGAATTAAAAAACATATATTGTGCACAATTGACTACTTCCTTCGGCTCGGGCACAGGTGTGCATTTCTGCCAAAGGACGTCGTATACCCCCATCTCCTGGGCTTTCCCTTCAGAATCCTGAGGCTATTCTGGGGGAAGAAAAACACGCTTCCAATGCGACCAGGAGTGATTTTTTGTGCAGCCTGTTCAGGGGTCTGAGGCAAAGGAACAAAAGGGGCGACCTTGTGGTAGATGTCGCTAGAAAAGAAAATGCAAAAGTCGCCTGGAGAATATCTAAACGAAGGATCACAATAATGAAATATCACAGCTAGAAGGGACATACTGCAGTTTCACATTGAGCTGAGGAAAAATCATTTGACCACCAGTGTACTGGCCCACGGGAAAAGAAACAGATGGTCCCACATCGTGGCGGTCCCTATGAAGCCGGCCTTGCAGTTTATAAACGATGGCACGACCCAGGAAAGGGCCAGGATCGTCTGCAAACCAGACGCCAGCCTCGAAGGCCTCTTGATAAACATCATACCAAACAGGGAACACCGCCTTGAAGGCCTGTGCGACGGCACGAGCCACGGACTGCGTGAGATAATAGTGAGAACCGACAGCTGAGACTGTCGCACTACCTGATGTCGCATCGCCTGAAATAAACAGCTGGCAAGGGATGGTAACCGACGGAATGCAAAAAAAAGAAAAAGAGGTGATCCTACCTTGTTGGGATGACCCCTCATCGTCCACCTGTGCACCAGGTGAACGACTCCTGCCTGCTCAGTCTGAATCAGGCCATTTTTTTCTACATTTACGGTGTCGTAAGCGTCCATGTTGATCTCGTCGCCATTGTCTTCGTCCACGCCGACATCATCCACGCCGACATCATCCACGCCGACATCGTCCACGCCGACTTCCTCGCCATCAACTACCATCCCGATGCCATCTGGATCATCCATCAACTCATCCTCCCAGTCAGGATCACCATCCTCCACCACAAAGTCACCGACTTCACTTGCTGTTTCCTGACTGATATGATTGGGGTGGAGCTCATCATCGGTGCTATCGAGATCCTTGCTACCGTCGGAAGAAATTGACATATCAGAGGAGGCGTCGGTGGCAAAATCGTCTGGGTTCAACAAGGGATCCGTGACATCGGCTGGGCGTTGGAAATCCATTTCATTTTTCCCTTCATGGCGCGAGGGATCAAAGAGCTTATGGAGCTTGGTGTCCACTGACAATGCCTGCATGGCCAATTGATATTGCTTGCACTTCAGATCCTAGGAATTATGTCAAAATTAGAGATAAAACATTACACTCCATGTACGAACATTGAGCCCATCCCGAACTAACTTCAGCGACTGATCCCGCTGCAGCATTTCCTCGACTTCCTCAACCGACTGACCGTGGTACTGATCTTTTGCAGAAATCCTGACATTCTAAGGGGGGAATATGAATCACTCGATTGGCTACGAAAATTCAACAATTGTGACACACCGGCTTGTATTGTGGCCCCACCAAACGCCTTCCAAAATAATAAAGAACCGGTTCCCCATTACGATCAATGTACTGGGCAGATGTGCAGCGTGCAGGATGGGATGGCGCAAGGAGCCTTTCCATGTCGGCCTCCATCTTCATCTTGGATATCGCAGTCAAAGGCCCCCGCAGGGAATGGAGCGTCAACGGCAAGACGATCTTTGGCGCGTAAGTTAAGTATCACTCGTTACGGACCGCACTCCTCTTGTCATCCTTATCCATCCGACGTGCATCGCTGCGATTTCTTTTCTTGTCTGCCCTGGCGAACCCAATAGGAGAAGTAGGAGAAGGGCGCTCGACTGGCGCTCGACTGCAATGGAGGGTCGGCGAACTGCTCGTTTTCCCTTTGATAAGTTAACTATCAAGGCAGACAAACATCAAATACTATGATCACCGTTTTGGTTGTGGAGGACATGGAATGAAGGGATAGTAGGAGTAAGATAATCGGAAGAGGATCAATCAACCGATCTACAATTAGATCAGTCATAGACCAAATATAGATTGGAAGTATCCGAACGACGTGGGAACAATGACGCACACCCGGCCCTCGGAGCGATTTGACGTCATAATCCAAATATAGAATACTTAGACGGCAAGTCATCCAGCTTTGAAAACCTTACTTATTTCTATAGATTTTGTCCCTCAAAATGATGAATATAAATGCATTAGTTCATCAGATTCAGTGGAAAGCAACCTTTCTGCCTTTGTTTTCGGTGGGTAAAACTTATAGTAATAATTTATTATCACATGCAATGTCCACCTGGGAATTCCAAAGCCATCTTCATAGTGTCATCCCAAAATTGATTACTAGTCAAAGATAAATGATATTGTGCTCTCATAGTAAATGTTTGCGTACTACCTTACCAAAGGTATTCAAAGCTGGATGAGGATGTATGTCTTGCCGTCTAAGTATTCTATATTTGGATTATGACGTCAAATCGCTCCGAGGGCCGGGTGTACGTCATTGTTCCCACGTCGTTTGGATATTTGCAATCTATATTTGGTTTATGACAATAAAGGATTGCCATTATGATAAACAAATGGGCGTTGGCCGTCTGCCAAGCGGGGTTTCAAGATAATGAAGGTAAATACCGTACTCATTTCTATAGCTTTCGTCCCTCAAAATGATGAAAATAAATCCTATCAAGCGATTAATAACATTGCATATCAATCAATAGTTTTATCAAGCCTTTATTTGATACAACTTTAAGATTACATTTTGATTTGTTAAATGAAACCTTCGTAATGGGAAAAATAAACTATACAAAGAGAAAAATTGATTACACCAGTTTCAAGGTATAATCAGAATGTGTGAAATTTTCTCCTGATGTGAAATCGTACATCCCTTTTGGACAGGGAAAATGTATAATAATGATAATAATAATATCAATATATATTTTTATTATTGCTCACAGTGAGCGCGCACATTGGAGGGCGGGAATCAGTGGATTGGGAATGTGCTACTTGGATGACGAAAGCAGAGGCATGACCAAATGGGTATTTAAAGTTGTTAACAATAGAAATGAATTAATTACATTACATAGTATTACAAATTGATAAGTAACAAATCAAAATATTTAAAGCAATTTACATAATATTTGAAACAATTAATATATAATCAATATAACAAAATAGATATAATAACATGTAGTAGTAGTAGTAGTATTTATATTGTAAAAGTTACGTAATCTGGTTGTACACTTTTGATGGCACTTTTGATGGGAAATCAGTCGCGGCAGAAGTCAGGGTAAAAGAACGAATACCCCTAAAGGGGACTTGTAACCGTTGGGAGGTCGCGCTTTTGTGCTTTATTATTACTTATTCAGTCAAACACTGTCCCTACACGAACTCTTCATTTTTAAGAGTTTATAAATATTATATCTGAAGGCGCAAGCTCTTGGATTTGTTCTTTCATATAAAAGGAATATAGGTACCTGGCGTACTTTGTCTTTTATTTGATTTTACACACCCACTGCCTCAGCAAGCATCTCATCGTGTCCAAGAACGTCGAAAATGAACGGGGAAGGGTTCAATCCCTCCCCGTTCGTAAATCTGACAAAGAAAAGGTTTAATTAGTTAGAAAACACAAAAATAAAGATTTGTGGTACACCTCGTCTTCACGCGTTGGTGCCGTTTACGTCGTTGGACGATGTCGTTCGGTGTGATGAGGGTATGAGTGGGTTGGTGGTGTTGGCAATCAGAGGTGGCAAAGCACTCCAGAAATCTGTGGGTAATTAGTAAGGACAATATAATGGTAATATCAAACGAAAATGTACCTTGTTGGAACATGGGTGAAGTACACCCATGTAACATCCCCCTGTTGAAAACGAACATGAGCGGTCGTTTCGGGGGTGTCTGATGGCAGTGGTGGCGAAGCTTGATGTCCTGGTGAAGGGGAATCCAAGGTGGTATGAACCGTATGACGGTGGTGAAGACCAAGTAACCACCGTTGAGATCGAGCAGGCGCTTGATCTCTGGCCTCTCACGTTTGAGCGACGGAGGAGTGGTGCACGGTGGTCAATGACTCAAAGTCCGAGTCATGAGGTCCAGCCCTCTGTGAGCAGGGTCTTCCAGCCGTTGGATTCTGTCGAGGATCATGCTGGACAGAAGGATATGTGACCCCTTCTTTGTATCTCTACAACGGCTATACCGGTTTGCGTCGTTTGTACCGCGTTCGAACGCTAGTAAAATAATGTTTCGGCACAAACTTAGATCATTGAAAACCGTTGAAAACTCACTTAAATATGCCAAATACCAGCTGAATGGTTTCCATCTGGGGCGCGTTAGAAAACTATCGAAAGTGCAGATTAGCACGAACTGAGATCACAGAAAGGCGTTGACAACTCACCGAGATATGCCTTGAGGTATATGACCAGGTGAAAATTGGCATTGGGAGTGTCATCGAAGGCAGGTTTTTATCCGATTGGCTTTTCCGAGACAGACAAAGTTGGTGGGTTGATACTGGATTGAAATGCCGTACGAGGGGCAAGCGGTGTTCGAGGAGTGGGTGCGTCGGTGGTAGTATGGATGGATCCTTGGGTCGTATGGAGGGGAACGGCGGGGAACGGCGGGGAACTCACAAAGCTACGCCCTATGCGTCAAATAGCCCACCTCCCCTTCCAGTTTTTCTACAACCGCTGTACCGTTCTCCGTGGTTGACAGCATGATCAAACACTAATGAGAATTATACCTGTGAGCACAAACTGAGAATATGAAAAACGACAGGAAACTCACGGAGATATATACCGAATGCGTCATAAGTCTCTTCTCCCTATTCAATTCTTCTACAACCACTGTACTGTTCTTCGTCGTTGATAGCGTGCTCGAAACCTATTGAGAACACTTGTAAGCACAAATTGAGAACGTAAAAATTGGCAGAAAACCCACGAAGATATGCCCCATGTTTCTCCACAACTGCTGTACTGTTCTTCGTCGTTGATAGCACGATTTAAAGCTAACGAGAATACTTATTAGCACAACCTGAGATTGTACCGATCGGTGGGAAACTCACCGAGATTTGTTCAACGTGTCATAGGTTCCTAGTGCGATCGAAATTTATTAGCACAATCTAAAAACGTACAAAAGGGTAAGAAACTCACGGATGGATGAGCCAATGAGCCAGGAGTGGTGGAAGAAGGGGTGGAAACACACTGGTGAGAGATATGGTGGGAGCCACCAGCATGTGCAGGTGTGTGAGAGAGAGGTGGAGGGCAGAGCATGCGGGGGTGTGGGAGGCGCAGAGCGTGTAGCAGGGACAGGGGCAGAACGCGTGTGGACTCTGGAGAGGTGTAGGTGGGAAGAGGAAATGGCTGTGGACGTGTACAGGGAACAAGAAAGAATGAGCCAGGCTTTGAAGCAACTGTTGATGATGTAGTTGTGAAATTGAGGATGACTGAGGGATCCATGACGGCTGTTAACGCATCGGGTACTATGTTTGGTTGTCGTCCTCATCTCATCCACTCACTGAGACTTTACAGTCCAGACAGGAAGTGGTCACTGGTCTCGCGAGGGGTAGGAAGCCATGTCCGACCAACAGCCCTGGTCTAACATCAGCAAAAAAGTAAATACAATATAAGGGGCTAAAAGTCCTTACCAGGCGTTAAAATCCCTCAGAATGGCTGTAAGCTTTATGCACTCTTGCAAGGTGCCTCAAAATGGATGGGTTTCTTACAAGGTACCTAAGAAGTCTGATGCCGACAAGGCTTGCATACCATATAAGGCAGTAGAAGAGTGATAATGCTGAAAAGATGGGCAAGCCTTATAACTTGCCCATCCGTTTTGAGGGATTGGAAAGATTGCGAACTCTAAAAGGCTTGCATACCGTATAAGGCAGTAGCAGAGTGATGACACTGAAAAGATGGATAAGCCTTATAACTTGCCCATCCATTTTGAGGGATTGCGAACGCTAGGAGTCTGGTGTACCGTATAAGGCAGCGCAGGAAAGGCAGATTTATTTTGTACAAGTAGATGTACAAACCAAAATGTGAAATTGTACAAGACGTAAGCATAAGAGATCATGGTTAACAAAAATTCAAGACATAGATCGCTGCGTGACTGCCAGTGAAATTTTAAACCAAAAAATTGATGTCAGTATGTACCATCCCCCAAGTGGGCTTTGAACTGGTCCAATTCAGTCTACCTTTAAGTGGGTGTACTCTTTCACTGCAGCCACTATCTTGCTCTGTGATAAAATCTGTTCAGAAGTTAGTCAGTCCTTAAGTTGGAAGGGGCATATCATCACCTTCGCATGATTTGTGGCATATACATCCTTAAACTTGGAAACAATGATGGATATCTCTTTGGGATCGCTGGCCGTAATTTTCACACCATTCCAACGTCCAAGATTATCGAGAGTGACCGGCCTCTGAACATCTTCAGGGGTCCTTGAGGGGTCGACACCAAAGTATGCCACAATGGCATCGAAAACCGCGGCAACATACCAGTAGCAATTTTTCTTCAAACGCGAATAGTTGGATCCCTCCATGGACACCACATGGGCGAGCACGATCAGCTGGTAAAGCGTGAGGCCCCGGGGTTTGAGTTGCCGTACACATCCTGGAGATGCATACTGCTCTCGGTTGACGTAAAACTCCCCCAAAAACCGATCCAAGGGTTTGAGGTGGTCGCCTTTATTCAGAGACTCTGATAAACTGTGAGCAGATTCAACTGAGGCCAAACTTGCGGTATCTGCTAGTGACAATTGAGGAGAGGGAATCGAAACAGGAGGGTAGGATGTGGATGTGGATGGCTCTTGGTTGTCGGGACTCGCGGGAGTGACTTGGACCTAAAAAAAATATTATTAATATTATTTG
>Ga0307507_10009795_pt1 | contig 12640 bp, 4 predicted proteins | sample 7_EM_MG_FD_207223 | JGI IMG/M metagenome (GOLD analysis project Ga0307507, IMG submission 207223) | Populus trichocarpa ectomycorrhiza microbial communities from riparian zone in the Pacific Northwest, United States - 7_EM | ecosystem: Host-associated > Plants > Roots > Unclassified | place... | reverse complement strand
ACGGCCCGATAGATAGCCCGACCTTTACTACCCCTTTCTTTCTCTTTTGGTAGACAAGACAGACACGAATAAACCAAGAACCAGAACTACTTATTGCAATTGCAGTACCCCCCCCCGGGTGATACCAACAGTAACGTTTTTAGGTAGAAATTTAACCCTAGTGTTAAGCAAGCTAGCGCGCTCCAATATTGTAAGCATACCCCTAGTATAGCCAGGAGTAGAATTAATAAGTAGGAGGACCTTCCTGCCGCCCATTAAGCTATTAAACCACTTAATATAATTAAGGAATATTAACGCTGTTATCTAGGCCTTCTTGTTAAACCTCTAGGCGAAGTTAAGGCCCCTAAGGTTGCTGCGCTGCGTGCCAAAATATTAAGGATTCTTTACTCTTCTAATAATCCATAGGGGTACAATATGGCTGCCATCTGCATTGCTGTAGTAGACAGTTATAATACGCTCTTTTTACTTTTTAGTGCCTGATTGCCCTATAGTTGCAAGTCCTATATCCGGTGTAGCCTTATAGAAAAGCCCTACCTTATCTATATTATAGACGTCTTAATTTAGGTACGCATCTATAACAACCCTAAGCTCCTGTATGCGCTTCTTAGCGCCCTCTATATCCGCTAACCTAGCCTTGCTGTGTAGCTTCTGTTTTAATATTTAATTCCTTTTCTTAAAGTTATTAACCTAACCGCTTAAGAAGCTAGGCTATTGTTAACCTTAATAACACGCTATTGTATTCTAAAGCTTTATTGCTATAGCCTAAATAAGGTTGTTGGTAACGAGTATATCGGCGGCCTGTATCCGCTGTTGCTATTTAAATAGCGCTTTTTTGAGCTTAGGATTTTTAGGAGCTCTATACCTCTTAAAGCCCTCCTAGCCGCGTTAAAGGACTAGTGAATTAAGGCACTTATATTTAGGCTTTAAGGAGTCTGATATAATAGACTGTTAAATAAGGTGTTGAAATTAATTAGTAAAAAAGCAAGCAGTGTCTCTTTAAGGTTTTCCAGGGTTCTTATGGTAGTATACCCAGATCTGCTGCCTCTCACGCTCTAAAACACTATGGCGGCGGAGGCGCTTAGGGTCGTCCTTATACTTTGCCATTATATAGGGCAAGAGGGGTGTTAAATTAATGAATATTAATAGCTGCGGTGCTGGTTTGTAGGCTTAAGAGTAAGGAAGGGGTTAATGCATAGCGCCAAATTGCTCGCGCTATACCGTTCTTGTATGAGAGAGCTTTAAACGTAACAGCGTATTAAATTTGAACGTAAGCCTTATAAACCTTATAGTAAAATCAACTGTTTATGGCTATTGACTGGTATACCGTAGAGGAACGGTATACCGAGATAACGTTAAAACGCGGCTTTACTGTACACATACCCCTACCTTATTTGGTTTAGACGCTTTCTTATTAAGTTAGAATATTACGTGCGTTTTACTTTGTTTGCGCCTATATCTTATCTTAGTTGACTTAGAGCCTCGGAGAGAAAATCTACTTCACCTCCTGTAAACTCCTAAGCCAATTAGCAACTGATGCCGCAGCCTAATGTACGCCGTAGGCGTTAGCGCTTGCGCTAGCTTTAGCAGCCAATTACAGAGCGTTGAGGTGGATTCCTTTCCGAGGGTCTGACAGATTATGGGCGCCTTTTGTAAGGGCTGTACAGCCTCGCTAGTAGATGACAGTTCGATCGCCTTTAACGTTGTATATCGCCCCCTAATATAGCGCTGCTTAGCTTGCTAATGCCTCCATTTAAAAGCTTATCTCTTACTCTACATATTGCATCCGCAATAGAGCCCAATTATGCCCCTAACGCCGTACAAACGTCCATACAAACGCCTATACAATCAATCAATCAAACGCCCGTACGATCGTCTCTACGTACGGCTCTACAATCGATCAATCAAATGCCTATATAATCGATCAGACGCCCGTACGGATGTCTCTACGAACGTCTCTACAAACGTCTCTACAAACATCTCTACAAACGTCTCTACAAACGTCTCTACAAACGTCTCTACGAACGGCTCTACGAACGGCTCTACAAACGTCCATACAATTTATCAATCGATCAATCGATCAATCGCCCATACGAATGCCCGTACGAACGCCCATACGATCGATCAATCAAACGTCTATACGATCAATCAATCAAACGTCCATACAATTGCCCATACAATCGTCCATACAATTGCCCATACAATCGTCCATACGAACGTCTCTATAAACGTCTCTACAAACGTCTACAAATGTCTACGCGAACGCCTGCGCGAACGCCTATACAAAGCTCTGCTCAAAGCTCTATACAAAGCCGTTTACAAGGCCTTCAAAAACAAGCCTAAATACAAGGTCTATATAGAGAAGCTCTCTGCTTGAAGCTCTGCTCTGCTCAAAGCTCTGCTCAAAGCTCTGCACGAGGCCCTACTTAAAACTCTATCAAAGCTCTTCTCGAAGCTTTGCACGAGGCTTTACTCAAAACTCTATTAAAGCTCTGCTCAAAATCTCTACTTAAAAGCTCTACGCGAGGCTCTGCTCGAAGCTCTGCTCGAAGCTCTACTCGAAGCTTAATACGGAGCTCCAAAGCTCTCCTAATACGCAGCACTGATATACTAGGAAGGCTCTATAATCGTCTACACGAACGGCTCTATAAACGTCTATACGATCAATCAACCAAACGCCCGTACGAACGGCTTCATAAACGTCCATACAATTAATCAGTCAATTAGTTACCCACACGAACGCCCGTACGAATGTCTGCACGTCTGCACGTCTGCACGCCTGCACATGGCTCTGCACAAGGCTCTGCACGAAGCTCTGCACGAAGCTCTGCACGAAGCTCTGCACGAGGCTCTGCACGAGGCTCTGCCCAAAGCTTACCCCCTGCTGCGAAGCAGCCCCCGCGGCGCAGCACAACGGAGGGATAGGATTTGCGAAGCAAATCTATACCTACTAGTATAACGGTAGTATAGGTATAGTTTAACCGGGTGAGCTGGTTATTATAGGATAGAAGAGGCGCCTCTGTAAATTTAGAAGGAAACGGAGTAGTAGTGGTAGAGTACGGCCGTTGTTTTAATGCAGCTGGCAAAAAAAACCAGTTTTAAAAATACATCTTTAAACTTTAAGGCTGTATCTCACCCCCTAATACAGTAGTTAGCTAATTATAATTATTATAATTAAATAAAAGAAGAGATTATAATTTAAATGCATCGCGCACTAAGACTATAACTATCACGGGGTTTTCTCAAACAGAGTTTTCTCCCCACATGTATATAAGGAGTAGTCCGCGTGGGCCCAATAGGGATCCAAATCGGACGTTAAGCAATGAATAATAATAAATTTAATTAGCTAACTAATATATTAGGGGAAAAAGTACAGCCTTAAAGTTTAAAGACGCGTTTTTGAACCTAGTTAAATCTAACTAGCCTTATTTAATATAGTAACCATACTCTACTACTATAACTCTATTTACTATTAAACTTTATAAGGCGCCTCTTATACCCTATTATAAATAGCTCGCCTAATTACAATATACTTATATAATATTTATAGCGTATTATTAGTTAGGTACGCTCTTTTAGGGACTCTTATAAGCTTTTATAAACTTCTATAAACTTCTAAGCTAATTTAATAAGCTTATACAAGCCCCTAGGCTAGCTAGGTAAATATTAAAATATAGGTCTAAACTAAAGAAGAAAAAAAGGTTAGTAAAAACTAGATTTAGTACGTTAAAAGGAATAATTAAAAGCAGATAATAAGCTATTACTTAAACTCTCTTCTATAAGAGTTTATAAGGTTAATAATAGAATACCTTTTATAGATAGGCTGCTTTTAAAATCTGCTATATAGGTATTATACTGCCTAATATACTACTATTAATAATATAGCTTAAAATAAATAAATAAAAGGGCCGGTTTAGTCTATAGCTATATTAAATTAATAACCTTACTACTATAGAGGTTATAAATATTCTCTTTTACCTTTATAAGGTTATTTTATAGAACTTAATAGCCCTTTATAAGATAATTTTTAAGCTATCTAGTATAGAGCCACCCTATTTTTTAGTATAAGGTATATAAGGCCTTTATATAAAAGCCAAAGCCCTATCTATAAAAGGAGAGGGAAGCCTAAACTAGCTATTAATTCTTTATTAGGCTATACTACTTCTTATTAACCAATTAAAAGCTTTATATATTAAAAATAAGTAAATAGCTAGTAAAGTTAAGGGCTTATTAAACTATCTAGATAGGTTCTAATAGGCCTAGTTTTTATACTAATATCTAAAGGCCTTATATTTTAACTAAAAGCCTCTTTAGCTATAGTAGTGGCAGTAGTAATAGTAGTAGTATAGCCTTAAAGCTAGTCTACTAACCTCTTATATCCGCCTATAGAAGCAGCCTCTTTAGCTCTATTTATTACGGAATCTAGTAAATATATATCTGTTTAGATAAGCGCTATAGGTTCTCCTTTTTATATAGCTTTACTACTACTACCACTACTACTATAGCTAGAGCCTAGGTCTAAGTCTCTACCTATATACTATATAAGCCGCGCGGTAAACTCTATATAGGCCCTTTAGCGTAAATAGATTAAAGGGCTAAAAGGTAATTTTTTATAGTAACGCTAGATTTTAAATAGGGTAATAAATAGCGGGCTGGTTGGTAAAAAGAGGTCTAATAGTACTCCTTACGGCTTAAGCTTATTAAGAAAATTAAGCGGGTTATATAGGCCTAAAAAGCTAATAAGAAAGCGACTATATTGTTACAGTACGTGCAGAGGGACAAGGTACGAGGTACTGTGTATCATTGACAAACGATGTCGTGTGAGGATCTATGTAGGAGGTAAGGTGGTATATATACACGTCGCTTAGGGGTCAGGTCCGTGCTCGTGTCATAACAACACTGAATTATAACAACGTGTTAGGTTAGTGCCGTGACAGTATATCCCTCCCAATAAGGCGAGCTCCTGTAAGTTAAGTGACGGCAGTAAAAACACAGAAGTAAAAAAATAGACTATATATCCTCATCCTTCTAGTCCTTAAAGGTCTTTGTCCCTTTAGTCCTTAGACCTCCTATATATCTACTACATCCCTCTCCGCTAGCACTCGTCTTAAGTGCTAAATGCAACGTAGGAGTAAAACCAATGTAGAGAACAACGGAGAATTTTTTATTGTAGGTTTATCCGCAGGGCGTAGGGCGGATATTAATACTTAAAAGGCTTGAAGTTGCAGAAATTGAGGTTAAGGTATAGACTTAATAGGCTTGGGGTTGCGGAGATCAAGGTTAAGGTATAGGCTTAAAAGGCTTAGAGTACGGAGATTGAGGTTAAGGCGTAGACTTAAAAGGCTTAGAGGTTACAGAGATCAAGGTTAAAGTATAGGCTTAAAAGGCTTGGGGTGTAGAGATTAAGGTTAAAATATAGATTCTTATTGTAGTAAACTTGAAGTACTATCTATGCGGATTTGAAGACGGAGAGACGGAGAGATTAAAATCGGTAACCTATAGTCTTATACTGTAATTAAGACACAAGGACATAGCCCGTAGGGTATCTCCCTATAGCCGGCTTTAGAAACTCAGGACGTGAAGCAGAAGCATAGCTAGATACGGAGACTTGGAGACTAAGAAGAGGAACTATAGCCTATAGGGTGTCTCCCTACTGCCGGCCTAGGAAACTTAGAGACTAAAAAGAGAAACTATAGCCCACAGGGTATCTCCCTACTGCCAGCTTAGAAACTCGAAGAGGAGATGGAGAGATCGGCTTAGGTACTCAAATAGATTTAATAGAGATTTTACTGGGTCGCATTAACGTGGAACAAGGGTAAGAATCCCGCCTGGGGTAGGGTCGTAGCTTTGGCTTTAGAACAGTGGAAACAAAGCCCTACTAGGGGCGTAAGAGATGACACAACATACTGTCACAGTACGTGCAGAGGGACAAGGTATAAGGTACTGTATATCATTAACAAACAATATCGTGTAAGGATCTATATAGGAGGTGAGGTGGTATATATACACATCGCTCAGGGGTCAGGTCCGTGCTCGTGTCATGACAACACTAAATCATAACAACGTGTTAGGTCAGTGCCGTGATATATATAGTAAGTTAACATACGGTAGGAGTAGATATAGCACTTATTAAATTAGCTTTATAAACGGCTTTAAGCGGGTAAAAACCCTTTAAAATAGTTACATATATTATTTATGTCTAACTTTTAATAAAATACTAAGGGTTTTTATTAAAGCCTTTATCTATAGCCCCCTAGGGGCTTATTTTAGTACAGTATAAGTTTAATAGGGTATTTTAGGGTGCTTATATAATGGCGGCGCGCAACTTAAAACACGAATATCTCTATTAACCTATTAGGTAAAACCTAAGTAGATAGTTATATAGCCGTAAGGTATAGGCGACTCTAGGGCAACCTAGGAGTAACTCGCCTATAGGGTATATGCGCTATATATACCTAGGGAAAACCCTTTCTTACCTCATATACAGACTCCTCCTTTTCCCTTAAGAATTTGTCTATCTATATAATATACCTATTATTCTATTAATTGGACTCCCAATCTATATCCTTACCTTATATTTAAATCCTTACTAATCCCCTTAAAAGAATAGCTGGTTTAATTTTTCTATAATACCTCTAAAAAGAAAACTAACGCCTATACCTTGTTATGGCGCTGGTGGAAAACGGTGGATTATGGCAGTGGATTGTAGTGGACAATCGCAGACAGTTTCAGACAATCTTGGACAGTATTACGGTACTGGCAAATTGCCGCAGATTGCGGTCATATGACGCAAAGATCGCATAAAACATTAAGCGGCGCTGCTCTTCTTCTTCTTTCCTTTCTTTAGCTTTGGATCCTCGTTTATAGACAATCCAATTATATAGGCTTACGCGACCCTCTTGCTGTGCTTGTGCCTTAATTAACTAAGTCACTAATATTATCCAAAGCTTATTACTACTCTTCTTTCCTAAGAAGGAACTTAAATATATCTACAAGGCCATAAATAGGATAAGGACATAGAATAGGACTATAAGAATAGGACAGACCCCTAAGAACTAAAAGAATATAAACAGAACGCAAAACCTAAGAATAGGACACGTATAGACCAGACCCCCTAGGAAATAAATAAACACCGGAAATTACCTAATACCCCTACCACCATGCCAAGAAATACAGCAGTTGGTAAAGCTACTGTAGGACCTGTAAATACCTCTAATAGTAAAATAGTTGCCGTCTTAACCCCCTAGGAAGAACTAGCAGCAGCTAATGCTGAAATTAAACGGCTTTAAGAGCTGCTTAAAACTAGAGACACCCCTATACCTAGTAAGGAGTTATTAGACACCTAGAGACTTGCTATAGTCCTTAAGGCCCTAGCCTAATATATAGTATTAGTATTGTTATGGTCCGTAAAGGTTGCAGACCCCCTATTACTTACAGACGGAACTAACCCTATATTTAATAACTGGAAGCTTTAATTATAGGATAAGCTTAAAGTTAATATGGACCACTTCCCTACTACTTAAGCTAAGATGGCCTACGTCTTTAGCCGTACCGGCGGAGACGCATAGATGTACCTACGTCTATAATACGCCTAGGACTTAGCAGATCCCTTCCTTTCTAGAGACGGGATAATTAACCACTTATCTTTTATCTATAAGGACCCCTTTAAGGTACAGAACGCCCGCCTTAATTATAAAGCTCTTAATATAAAGACAATGGAGACCTTTTTAGCCTTTTAGACCCGCTTTCTGTACCTAGCTAGCCAAGCCTAAATTCCCTATAAAGACCTAATGCCGGACCTCTTTAATAAGCTTACCCTAGACCTACAGCGCGCCGTACTGCCAGTTTTTACTACTGTATAGACGCTAAAGGTACTTATGGACCACTGCCTATCTATTAACCAAGGCCTCTATTAAATTAAGGCATAAGCTAAGCGGTATAAAGCTAGAAACTCTCTAAACTAGACTATAAGCACTATATAAACGGCCTATAACACTCTGGCACGATCTACAACTCCTACGGCACTAGCCATATAGCCTGCCGTTAATTTAGCAGCTAGCCATGCAGCTAGTCCTACTATGGGTCTAGCGCATACTTGGCCTATATACAATAACCCCCATAAATAGGCCCTTAGTAATTAAGGAGCTTGCTTCTTATACGGCTAGAAAGACCACTTTGCAAAGAATTGTTAGACAAAGGCAAAAACAGGCAAGGTTCTGTTAATTTAGAAGGATAGTATAGAGTTAGAAAAAGAGGAACCCTAGAGAAAGACTCCTCTCTAGGGTTAAAAGGAATTAATATATCATATATTAATCTAGGTTGGCTAGTTGGTGGAAGAAGCTATACTATCCCTTATACTTTATTTTGTAATGGATATTAAGTTTTAACCTCCACTTTAGCTAACTTTAGAGCGAATACCTTTGCCTTAATAGACACCTAGTGCGCCGTAAAGCTAGCTAAATTTTTAAATACGCCTTTTAAGGAACTGCCTAAACTAGTTCCTATTTGCGGGTATAATAGACAAATAGGACCACCTATTATAACTATCTTACGGATTTACCTCTGTGTCGATAGATAAAGGTAGTATAATATTCCCTTTCTTATTACAGACCTAGGAAGCTATAATATAATCTTAGGAAGAAAATGGCTAGCCTATTTAGGCTTACAGCTTAATGTATAGAGTAGACAGCTTATCTGGCCTAAATCCCTACCCCTAACCCCTTCCTTTATAAAAGAAATTAGTATTACAATAAAAAACCTTATATAGCCCTAGATTGATACTATTTACTAGGCCAACGCTATGCGTAGGGACTAGGCCTTTAAGAAAGATATACAGCTTAATCCGCAACGGATTTATATACTACACCGCCCCTAGACTACCTATGTTATGCCACCCGCACTAGAGATTTAGGAAATTAGTAGTAACCTAGCTAAGTCCCCCACGGAGAACTTAGGCCCTACGCAGCTATAAAGAAAGGCTAGGAATACCAAACGCCATACTAAACTAATAGACTGGAAGGACAACTTACGGAAAATGGAATGTGAGCTAAGGAAGACTATAAACCCTATACCGCAAAATACGGCCTGATAAAAGTCTATAAAGAAACCTATAGACCTTCCCCTAGTTGATATCTACTGTATTGGCGCCGTAGGATTCTACTAGAACTTGGTCTAACCTAATACTATTACCTTTACTACCAGCTTATATAAAATCAATCAAATAATTAAGGAAAAGGAAAGCGAGCTTAGCGGACAAGAAAGTAAGCTTATAGATAAGGAGCTAGTAGAATAGAAACTGCCCCGTTAATACTAGAAATTTAAGGACATATTCTCTAAGGCAGTGTCCAATATACTCTTACCTTACTAACCGTACGACCATAAGATTAAGATTGAGCCAGATAAGGAAGACACCCTTAATTATAGCCCCCTTTATTAGCAGTCTACTGCTAAATTGTAGGCTATAAAGTAGTACCTTATTAATAACCTAAATAAGGGCTTTATTAAGCCTAGTCAAGCCCCTTTTAACTTGTCTATTCTCTTTACCAAGAAGCTAAATGGAGGATTTCGTTTCTATATTAACTACCACAAACTTAATAATATAACCCGTAAGGACCGCTACCCCCTACCCTTACTTAATGAGACTCTAGCCTAAATAAGTAGAGCTAAAATCTTTACTAAGCTTGATATCCGTTAGGCTTTTTACTAGATTAGGATAGACCCTAGATTAGAAGACCTTACTATATTTTAGATCTGTTACAGAATATATAAATGCAAAGTACTTCCCTTTAGACTAACTAACGGACCAGCTACGTACTAGCAATACATAAATAATATACTCTTTAACTACCTTAACGACTTCTATACAGCCTACCTAGATAACATTATAATTTACTTTAAGAATAAGTTAGAACACGAGGAGCATATCTATAAAGTCCTATAACAGCTCTAAGAGGCTGGCCTCTAGGCCAATATTAGGAAATTAAAATTTAGTATTAAGCGCATAAAGTACCTAGGGTTTATTATTAGTATAAATGGAATCAAGGCAGACCTAGAAAAGACGGCTATAATTAACTAATGGATACCCCCAAGGACCGTAAAGGGGGTATAGTCATTCTTAGGGTTCTATAACTTCTACTAACGCTTTATTAAGAACTATAGTAGAATTGCCTGGTCCCTAAGCCAACTTACCTATAAGGACTGGCCCTTTTACTTTGATACCGTATATAGGCAGGCCTTTAACGAGCTTAAGAAACGACTGGTCTCTGCTCCCTTACTCACCCACTTTAACCTAAAACAGCCCTTAATGCTAGAAACTAATGCCTTAGACGGCGTTATAGCTAGTATTTACTCCTAGAAGCAGACGGACGGAAAATGGTACCATATTACTTACTATTTAAAGACTATAATAGATACTAAGCTAAACTACCCAATTCACAACAAAGAAATGCTGGCCATTATCTCTAGCTTTTAATACTGGCGAACACAGTTAAAAGGAGCCCCTAAGCCTATTTAAGTAGTTTCGGACTATAAAGCCCTAGAATATTTTATAATAATAAAGGCCCTTATAGCCTGGCAGGCACGCTAGGTAGAGGTCCTATCCTAGTTTAACTTCCTAATTATATATAGGCCAGGTGCTACTAACCGTGTGGATGCTCTTATAAGGTGTGAATAGGACCTAGATAACTAGGTAGCTGTAAAGATCTTATTATAGACTTAGATGCTACTATGACTAAAATGCCTTAACCCCTAAATACAGGCAGAACTAAATATAGACCCTTTAAGCGCTAAGATATGTCCTGTTAATTTTATAGAACTTGACCTTATTAATAAACTGCTGTAGGTAAACCGTACGGCCCCTTCTCTATAGGAGTACTATGAAAAGGCAAAGGATTCTACTGGCCCATGGTCCCTAGAAAACGGACTACTTAAGTACTAGAAACGGCTAGTAGTAGTAGAGGTACAGAACTTACGGATTTAGCTTATTACTAAAGCATATACTTAGGTCTCTACAGCCCACCCTAAAAAGAACAAGACCTATAAGATTATCGGTAACCGTTACTACTAGCCTGGAATGGTTACGGATATTAACCACTATATACAGAACTATAACGACTGCTGTAGGTTTATAATTCTATAAGATAAGACCCTAGGGCTATTAAAGCCACTTCCGATACTAGAACGCCCCTGGCAGTATATCTCTATAGACTTCTATAAGTTACCTACAGACCGTGACGGATATAATATAGTTATAATCCTAGTTAACCACTTTGGCAAGCGCCTATTTTTAATCCCCTGTTATAAAAATATTGATGCTAAAGAGGCGGCCTGACTATATATCCATTATGTCTACCGAATTTACGGACCACTAGATACTATCATATCCAACTATAGGCCGTAGTTTATATTAGCCTTCTAGAACAAGTTTACCCGGATCCTAGGTATTAGGCTAAAGCTCTCTATAGTATACTACCCCCAGATAGATAGTTAGATAGAGATTATAAATTAATACTTAGACCAAAGACTCTGGCCCTTTATTAACTACTTTTAGGATAACTAGAGCAAACTACTACCCATAATAGACTACGCCTAGGCAACCCTACCCTATAACTCTATGGGGTTTGCACCTATTTAGCTAGAAATGGGATACTTACCTTATATAAGCTTTGACTGGGAAAGACCGGAAGGACTATAAACCGTGCGCGAAAAACTATCTTATAAGGAAGCACAGCAATATGCTAGACGCTTAGAAGAAGTATAGATAGTAGCCTATAAGAACCTAGAGAAGGCCTAGAAATTAATAGAATAGCAGGCAAATAAGCACAGGCGCGAGCCTAACTTTACTATAGGCGATAAGGTCTAGGTTATAATAAAGAACTAGAAGACAGAATAGCCTAGCTATAAGCTAGACTATAAGATGGTAGGACTATATAAGATCCTTAATAAAGAAGGCAACTTATATAAGGTTAAACTCCTAGACTTAATTAAAGTCTACCCTATTTTCTTACCAGATAAGCTACGGAAAGCTATAAATAACCTACTACCTAGACAAAAGAATGAGCCTCCACTGCCGATTTAAGTTAATGGCGACGATAAATAGGAAGTTAATGAAATACTAGCCTGTAAACTAGTACGAGGAACGCTAAAATACCGTATCTAATGGAAAGGTTATAATCCAGACCTAACTTAGTACCCTGCTTGGAATTTTATAGGTTGCCCCTAGAAGCTTAAAGAGTTCTATAACTAATACCCTAATAAGCCAGGACCCCTAAAGTATCTAGACAAGTGGATGGAGTGCTAGTATAGTAAAGATAATAAGCTACCTGTTAAGTATATAGATAAGAACACCCCACGGATATATAAAGCCTAAGGGCAGGCTTTTTCAGAGGGGGGGGTAATATTATGGCGCTAGTGGAAAACGGTGGATTATGGCAGTGGATTATAGCGGATAATCGCAGATAGTTTTAGATAATCTTGGATAGTATTACAGTACTGGCAAATTGCCATAGATTGCGGTTACGTGACGCGAAGATCGCATAAAACATTAAGCGGCGCTGCTCTTCTTCTCCTTTCCTTTCTCTAGCTTTGGATCCTCGTTTATAGACAATCCAATCGTATAGGCTTGCGCGACCCTCTTGCCGTGCTC
>Ga0307507_10009794_pt1 | contig 12641 bp, 15 predicted proteins | sample 7_EM_MG_FD_207223 | JGI IMG/M metagenome (GOLD analysis project Ga0307507, IMG submission 207223) | Populus trichocarpa ectomycorrhiza microbial communities from riparian zone in the Pacific Northwest, United States - 7_EM | ecosystem: Host-associated > Plants > Roots > Unclassified | place... | reverse complement strand
CGCAGGAGGCGGAGATGCTGGGCGCGGACGTCGGCATGCCGGTGCTGATGCTGACACGTCACTCGTTCGCCACCGACGGCAAGCCGGTCGAGTTCGCGCGGGCGATCTACCGGGGCGACCGCTACAAGTTCGTCACCACGCTGTTGCCCTGATCCGCCGGATCTCTCCCGAACCCGTTGCCGCGGGGGCTCGGTGAGGTTGACGTGGACACCAGGGCGCGATGAAGTGTGGCCATGGTGCTCAGGGGTGATTCGTGACGGCGGGCGTGGACGGGATCCGCTGGGGGACGCCCGCGGCGCGAGGGCTGCTCGCGACGACGATCGTCGGCTCCGGCATGGCGATGCTGGACGGCACGATCGTCAACGTCGCGCTGCCCCGGATCGGTGAGGAGCTCGACGCGTCCGTCGCCGGGCTGCAGTGGATCCTCGACGGCTACATGCTCGCGCTGGCCGCGCTGATCCTCGTCGCCGGATCGCTCGGCGACCGCTACGGGCGGCGACGGACCTACCTGATCGGTGTGGTCTGGTTCGGCGTCGCGTCCGGGCTGTGCGCCGCCGCGCAGTCCACCGAGATGCTGGTCGCGACCCGGATCCTGCAGGGCATCGGCGGCGCGCTGCTGACCCCGGGGTCGCTGGCCATCCTGCAGGCCTCCTTCGCTCACGACGCCCGCGCCCGCGCGATCGGCGCCTGGTCCGGGCTCGGCGGCATCGCGGCGGCGGCCGGACCGCTGCTCGGCGGGCTGCTGGTGCAGGTGTGGTCGTGGCGGCTGGCGTTCCTGATCAACGTCCCGCTCGCCGTCGTCGTGGTGTTCATGGCCCGCAAGTACGTGCCCGAATCGCGCGACACCGAGGCCACCGGGCACCCGGACTTCGGCGCCGCTGCCCTCGGCGCGATCGGACTCGCCGGGATCACCGGCGCGCTGGTCGAGGCGCCCGGACGCGGGATCGGCGACCCGATCGTGCTGGTCGCGGCCATCCTCGGCGTCCTCGGGCTGGGCTCGTTCGTCTACCTGCAGCACCGCTCCGCCGAGCCGCTGGTGCCGCCGTCGCTGTTCCGCGACCGGACGTTCACGCTGTCCAACGCGCTGACCTTCGTGGTCTACGCGGCGCTGGGCGGGGTGATGATGCTGATGGTCATGCAGCTGCAGGTCTCGCTCGGCTACTCGCCGACGGCCGCGGGCATCTCCGGGCTGCCGATCACGCTGATCATGCTGCTGCTGTCGGGCCGCTCGGGCGCGCTGGCGCAGCGGATCGGCCCGCGGACGCAGCTGGTCGTCGGGCCGATCGTGGTCGGCATCGGGATGCTGCTGATGCTGCGGATCGCGCCGGGCGCGTCGTACATCGGCGCGGTGCTGCCCGCCGTGGTGGTGTTCGGGCTGGGGCTGGCGATCGTGGTCGCGCCGGTGACTGCGACGGTTCTCGCCGCGGCCCCGGACCGCTTCGCCGGCGTCGCCTCCGGAGTCAACAACGCGATCGCGCGGTCGGGCGGGCTGCTCGCGGTGGCCGTGCTGCCCGCAGCGGCCGGGTTGACCGGCGCGGCCTACACGGACCCGGTGGCGCTGACCGCGGGCTGGCGGATGGCGCTCGTGATCTGCGCGGTCCTGTCCATGCTGGGCGGGCTGATCGCGCTGGGCATCCACAACGGCGTCCTCGAACCGCCGGCCGAGCCCTCGCCGCCCGACGAGCACCCGCACCTCGGCGAGTGCCTGCACTGCGGTGTCGAGGGCCCGCCCACGCACGTCCGCCGCGGCGCTCCGGTCGCAGGGAGCTAAAGCGCCCCAATGTGGCCTTGGGTGCGTTGAGCGCACCGAAGGCCACATTGGGGCGTATGGGGGTGACTTAGTGCTCAGGTGAGCAGGTCGGCGAACTGGGTGGGGTCGATGTTGCCGCCGGAGACCACGGCCACGGTCTTGCCGGCGGGGAGTTCGTCGGCGTGGAACAGGAACGCCGCCGTCGTCACCGCGCCACTCGGCTCGGCGACCAGCCGGGCGGAACGCGCCAGCGTCCGGACGGCCTCGCGGATCTCGTCCTCGGTGACCGTGAGCATCTCGTCGACCACCTTCTGCAGATGCGCGAAGGTCAGCTCGGACGGCTGCGCGCGCAGGCCGTCGGCGATCGTCCTGGCCCGGTCCGCGACCGGCCAATCGACCTGGTGGCCCAGCCGCAGGCCCTCGGTGGCGTCCGCGGCCAGCGCCGGTTCGATGCCGATCACGCGCGCGGCCGGGCAGAGCGCCTTCAGCGCGACGCCGATGCCCGACGCCAGCCCGCCGCCGCTCACCGGCACCAGGACCACGTCGACGTCCGGGAGGTCCTCGGCGATCTCCAGGCCCGCGGTGCCCTGCCCGGCGATGATCGCCGCGTGGTCGTAGGGCGGGATGAGGGTCAGCCCGCGTGCATCGGCCAGTTCGTGCGCTTTGGCCTCGTGCTCGCCGATGGGCACCTCGATCACCTCGGCGCCGTAGGAGCGGGTGGCCTCGACCTTGATCCGCGGTGCGACGTCCGGCACCACGATCACCGCGGGCACGCCGAACCGCTGCGCGGCATACGCGACGGCCTGCGCGTGGTTGCCGCTCGAGTAGGCGATGACGCCGCAGGCGCGCTGTTCGTCGTCGAGTGTGGCGATCGCGTTGAACGCGCCGCGCACCTTGAACGCGCCGATCGGTTGCAGGCTCTCGGGTTTGAGCCACAATTCCCGCGGCGCCGCCCACGGCTGCGGGAGCAGCGGCGTGCGCACGGCGGTGTCCGCCACGCGGCTCGCGGCGGTTCGGATGTCTGCGATGGTCACCAGGTCCATGTGGCCCAGTATGTCAAGAAAATGTGAGCGTAGAAGTGTCCTTTGTGGATAGTCGGGGTGTCGCTCCTCACGATGGGGCAACGCGGGGAGCGTCTCGCGCGACTTACACGTTGGACAGGGGAGAAAAGCGCGACCAATCAGATCGGGATCATGAGCAAGGAGAACGACCAGACTTCGGCCGAAAAAGAGAAGTCCGGCCTGCGGATCGCCCAGATCCTCGCCGCGGCACTGGCCGCGGTGACGGCGGCGCTGCTGGGCTCGACGATCGGCGTCGCGGGCACGGTGGTCGGCGCAGGGCTGGCGAGCGTCATCACGACCGTCGGCGGCGAGCTGTACCTGCGTTCGCTGCGCCGGACCCGTCAGGCTGCGCGCAAGGCGCGCCTGGTGCTGGCGACCTCGGGGATGCGGCGGCGGGATCCCCTCGACCTCGCCGAGCAGCCGACGGTCCAGCTGCCACGCCCGGACGTGGACGCCCCGCCCGAGGAGGAGCCGGGACGGCTGCGGAAGCTGCGGTGGCCGTTGATCATCGGCACCAGCGCGGTGGCGTTCGTGGTGGCGCTGCTGGCGATCATCGGCTTCGAGTCGGCGACCGGCACCCCGGTCGGCGGCGGCACGGGCCCGGCGATCGGCAAGATCTTCGGCGGCGGCTCCGGCCACACCGACCCCACGAACACGCCGGTCTCGGACGCCGTCCCGACCCCGACGCCGACGACCCCCACCACGACGCCGTCGGCCCCGACCACGTCGAGCACGGCGCCTTCGACGTCCTCCTCGGCCCCCGCGACGACCACTCCGCCGTCGTCCTCGGTCTCGAGCACCCCTACCCAGGGCGCGACTCCCACCCCCACTCCCTGAAGTCCGTGAATGGCACATTGAGGGCCTTAAAGACCCTCAATGTGCCATTCACGGACTACGCGGGAAGGCGGGAGCGCAGGGCCCGGGCCGCGGCGGCGGGGTCCGAGGCCTCGGTGATCGCCCGGACCACCACGATGCGGGAAGCGCCTGCGGCGAGGACCTCGTCAAGGCGCGAAGAGTCGATGCCACCGATCGCGAACCACGGCCGGTCCGGGGCCGACGCCGCCGTCGCGCGGACCAGGTCCAGCCCGGGAGCCGACCGGCCCGGCTTCGTCGGGGTCGGCCAGCATGGGCCGGTGCAGAAGTAGTCGACGCCCGGCTCCTCCGCGGCGAAAGAGGCCTGGGCCTCCGAGTGCGTCGAGCGGCCGATCACCACGTCCGGGCCCAGGATGCGGCGGGCCAGCGCCACCGGGATGTCGTCCTGGCCCAGGTGCAGGATGTCCGCGTCCACTGCCAGCGCGACGTCCGCGCGGTCGTTCACCGAGAGCAACGCGCCGTGACGCGCGCAGGCCTCGGCCAGGATCTCCAGCGCGGCGATCTCGGCGGCGGCCTCCAGCGGGGCGCCGCCGGTCTTGTCACGCAGCTGGATGACGTCGACGCCGCCGGACAGCGCCGCGTCGGCGAATTCGGCGAGGTCGCCGCGGGCCGTGCGGGCATCCGTGCAGAGGTACAACCGGGCCGCGTCGAGGCGATCCCGGATCTTGCCTGGGGAAAGGGCGGGCATGGCGGCGACGGTACCCCGCGAGTTAGGGTGGGTACGTCCGCACGGGAGCCCGAGGCACGGGCTGAGAGGGAGCTGCCGCTCCGACCGTGGAACCTGATCCGGGTCATGCCGGCGCAGGGAGCGTGATTTCCATGACGAATCTGGCAGTGGTGGGCGGCGGGGTCATCGGCCTCGCCGTGGCCTGGCGCGCGGCCGCCCGCGGCCACCGCGTCACCGTGCACGACCCCCATCCGGTCCGCGGCGGCGCGTCCTGGCTGGCCGGCGGCATGCTCGCCCCGATCACCGAGGCCTGGCCCGGCGAGGAGGACGTGCTCGCCCTCGGCGAGGAGTCCCTGCGCCGCTGGCCGGGATTCGCCGATGACCTCACAGCCGAAGGTTTCGACCCCGGCCTCGCACCGCACGGCACCCTAGTCGTCGCGTTCGACAGCGCCGACGCCGGAAACCTCGCCATCCTCGCCCGCCACCTCCACGACCTGGGGCGGGACGCCGAGCAGCTCACCGGCCGGGCGGCCAAACGCCTCGAGCCGGGGCTCGGTTCTGTCCGAAGTGGACTCCACGTTCCCGGGGATCTTGCTGTCGACAACAGGAAACTGCTGAACGCTTTGCACTCCGCCTGCGTGAAGCATGAAGTGCAGTTCCACCACGAACGCGTCAACGATCTCGACGGGCTCGATGCCGAAGCCGTCGTGCTGGCCGCGGGGGCCTGGACCGGCCGGCTACACCCGGCGCTCGCGGACGCCGTCCGCCCGCTCAAGGGCGAAATCCTGCGGCTGCGGCCGCGCCGTGGCTGCCTGCCCCCACCGAGCCGGACCGTCCGCGCACTGGTCGAGGGCCGGCCGATCTACCTCGTACCCCGCGCTGACCAGGAGATCGTCCTCGGCGCGACGCAGTACGAGGCCGGTTTCGACGAGACGGTCACCGCGCGCGGTGTCCGGGAGCTTCTGGAGGGCGCCGAGCGGATCTTTCCCGCCGTCACCGAGTACGAGCTGGCCGAAATCGCCGCGGGACTCAGAGCAGGGAGCCGGGACGCCCTTCCGTACGTCGGAGTCCTGGACGACGGCGTTTTCGCCGCCACCGGGCACCACCGCAACGGGCTCCTGATGGCCCCCGTGACTGCGGACGCGGTGCTCGCCTGGCTGGCCGGGGACCCGCCGCCGCCCGCGACGGCCGCGGCCGGGCCCGCCCGGATTCAACTGAAGGAGCACGTGTGATCCAGATCAAGGTCAACGGGAAGTGGTGCGAATTCCCGGAGGGGACCACCGTCGCCGACATCCTCGACGCCATGGGCGGCGCCCGCCAGGGGGTCGCGGTCGCGATGAACGGCGTCCTGGTCCGCCGTGGCAGCTGGGTCGGGGTGGTGGTCCCGGCCGGTGCCAGCGTCGACGTGCTCACCGCAGTGCAAGGAGGCTGAGATGGACGAAGAACCCCTGGTCATCGGCACGCACAAGCTGAACTCCCGGCTCATCATCGGGACCGGCGGCGCGGCCAACCTGGCCGTGCTCGAACGCGCGCTGGTGGCGTCGGGCACCGAGCTCACCACGGTCGCCATGCGCCGAGCGGACGCCGAAGGCGGCTCCGGGGTCCTGGAGCTCCTGCGCCGCCTCGGCATCGAACTGCTCCCCAACACCGCGGGCTGCCGCACGGCCGCCGAAGCCGTCCTCACCGCGCAGCTCGCGCGCGAGGCGCTGGGCACCGACCTGATCAAGCTCGAGGTCCACGCCGACGACCGGACGCTGCTGCCCGACCCGTTCGAGACCCTCGACGCGGCGGAGCAGCTGGCGGCCGACGGGTTCACCGTCCTCGCCTACACGAACGACGACCCGGTGCTCGCGCTGCGCCTGGAGGAGGCGGGCTGCGCCGCCGTGATGCCGCTGGGCGCGCCGATCGGCACCGGGCTCGGCATCCGCAACCCGCACAACATCGAGCTCATCGTGTCCCGCGCGGGCGTGCCGGTGATCCTGGACGCCGGGATCGGCACCGCCTCGGATGCCACCCTGGCCATGGAGCTGGGCTGCGACGCCGTGCTGCTGTCCACGGCGGTCACCAGGGCCGCCGATCCAGAGCGGATGGCGGCCGCGATGCGCGCGGCGGTCGTGGCCGGGCGGCTGGCCCGCGAAGCCGGGCGCGTGCCGCAGCGGTTCTGGGCCCAGGCGTCGAGTCCACCCCGGTAAAACCTGGGTGCCTTGACGCGGATCCCGCACCGTGAGCCCGTAAGGTTGACGGCACATTTCCGGCGCACACCGGCGGCGGGTACCAGGGCAGAGGAGCCAGCCGTGACCAGCACTCAGGTACAGGACGTCTCAGGGAGACTGTTCCTGGCCGTGGGCAGATTGTCCCGTTCACTGCGGCAGGCCGGCGTGCCCGGACCGGGCCACGGCGCCATCTCCGCGCTGGCGACGCTGGTCAACTTCGGCCAGCTCCGCCTCGGCGACCTCGCGGCCAAGGAGGGCGTCGCCGCGGCGACGATGTCGCGGATCATCGCGTCCCTGGTCGAGTCCGGCTACGTCAGCCGCGAGTCCGACCCGGTGGACCGCCGCGCGTGGCTCGCCAAGGCCACCGAGGAGGGCGAGCGCCTGATCTCCGGCGTCCGGTCGACCCGGGTCCAGGAGCTGAACCGCCGCCTCGACCGCCTCTCGCCCGAGCACCGCGACGCCCTGACAGCGGCGCTGCCCGCGTTGGAGGCGCTCATCGCGGACGAGCAGGACTAGGTACCAGGGCGTGATCCCGGATGAGGCCCGCGTGGCCGTCCTCGGGGCTCTCAACTTGATCTACGCGCCCTTGCCGGCTGACGACCTGGCGATGGTCACGCAGCTTGCCGGGGGAGTCGAGCTCGGCGAGGACGTTCTCGTTGAGGTCGCCGAAGCGGACCGGCGAGACTTCTCTTCGGAGGGCGAGCGTCCGGTGTGGATCTGCCCTGCGATCGAGTATGCCGACGGCGAGGCGAACGACGAGTTCTTCACGAGGTCCGATTGGTCACTACGGGAGAGAGTCGTCTGTGACGTTCTGTCGGAAGGTCAAGAGCTCTGGCTCTTGTGGCGGTTCTGCATTCTCTTGACGACAGTCATCGAGAGGCGATTGCCGAGCAACGCGGCAGTTGCCCGGCTTCGGGAGCGCATTGGCGATCTGAGCATCCATCTGCCGAAATCGCGCCTGGCGGAATGGCGTGCCGAGCGTGGTGAGCGAACCGACAGCCTGGGGTCCTACTGTGAACTCGCTGAAGATCTCTATGGCGAGCGGGTCCGCTACGAACGAGACGTGCAGCGCGACGCCATCGCTGCCCTGGAGCGGCTTTCCTTGCCGGAGCGGTACTTCGGGGCGAGCTGACACTGCTAGGCGGCGGGCTGGCGGAGTTCGGCCAGTTCCGCGCGCAGGAGCCGCAGCTCTTCGAGGATCTCGGCGTTGGCGCGCGCCTGCACCTCCGCCTGCTTGGCCTCCTCCTCGCGGATGTCCTCGCGCAGCTCGTCCTCCATGCCGCTGACGATCACCGCGATGAACAGGTTCAGCACGGCGAAGCTGGACACCAGGATGTAGACCACGAAGAACACCCAGGCCATCGGCGCCTGGACCATGATCTCCTTGGCGATGTCCGGCCAGGCTTCGCCGGTCATCACCTGGAACAGGGTGAACAGCGACGTTCCGAGGTCGCCGAAGTTCTCGGGGGAGATGCCACCGAACAGCTTGGTCGCCATCACCCCGGCCACGAAGATGATCAGCCCGAGCAGCGCCGCGATCGAGGCCATCCCCGGGATCGCGCCCAGCAGCCCGGACACGACCTTGCGCATCGACGGCACGACCGAGATCAGCCGCAGCACCCGCAGCACGCGCAGGGACCGCAGCACGGCGAACGGCCCGGCCGCCGGGATCACCGCGATCCCGATCACCAGCAGGTCGAAGACGTTCCAGTTGTCGCGGAAGAACCCGCCGCGGTAGGCGTAGAACTTCGCGAGCAGCTCGGTCACGAAGATCGCCAGCGCGATGTGGTCGAGGACGTGCAGCAGCGACCCGTAGCCGTCCATCAGCGATGTGGAGGTCTCCATGCCGAGGGTGACCGCGTTGAACACGATCACGGCGATGATGGAGTTCTGGAAGCGGCGGTCCTCCAGGACCTTCGCCACCCGCTCGCGCCCGGTCAAGTTCGCCCCCTGTGAAGGTCAAGGTCCAGTAAACGCGCCGATGGTAACCGGGCGCTGAAGGACGCCTTCAGTGCGCTGGATCCACTGAAGGCGTCCTTCACTGCATTTGATCCACTGAAGGCGTCCTTCAGCGTTCCTCGGGCGCCAGCCGCCAGAACGCCGAGACCGGGCCGACCTTCGCGCCCATCGGGTAAGCGTTCTCCACCGCGTGCGAGACGAACCACTTGCCGTAGCGCGCGGCTTCGATGACCGACATCCCCTTCGCGAGCCCGGCGGTCAGCGCCGACGCCATCGTGTCGCCCGCGCCGTGCGTGTGCTGCGTCGCGTATCGCGTGCCGGGCAGTTCCACGAACGTCTGGCCGTCGAAGAGCAGGTCGACGCACTCGGGGTCGGCCACTAGGTGCCCGCTCTTCACCAGAACGTACTTCGGGCCCATCCGCTGCAGCACGACGGCCGCGGTGTGCATCCCGTCCCGGTCGGTGACGGTCATCCCGGTCAGCAGCCGCACCTCGTCGAGGTTCGGCGTCAGCACGGTCGCGCGCGGGAGGAGCTCGTCGCGCAGCGCCGCGAGCCCGGCGTCGTCGAAGAGCGGGTGACCGTGCATCGACGCGGCGACCGGGTCGACGACGAACGGGACCTTCTTGTCGCGCCCGATCTCGGCCTTGTCGCAGGCCTCCGCGACGGCGTTGATGATCTCGGCCGAGGCGAGCATCCCGGTCTTCGCCGCGCCGACGCCCATGTCCGCCGCGACGGCCTCGATCTGCCCGGCCACGATGTGCGGCGGCAGATCGGCGCGGTCGTGCACGCCGAGGGTGTTCTGCACGGTGACGGCGGTGACCGCGACCAAGCCGTGCACCCCGCAGGTCAGGAAGGTGCGGAGGTCGGCCTGCAGCCCGGCGGCGCCACCGGAGTCCGATCCCGCGATGGTCAGTGCGGAGGGAGGGCTCGGGTTCTCGCTCATGGGCCGCCATTCTTCCGTACTAGACCAACCGGCCGCTTTGACTTCATCGCCCGGCCACCGTGATGGCACATTGTGAAAGTTACTCGCATCCAGCGGGACGAAAGGGCCTCGATGAAACTCTCCTCCGCGGTACTCCTGGCGGCCGCGCTCGTGGCCGGGACGCTGACCGGCGCCCCGGCCTACGCCGACAGCCCGAAGCTCTCCCACATCACCACGGTCGGTGTCCACAACACCTACGACCCGGCCGCCTACGACTACCTGGCCAGGGCACTGGACAGCGGCTCGTCGCTGATCGAGCTGGACGTCTGGCCGGACTTCTTCACCCACGAGTGGAAGGTCAGTCACGACAGCCCGTTCGGCAACAACAACAACTGCGTCGCGGCGACGTCCGCGGACCAGCTGTACACGGGTGGGAAGAACAAGAACCTCGAGTACTGCCTGGACGACGTCCGGATCTGGCTGGCGGCGCACCCAGGGCACACCCCGATCACGCTGAAGCTGGAGATGAAGACCGGCTTCTCCGCCAACACCGGGATGAGCCCCGCCCTGCTGGACGCCACCTTCCGGGTGCACCTCGGCAGTCTCGTGTACCGCCCGGCCGACCTGCTCGGCGGCTACGCGACGCTCGACGATGCGTCCAAAGCGGACAACTGGGCCTCGGCGGATGCCTTGCGCGGCAAGGTGATCACCGAGATCATTCCGGGCACGGTCGAGGAGGGGAACCCGACCGACACTTACCACACCGACGTCGAGTACGCCGACTACCTGCTGGCCCAGAAGGCCGCGGGCAAGCTGGGTGACGTCCAGATCTTCCCGACCGTGCACGGCGCGGCCGGTGGTGACCCGCGGGACAAGTACACCGCGACGCAGAAGCCGTGGTTCGTGGTGTTCGACGGCGACGCGAACACGTGGGTCACGCAGACCGGGCCGTGGTGGTACGACGCCAACCACTACTACGTGATCATGACCGACGGGCAGAACGTGGCGCCCGCGATCGACGCGCACAACCCGACTGTCGATCAGGCCAACCAGCGTGTCGCGGATCTGGCGAAGCAGCACGCTTCGGTGGTCACCGCGGACTGGACCGGGCTGACCACGGTCCTGCCGCAGGTGCTGGCGCGAGGCTGACTTGAGAGAAGGCCGCTCGCGGACGAGAGGAGACGTCCGCGAGCGGCCTTCGTCGTTTAGACGGTCAGGACCAGTTTCCCGGTCAGGCGGCCGGATTCGCCGAGTTCGTGCGCCTTGGCGACGTCCTCCAGCGGGAACGTCTGCTCGACGTGCACCCGCAGCTTCCCGGCCTCGATGAGCTCGACCAGCCCGTTGAGCCCGATCCGGTCCGGTTCGACCAGGATCGGCTTCGCCCGCACCCCGCGTTCACCCGCGGCCGCCGCGAGCTCGTCGACCGAGGCGCCCGCGACCCCCACCAGGATGCCGCCGGACTTCACCGCCGACAGCCAGCGCAGGCTGCTCTCCTGGCTGACCAGTCCTAAAAGGACGTCCACATCGGACGCGCCCGCGCCGGGGTCCCGGTAGTCGATCGGCTCGTCAACCCCGATCTCGCGCAGGAAATCGTGCTTGGCCGCACTGGCGGTGCCGAGGACGTACGCGCCGCGCGCCTTGGCGATCTGTACGGCCAGGTGCCCGACGCCGCCCGCGGCGGCGTCCACGAGCACCCGCTGTCCACTCTGGACGTTCGCGACGTCGACCAGCCCCTGCCACGCGGTGAGCCCTGCCAGCGGGAGCCCGGCGGCCTCGGCGATGGAAAGCCCGGCCGGCTTGCGGACGAAGTGCCGGGAGGGCCCGGTGACGTACTCCGCGTAGGCGTTGCCCGGGCGCGGGAACCAAGGCATGCCCAGTACTTCGTCGCCGACCTCGACGCCGGTCGCTCCGGGCCCGGCCGCCTCGACGACACCGGCGACGTCCCAGCCGATGACGAACGGCGGCTGCCCGAGGAAGGTCTCGTGGGCCCGGGTCTTCCAGTCGACCGGGTTGATCCCGGCGGCCTGCACCCGGACCAGGACCTCAGTCGGGCCGGGGGCCGGCCGATCGGCCTCGGCCAGGTGCAGCACCTCCGGCCCGCCGAACTCCTGCTGGGTCACCACTCGCATGTCCGTTCCTTTCTCGCTGATACTGGCCTCAATGGTCGTAGAGTTGGTATCTTTTCGCTAGAAGGCACTAATCCGTAAAGTAGGTACCTGATGGAAACCATCTCTGACCAGGAAGAACCCTGGGACGTCTATCTCAGGAACTGCCCGTGCCGGGATGTGCTGGACCTGGTGGCCAACAAGTGGACCGCGCTGATGCTGGGCGCGCTGAACCGCCGTCCGCACCGCTTCGGCGAACTGCGGCGCGCGGTCGAGGGGATCAGCCAGAAGATGCTGACGCAGAACCTGCGCAGCCTGGAGCGCGACGGCCTGATCACCCGGACCGTCTACCCGACCACGCCGCCGACGGTGGAGTACGCGGTCACGGACATGGGCGCCGACGTCGCCGCGCATCTGATCGCGTTGAGCACCTGGACGCAGACGAACTACAACCGCATCCGCGCCGCGCGGGAGCGCTACGACACGAGGGAGATCGTCCCGGTCGGCTAGGGCGAGAAGTTTCCGCGGCGATGTCGAATGGCGTCGAGCTCGTTCGTCGCAATGGTGAGAGACCGGCAACGGGCCGGTCGTCCCTCACCGGAGGCCCACGATGTCCGTCACCACCATCGCCCCCGCTAAGCCCCTGGTCACCGGCGGTCTGACCGCCGCGGCCGTCGCCGCCGTGGCTACCGCGACCGTCGCCGCGGCAGGTCAGTTCGCCGGGATCAGCCTGGCCGTCGGCGGCGCGCCGATCCCGGTGTCCGGGTTCGCCGTGCTCACCGCCATCTTCTCGCTGGTGGGCCTGGTACTCGCCCTGGTGCTGGCCCGCAGGGCCCGCCACCCGCGCCCGGCGTTCGTCCGCACCACGGTCGTGCTCACCGCCTTGTCACTGGTACCGGACGTCCTCGCGGACGCGTCCCCGGCCACGAAGGTGCTGCTGATGTCGACGCATCTGGTCGCCGCCGCGATCGTGATCCCGGCCATCGCCCGCCGCCTGGCCGCCTGATCCTCGAAGGGGGTTCGCTGAGCGCGTCGTGAGTGGTAAAGGCTGCGTGGCTGGCCTGCGGTTCCGCTGGGGCCCGGTGGTCGTG
>Ga0307507_10009791_pt1 | contig 12644 bp, 12 predicted proteins | sample 7_EM_MG_FD_207223 | JGI IMG/M metagenome (GOLD analysis project Ga0307507, IMG submission 207223) | Populus trichocarpa ectomycorrhiza microbial communities from riparian zone in the Pacific Northwest, United States - 7_EM | ecosystem: Host-associated > Plants > Roots > Unclassified | place... | reverse complement strand
CGCACCGGGGCGATCCGGGACTGCCCCTCGGGCCCGATGGCGCCTATCACCGACCGCTCGATGGCGTCCCGGCCGCGTGGGTCGACGACGGTCGCCCAGCCGGTGTGGGCGAGCAGCAGCCGGTGCTGCCGCGCCATGGAGACCAGCGTCAGATCGGCGACCCGCGCGGGACCGCCGGACAGGAACGCTGCTTCGTAGAGCGTCAGATCGTGTCCTTTGCCCGTGTCGTCCGCGTCGACGGCCGCCGCTCTGACGGCGGCCAGGCACAGCCGTGTGCACGCCGTGCCGGCGACGGCCCAGGCCAGGAGCAGGAGGAGGACCCAGAACATGCCAAATTTCTATGCCAAAGGCCCAGTGCACCGCCATGCCTTGTTCACAATCCGGACGGAGCGTTGTCGGTCTGTGACGTTCCGAATGTCCGGAAACGAACTATGGCCGAAGCGGTTCTACGGCTGGGTCGACGGCGGTGGGGCGGAGGCGGCCGGCGGGAGCGTGTACGTCGGGGAGACCGAGGGGGTCAGCGGGACCACCTGGCCGGGGTCGGCCGCGGCGGAGACGCTGGGTACAGGCGAACTCGACGCCGCCATGTCCTGGGCCAGCGTCGCGAAGTCGACGTACCCGGTGGCCTCCAGGACCTTGATGTGGTCCAGAACGGTCGTGTTGGCGTCGTCGGCCAGGGCGCGGACCAGGGAGTTCTGGGTGGTGGCGCGGACCTGGGCGACCACCGTGAACACCTTGCCGTGCGCGAGGCGCAGGATGTTGGCGAACTTGCGGTCGAAGTCCACGCCCTGCGCCGCGTTCAGCGTGGCGAGCCACTGCTGTTGCTGGGCGTTGGGCTGGTTCGGCAGCGGCAGCCCGAGCTTGGAGGCGACGTCACGCACCCGCTCGTCCAGGAACGTGTGGCCGTCGATGAGGTGCTGCCCCGCCGTCCGTACAGCCGCGGTGGTGCCCTTCTCCTCGGCCTGCTGGCCGGCCGGCAGCTCCCACAGCCCGGCCAGCCGGACCCTCGTGACGAAGTCCCGGTCCAGGGCGGACAACGGCCCGTACTGCGTCGTCACGGTCTGGTCGCTGAGCACGCTCGCGCCGGTCGTCCCGGACCGGTCGGCGTAGGACCAGACCGGGAAGACCAGCGCGGCCAGGGTCGCGGTCAGGCCCATGATGATGACGCCGGTGCCACTGAATATGCCTCGGCCCTTCACGGGGGGTCGCGGTCGCATGGGTGCCTCCTGTCACGGCACCGCACGTGAGTGTGCTTTCTGTGCGCTTCTCGTGCGGGACCGCAATATTACTGTGGAGTCACTGTCACCTTCCAAGGCCCCTCTCGGCCCTCCCGCGACCCGTCAACGGCGCAGCAGCACCCGCCGGGTGGCGCGGGCGAGCCGGACCCGGGGCCGTGTCGCACGCGGGACCGGACCCGAGCGCTCCAGCCACCACTCCCGCAACTCCCGCCTGACCTCGGCGTTCTCCGGACCGCCCGAGAGCAGCAACTGCCCGGCGAAGTCCAGCGCGTCACGCCGGTAGCCGCCGGTCATCGGGTGCGTGTGTGCGTACGCGAGGAAGGCCGGCCGGTACCCGTCCCCGAGGATCTCCGGCAGTTCGGGCGCCACCTTCGCCACGACATCGGCCCGCTTCGCGCCGAGTGCCCGCGCCTGCACACCGAGCCGCACCCGGTCGAACCCCTCGGGGACCGGAGTACCGGCGACCAGCGCGGACAGCAGGGCGGTCTGGGCGAGGGCGACGCGCTGGCGGGCGGGTGCGGAGTCGGAGGTCAGTGGTGCGGCCGGGGGCGTGACAGATGTCGGCTCCTCCGTGGTCGTGGCTCGAACTCGCCCCTTCACCAGCGCCCCGCGGATCGACATCAACTCCCGCTCCAGCTCGGCCGGTTCGGGGAAGTTGTCGTCCCGCTCCAGCAGTACCCCGGGCGGGGAGACACGGGATGCCAGGTCGGTCAGGATGCCGAGGACCGGGGCGGGGACGGGGTGGGCGTGGCTGTCGTGCCAGACGCCGTCGCGCTCGACGCCGCCCGCGACATGGACGTACGCGACGGCCTCGACCGGCAGTTCGGCGAGGGCCTTGGCCGGGTCCTCGCCGCGGTTGACGTGGTTGGTGTGCAGGTTGGCGACGTCGATGAGGAGCCGTACGCCGGTGCGGTCGGCGAGTTCGTAGAGGAACTGTCCCTCGGTCATCTCCTCGCCAGGCCAGGCCAGCAGTGCGGCGATGTTCTCGACGGCGAGGGGTACGGGCAGCGCGTCCTGGGCGATACGGATGTTCTCGCAGAGCACGTCGAGGGCGTCCCGGGTGCGGGGGACGGGCAGCAGGTGGCCGGCTTCGAGGAGCGGGGAGGCGGTCAGGGAGCCGCCCGCGCGGACGAACGCGATGTGCTCCGTGACCAGCGGTGAGCCCAGTGCCTCGGCCCGCTCGGCGAGCGCCGTCAGCCTGCTCTCGTCCGGCCGGTCCGCGCCGCCGAGGCCGAGGGAGACGCCGTGCGGGATCACGGTCACGCCGCGCTCGCGCAGCCGTAGAAGCGAGTCGGGGAGGTGGCCGGGGCAGACGTTCTCGGCCACGGCCTCGACCCAGTCGATGCCCGGCATGCGTTCCACGGCGTCCGCGATCTCCGGCCGCCAGCCGATGCCTGTCCCCAGTCGTTCCATGGTTCGTCCCCGTCCTCCAGGAAATTCATCAACTCCACAAGGCCGCTGTTCCGGCGTGACGGAGGTATCGCCCCCGCGCCGGGCCCCGAACCGCGTGCGGGTCACCTTCAGAGCAACATTTGAGGTTCGGGGCGGGGGAGGGGTCGGCTACCCCAGCACTCCGTTCGAGTCGACCGGATCCGGTCGGCCGGTGTTGACCGTGCCCGGCGCCGCCGGGGACGGCCGCGAGGTCGCTCCGATGTTCGCGCTCGCCTCGGCGGCCGGCGCCGAGGGCGCCACCTGGCCGGGCACCGGCACCGCCGGGCCGGTCGGGCTGGCGGTGGAGGCGTTCGCGATCTCGTTGGCGATGGCGTCGAAGTCGACCCGCCCGGTCTTCTCCAGCATCGTGATGTGGTCGAGCACGGTCTGGTTGGCGTCCGAGGCCAGCTGCCGCACCAGCGTGTTGCGGGTGGTGTTCCGTACGGCGCCGATGGCCGGGAAGATCTTGCCGTGCGCGGCCCGCAGCAGGTTGGCGAACTTGTACTCGTACTCGGTGCCGGTCGCCGCGCTCAACTCCTGCAGCCAGCCCTGCTGTTGCTCGTTCGGCACGTTGGGCAGCGCGACATTGAGCTGGGCCGCGATGATCCGCACCCGCTTGTCGAGGTCGGTGTGGCCCACGATGAGGTGGTCGCCGGCCTCCTTGATCGCCTGGTTGGGCGCGCGCTCGATGGCCTGCTGGCCGGCCGGCAGCTCCCACAGCCCGGCCAGCCGCACCCGCACGATCAGGTCCCGGTCGGCGGCCGTCAACGGCCCCCACTGGGTGTTCACGGTGCCCGCCGCCACGTTCGCCTGCCCGGTGCCCGCACGGTCGGCGTACGACCACAGGGGGAAGACGAGCGCGCCGGTGGTGGCGACGATGGTCGAGATGAACACAGCCGTACCGCTGATACGACGCAAGAGACCCTCCCGGGGAAACCAACTGGTCGTTGGAGAAGTTGACGCTCGGCCAGTGCCAGGAGGTACGCACGGGACGGACGGCTTGTTCAACGGGAAGGCATCGTTGCCCAAAGGGCAGGCAAAGAGGGCGAGTTCGGCCCGTCCGCCGCAGGCAACACGGGGGAAACGGGCCTTTTCTAGGATTCGGCGCGTGCACCTGACCGTCCTTGACGCCCCCAACGAGTGGAGCCGGTTCGCCGAGGGCTCCGTCGAACGCCGCATGCTGCTGGCCCTCGGCGACCTGCTCGGCACCCCGCTGCGCCCGAAACCGCTCATGCTGCCCGACGGCAGTCGCGTCGAGGTCGAGGGGATCGACACCGCCTGCCGCGTGCTCGTCCAACTCGTCAGCAACCAGGGCGCCTACAAGCCCGCCTACCGCAACAAGGTCATGGCGGACATGTTCAAACTGCTGTGGCTGCGCGACTCCGTGCCGACCGCCGAGCGCGCGGTGCTGCTGGTCACCGAGGTGATCGTGCAGGCACTCGGCGGCTGGGTGGCGCGGGCCGCGGCGGACCTCGGGATCGAGATCCAGGTCTTCGACGGTGGCACGATCGTCCCGCTGCGGCCCCCGTCGCGGTCAGACGTAAAACGCGCGTAACAGACAACTGCCGTCCGCCGAAACAGAATCTTCCTACGGTCGGGGGCACCTAAGCGGATTTCCGCGTGGCAGTCAGTCGCACTCGCTACGCACGCTCTCCGACTTCCAGGATCGGGCACTCGTGCCCGCGACATGGATGGGAGCGTGAAGGTGACTGGTACGCCAGCACTCCAACTGCGGTCGGTGCGACGGGTCTACGGGTTCGGGTCGGCCGCGACCACAGCCCTCGACGACGTGCATCTGACGGTGCCGTCGGGCCGTTTCGTCAGCCTCATCGGCCCCAGCGGCTGCGGCAAGTCCACCCTGCTGCGTCTTGTCGCGGGCCTCGAACAGCCGGACCTCGGCGAGGTGTTGGTGCACGGGGTGACACCGGCGGAAGCCTGTGCGGCCAAGATGATCGGACTCGTGCCGCAGAGCCCGGCGTTGCTGCCGTGGCTGTCCGTCCTGCGGAACGTCACGCTGCCACAGAAGATCAACCGGGGCGCGGGCAAGCGCCGTGAACGCATCGCGGACTTCGCCGAGCGGCAGACGGTGGCTCCCGATATGACGGAACTCCTCGTCAAGGCCGGTCTTGGCGACGCCCTGCACAAGCTTCCGGCCCAGCTGTCCGGCGGCATGCGCCAACGCGCCGCGATCGTGCGGGCGTTCGGCCTGCAACCCGACGTGCTCGTGATGGACGAACCCTTCTCCGCGCTCGACGAGTTCACCCGCGAGAGCCTGCAGGACCAACTCCTCGACCTCTGGGAGGAGTTGAAGACGACGGTCCTGTTCGTCACCCACTCCGTGTCCGAGGCCGTACGGCTCTCCGACACCGTCGTCGTCATGGCGCCGAGCCCCGGCCGCATCGCCGAGAGCATCGACATCGACCTGCCCCGGCCGCGCGGTGAACGGCTCTTCGGGGAACGGCGGTTCCACGAGTACGAGGACCTGGTGAGAGAGCGGCTGCGCCGCGCCTGGCACAGCGAAGCCGCGTGAGTGGGGGCGTGAGGGACATGACCGTAGCCGACGAACGCACCACCGCTCCGGCGGCGAAGACATCGCCGCCGCCCGTCGAACCGTCCCGCTTCAGCCTGAAGCACCCGAGGTCGCGGATCGGGTGGATCCGGCCCGCCGTGTGGTTGCCCCTTGTCGTGATGCTGGCGCTGCTCGCCGGGCTCTGGCACTGGGGGGCCGAGCAACTTCCCTATCTGCTGCCGCCGTTGTCCGACGTCGGCAGTTCGCTCTCCGGCAATTTCGGCTACTACGTCCATAACGCCCTTGTCACCCTCGGTGAAGCCACGGCCGGGCTGGGGATGGGGTTCGTCGGGGCGTTCGTCCTTGCGGTGCTGACCAGTGAACTTCCGCTGGTGCGGCGGGCGGTGATGCCGATCGCTGTCGTCCTCAACGTCACGCCGCTGGTCGCCATTGCGCCGGCCCTGGTTGTCGCCTTCGGCTTCGGGCCCATGCCCAAGCTGATCATCACCGGGCTGATCTGTTTCTTTCCGATTCTCATCAATACCGCGACCGGGTTGAGGTCCGTGCCGCAGCAGGTGTTGCAGGTTTATCGGACGATGGACGCCAGCCGGATCGAGTTGTTGTGGCATGTGCGTGTTCCCAACGCGCTGCCGTATCTCTTTGCCGCGCTGCGTATCGTCTTTCCGCTGTCGATCATCGGGGCTGTGGTGGCGGAGATGTCGGCGTCCGGGTCTACGGGGGGACTGGGGACCGCGATCAGTGTGGCCTCCTCGATGAATCAACTGCCTGTTGTCCACGCCTCGATCTTCGTCCTCGCGTTGATGGGCGTGCTGTTGTTGCTTGCCGTCACCGTGGTCGAGCGTCGCGTGCTGCATTGGCATGACAGCACGCACGACTGACTGACAGCAGAGTGGTGAACTGCGGGCTGGTCGCGCAGTTCCCCGCGCCCCTATGGGGCGCGCCTGTCTGGGCCTGTGTTCATCAACTTCCCGGCATTCACGCCAGTTTGGAGTCACCCATGCGTCATCACTCCCTCTTCAGAACCGGACTTGTGTCTTTGGCCGCCACGGCGTTGGCGGTCGGCCTTGCAGGATGTGGCTCGGGCGACAGCTCCTCCGCCGGTGCGGCCGGTTCTGCCATCTCCGCGAAGCGCTGTGCCGAGAACAAGGCTGCCGGGAAGATCACGTACCTCTCCGGCTACCAGTTCCAGTCCTCCGTCTCGATCCTCGAATACATCGCCGCCGCCAAGTTGGGCTATTTCAAGGACCTTTGCCTCACCGTCGACCTCAAGCCCGGCAGCGGTGACACCGCGCAGAACACCAAGCTGCTTGCCGGTGGGCAGGCGACCGTGTCCGCGATCTCCGAGCAGGACCTGATCCAGGCGCAGGCCAACGGCATTGACATCAAGGGGATTTCCTCGTACTCGAATGCCGGGCTCGACATTCTGATGACCAACAAGGACATCACCGACCTGACCCAGCTCGACGGGAAGGTCGTCGGGCACAAGGGGTACGTCCCCGCCACCGTCGAGGCGATGCTGGTCAAGGCCGGCGTCAAGTGGGACTCGCTCAAGCTGGTCAAGGAGGGCTACGACCCCTCCGTACTGCCCCGCAAGCAGGGCGGCCTCGAAGCGCTCACCGGGTTCATCTCCAACGAGCCCAACCAGCTCAAGGCGGCCGGCAAGGACGTCACGGTGTGGAAGCCGGTCGACTACAAGATCCCGAGCTCGATCGGCGCGATGGCGGTCAACCCGGCGTTCGCCAAGGCCCACCCGCACGCCATCGAGGACATCCTGCGGGCCGCCCTGCACGCGTACGCGTACTGCTCCGCGAGCGAGGTGCACATCACCGAATGCGTCGGCTACGCGGCCAAGTTGTCCGGCCCGACCTACGACAAGAAGCTGAACGCGACGATCTGGAAGACCGAGACGCAGGTCGTCAAGGAGAACCCGACGCCCGGACAGCCGCTGGGCGGTATCGACACCGACAACGTCACCCAACTCGTCGCCATGCTGCACCAGTTCAAGATCGTGCCGAGCAGTGTGAGTGCCGCCAAGGCCGAGGCGTGGTTCGACACCTCGTTCGTCAAGGACATCTACAGCGGCGACAAGCTGGTCTGGCCCGCGCCGTAACGGTCGTAGAGCCGTGGAAACGCCCCTGAAAGAGCCGCAGAAAGGCCCATGACGTGCCCGCGAAAGAGTACGGAATCTTCCTCCCCATCGGGAACGGCGGCTGGATGCTGTCCACCACCGCGCCGCATCCCGAAGCGACCTACGCGTACAACAAGCGTGCCGCCCTGCACGCGGAGAGCATCGGGCTCGACTTCGTCATGTCGATGGCCAAGTGGCGTGGTTTCGGCGGGAGTACGGACCACTGGGGCCGCTCGCTGGAGTCGATGACGATGATGTCGGCGCTCGCCGAGGCGACCAGCCGGGTCAAGATCTGGGCGACCCTGCACGCCAACATCCACAACCCCGCCCTCGCGGCGAAGATGCTCACCACCCTCCAGGACATCTCCGGTGGCCGCGCCGGGATGAACATCGTGAACGGCTCGTACGCGGGGGAGTTCGAGCAATTCGGGCACTGGGACCCCGAGTTGAGCCACGAGGACCGTTACCGGATGACGGAGCTGTGGACGGAGGCGGTCACCCGGCTGTGGACCGAGGACTCGGTCACCATGCGCACCCCGTACTTCGACCTCGTCGACTGCGAGTCCCGTCCGCATCCCGCGACCCGGCCGACTCTCATCAGCGCGGGGCGGTCCGAGGACGCGCGGCGGTTCCAGGCCCGGTACGCCGACGGCGCCTTCCTCGCCGCCGACAGCCTCGACGACATGCGGACGCTCTCCGCCGACGTCCACGCACGGGCGAAGGCCAACGGCCGTGTCTGCAAGACGTATTCGATGCTCACCGTCGTCCAGGACGACACCGACGAGCTGGCCGTCAAGAAGGTCAAGGAGTGGGGCGTCGGCGTCGACCGTGAGGCGCTCGCCCATATGCGGCACACCTGGGGCGTACCCGCGGACCAGGCCCGTGCGTGGGCCGACGGCGCCGACGGGGAGGCGGCCTTCCAGACGCCGTACGTCGCGGGTTCGGCCCGTACGGTCACCGAGCACATCGAGTACATCGTGCGGGAGGCCGACCTCGACGGACTCATGCTGATCTTCCCGGAGTACGACGAGGACATGCTGCTGTTCGGCGAGACCGTGCTGCCCGTGCTGCGCGCCCGCGACGAGGTGGCGGCCTGATGTCCGACCTGCGCGACAGACAACTCGCCCAGCTCACGGGGCCGTTCAGCAGGCCTGCGCTCGTCGTGGTCGACGTACAGCGCGACTTCGCCGATCCGGACCGGCTGGAGGCGTACGGCCTGACGGAGGCCGCGCTCGCGACACTCGACCGGACGGTCACCCGTATCCGCGACCTCGTCGACATCGCCCGCGCCGCCGAAGTCCCGGTCGTCTGGGTCGAGTTGGGCAGCGACCCGGCGCGTCCGTGGCGGTCGAGCAACTGGCTGCGTGAGGGCGACTACGACGCGCCCATGAGCCCGGACGAGCCGTGTCGCATCGGGACGCCCGGCGCCGAGTGGTATCAAATGCAGCCGGAGGAGGGGGAGTTGCGTGTCGTCAAGCGTGGCTACAGCGGCTTCCTCGGGACCGATCTCGACGCGCGGCTGCGCGCGGCCGGCTGCGACTGGCTCACCGTCGTCGGCCTGACGAGCGAGTGCTGTGTGTACGCCACCGCCCAGGACGCCGTCCAACTCGACTGGCCCGTCGTCGTACCGCAGGACACGACGACCGCCTACGACCATCACGTCAACGCCGCCGCACTGTTCCAACTGGGCCTGAACGTGGCCGTGCTCAGCGACGCCGACGAGGTGACCGAACTCTGGAAGAAGGTCGCGCCATGACCGGCATGCACATCGGCTACGACCTCTCCTTCACCCACACCGAGGGCGCCTGGGCCCGCCAAGGCTCCTGGATCGGGCGGGACTTCCCCGACGTCCGCATGTTCATGGAACTGGCGCAGACCGCCGAACGCGCGGGCGTCGGCCTGCTGTTCTTCGGCGACGGCAGCGGCATCCCCAGCACCTGGCGGGGCAGCATCGCACCGGCCGTGGAGTGGGGCATCCAGTGGCCGCGCCACGACATGGCGCCGGTGATCGCCGCGATGTCCACGGTGACCGAGCGGATCGGCTTCGGGCTGACGTACTCCTCGACGTTCATGCATCCCTTCTACGTGGCCCGGCTGTTGAACTCGCTCGACCACGTGACCGGCGGCCGTATCGCCTTCAACGTGGTCGCCTCGACGCGCGGCGCGGACGCGGCCAACTACGGGTTCGCCGAACTGATGGACCACGATCTGCGCTACGAGCGGATGGAGGAGTTCGTCGACGTCTGCCGGGCGCTGTGGGACTCGGTGGCACCGGACGCCATCGTCCGCGACCGGAGCACGGGCCGCTTCGCCGACCCCGCGAAGGTGCACCCCATCGACCACGAGGGGGCCTTCTTCACCGTCAAGGGCCCGCTCGCGTCCGTACCCGGTCCGCAGTACCACCCGCTGATCGTCCAGGCGGGCAACTCGCCCCGGGGCATTGCCGCTTCGGCCCGGTTCGCCGATCTAGTCTTCGGCTTCGGCGGCAACCTCGCCGGCCAGCAGCGCCACCGCAAACTGCTCGACGAGGCACTCCTCGCCGAGGGGCGGGACCCCGAACACGTGGGCATCCTCTGGGCGACCCAGGTGATCGTCGGCCGCACGAAGGCCGAGGCGTCGGCGCGCTGCGAGGCGGTGCACGAGTTCTGGAACGAGGAGGCCGTCGCCACCTACCTTTCACACAACGCCGGCTACGACTTCTCGACGCTTCCCGGCTCCTTCCAACTGGGTGAACTGCGCGACGAGTTGGCGGCGGCCCACGCGAGTCCCGCGGGGATCGTCGGCTCGCTTGTCGCGGAGTTCGGCGCGGGCCACACCATGAGCCGGGGCGAGTTCTTCGAGCACGGGCGGGGAAGGGCGACGGGCCTGGACCACAGCGTCGTCGGCGACCCCGCAGCCGTGGCCGACGCGCTGGAGGAGAACTTCGCCGCGACCGGATCACGCGGCGGCTTCATGTTCTCCAGCCCGCTGGCCATGCCCTCCGGCCTCGCCGGGATCAGCGAACTGCTGCTGCCCGAACTGCGCCGCCGCGGCGCGCTCGCACCGGCGTACCAGGGCCCAACTCTCCGCGAGAACCTGGCAGTCTGAGATGCCCGCGGTGAGCGCGCGGCGCGACTGGCTCGCCCTCGGCAGCCTGTGCACGGGCTTCTTCATGCTGCTGCTCGACAGCACGATCACCTCGGTCGCGCTACCGTCACTGATCAGCGGGTTGCACACCGACGAGACCGCCGCGATGTGGGTCAACAGCGGCTATCTCATCGCCTGTGCGGTGCCGCTGGTCGTCGCGGGACGACTGGGTGACCGGTACGGCCACCGACGCGTCCACCTGGTCGGGCTGGCGGCCTTCACTCTCGGGTCGCTGCTGTGCGCAACTTCCGCCTCCATCACGGCACTTGTCGCCTGGCGGGTGGTCCAGGGCATCGGTGCCGCGCTGATGACACCGCAGTGCCTCACCCTCATCAAGGCGCTGTTCCGCCCGCCGCGCCTCGCCGTCGCGCTCGGCGTCTGGGGCGCGGTCGGCGGAGCGGCGGTGGCCGTCGGCCCGCTGTTCGGCGGTCTCCTCGTCGCCGCGGGCGGCTGGCCCGCGGCGTTCTGGGTCAACGTCCCTGTCGGGGTGGCCGCGTTGGTCGCCGTGGCCGTGTTCGTACCGGTCCTCCCACGGCAGGAGGCGCGCATCCCCGTGTGGGCGATCTGCGCGAACGCGACCGGTGTCGGCGCGCTCGTGATCGGCGTCCAGGGCACGGACGGCGCGAGCGCGGACGTGCTGGGCGTACCCCGCTGGCTGCTCGCCGGCGTAGGCACACTGGTCGTCGCGGCCGTCGTGTGGCTTCAGCGCCGCGACGGCCAACGGGCCCTCGTGCCGGTCGAGTTGCTGCGCAGCCACGGGTTCGTCGTCGCGGCCTGGGCCGGTGCCGCCGCGGCCTTCTGCTCCGGTTCGGCCATGATCCCGCTGATGCTGTACCTCCAGCGGGAACGTGGGCTCGACGCGGGCGCGGCGGCCCTCACCCTCGTACCGATGGGCGTGGTCTGCCTGTTGGGCGCGCCGGTGTCGGCCCGGCTCAACAACGGCATCGGGTCCCGCGCGGTCGCCGTCATCGGCTCCCTCGCACTCGTCCTGTCCATCGGGACGTCGGCGGTGCTGGTCGCGGCGGACGCCCCGATCCCCGCGCTGACCGCCACCTTCGCGGTGTACGGAGTGGCCAACTCCTTTGTCTGGTCGCCCCTTTCGATCGCGGCGGTGACCTCGGTGGGTCCGCACGAGGTCGGGGCGGCCTCCGGAACCTTCAACGCCATGAAGCAACTCGGCGCGGTGCTGGGCAGCGCGGTCTGCGCCGTTCTGCTCGCCGGTCACGGCTACGCGGTCACGCTCGGCGGGCTCGCGGCGGTCGGACTGCTCTGCCTGCTCGCGTCCGCACTGCTCCGAACAGAGCCTCCCGGCAGCGGACCTCTCACGGTGTCCGCCGCGCCACAGCTACCCACAGGAGTCGCCTGATGAAGCCTGATGCAGACGGGGGTTGCACGATGACGGCAATGGAAGGCCTGGAGGATCTGGACGGCATCACCTCGGACCCCGGGGAGATGACGAGGGCGTTCTCCGGGTTCCCGTCGGGGGTCGCGGCCCTCTCCGCGCGCGTCCACGGCGACCCGACCCTCATGATCGTCTCGTCGTTCGCGGTCGGCGTCTCCCACAACCCGCCCATGGTCTCCTTCGCCGCACAGCACACCTCGACGACCTGGCCGGTACTCTCCGGCGCCCCGGCGATCGGGATCTCCGTCCTGGGCGAGGGACACAGCGACAAGGCCCGCCAACTCGCGTCCCGCAGCAAGACGGGCCGCTTCGTCGACCTCCATACGGTAGAGGCGGCATCCGGCGCGATCTTCCTCGACGGCGCACCGGTGTGGCTGGAGTGCACCGTCGAGCACAGCTATCCGGCCGGCGACCACGACATCATCGTGCTGCGGGTGCTTGCGATGCGGTCCGACGACGAGACGAGTCCGTTGGTGTGGCATCGGCGGACGCTGAAGATGCTGGGGGAGTGAGGGGGGCTCCCAGAGGGGTTTCGGGGAGGGGTCTCCACCCGAGGGTGGAGCCGCTGAATCAGCCCGTGGGTGGTGGTGATCGACGCAGGCCAGGGCGCAGCCTTGTGCCATGGGCTCACTACATTCCGCACTCGTCGCTCTCACCGGCATCTGTGTCGCGATCTTCGTCGTGGCCTGGATCGCGGGCGCCGTCTACTTCGGCGTGAAGAGCGAGGCCGGGCTGGGCGGCTGGGTGCGCGGCCTGCGCCGCACCCTGCCCCGGCGGGCGCTGCTGATC
>Ga0307507_10009790_pt1 | contig 12645 bp, 3 predicted proteins | sample 7_EM_MG_FD_207223 | JGI IMG/M metagenome (GOLD analysis project Ga0307507, IMG submission 207223) | Populus trichocarpa ectomycorrhiza microbial communities from riparian zone in the Pacific Northwest, United States - 7_EM | ecosystem: Host-associated > Plants > Roots > Unclassified | place... | reverse complement strand
CAAGCAATGATAGGGATGGCTCCGTATGAAGAAATGTATGGACAAAAATGTTGAACTCCCGTATGTTGGGAAGAGGTAAGGGATACAAAGTTAATGGGATTGGAATTGGTGCAAATCACCACTGAAAAGGTGAAGGTTATCAGAGAAAGAATGAAAGCAGCTCAAGTTAGATAAAAAAGTTATACTGATAACAAGAGAAGGTCTTTTGAATTTGAAGTAGTGAATCAAGTGTTTCTAAAGGTTGCGTCTTGAAAGAACATCATGTGATTTGTCATAAAAAAAAAAGCTAGCGCCGAGATACATATGACCTTTTAAAGTTATTCATAGAGTAGGCCTATTCACATACAAACTAGCATTGCCTTGTATTTGGAAAGAATACACAATGTGTTCCATGTATCATTACTTTGAAAAGCAGAAATAGACCTCACTCATATATTGTCACAAGTCTCCCTGAAGATTAAAAAGGACTTGACTTTGGAAGTGAGACCAGTAAAGATTATAGACTGAGGTGAAAAAAACTTAGAAGTAAAAAGATTCCTATGATGAAGGTATACTATGGAGAAGCTCTCAAATTAAAGAAGAAACTTGAGAAAGAGAATAAAAAATGAGGAAAAAGCATCCCTAATTATTTTCGGATGCAGGTATGAGGTTTAATTTTGAGGATGAAATTTTCTGTTAGGAAAAGAAAATGCAAAACCTTGGTTAAAATATTATGATATTAGTAAAATGCTATGAACTTAACCTAACGATCAAAAGAAACGAATAATAACGCATGCACATTAAATGACTGGAGATAAAGATTTATGAATTTAAATATTAAAGTATGATGAGACTTAAAAATAAACCGAAAAGGAATACCCAATAAAACAAGAAAAATAAAATAAAAATATACTTGAACTAAAGAATAAGGGCAGGATTGTAATTATGAGTATAAAAAAATATAAATAGAAACTTGGCTTCCAAAAGAAGTCAAGTTGGTGGGCTACTGTGGGAGAAAGAGAGAAGAATTTAAGCGAATTCATGGGAAATATTTACTAAAGTACACAAAAGAGAGATATCCAAAAGGATTAAAAAAGGATTTAGAAGGGATTTAGTAAGGAAATTGAAGTAAAAACAAGGGTTATTTGGTTAAAGGAGGCCTGTTTTGAAGAAGAAGAAGGGGAGGGAAATAAGTGAGTAGAAAACTTTTTTTTTTTTTGTTGTTCTTGTCTTTTTAATTTAGTGTGTTTAAGAAGTGAGGAACCTTGATTTGCTATGATTTTGAATTTCTAATGAAAATTTCATATGTTTTGCGTATGGAAATGTTGTGAAAATTGGGTTTGAATAGAAGAATGGTTGAATGAATATTGTTATGATACATTGAGTTTAGTAGAGATGAAAAAGAGGGTATATTGTTAATTGAATGAATCGAAGAAGAAAAACCTACTCTCTTCCTCAATGTGGGTTTCGGTCTAGGGGCGAGAAAGAGGAATTGAAATTGTCGGTATATTTGTTAAGCAAACCATGTGGAACTATATTAGTTAGATGCTAATTTGTAAGAAATTCATTTATAAAAAAATTTAATAAAAATAACAAAGTAAATATTTCATCTTTCAGGATTAAATATATTGATCTACATCTATTTCTTAATTTTTTCAATTACTCTTTTAGTTATTATTGATGGTTTTTTTTTATTTATATAAAAAGTTATCAATTTATTTAATTATATGTTTACATAAACTTTTTGATTTATACTTATGAATCTTTTTATGTAAAAAAAACATCAAAATAACATGCATACCTTTCATTAAAAAAAAAACATTACAACCCGCAATGGAGTAGCATGGATTAAATAGCTAGTGTGTGTGTTTAAAGTATATATATGTATATTAAATAATAAAATGATATTAAAATATGTATATATCATATATTCTACAGATATATCAATATAATATAAATATATATTTCGAGTTAGTTTTGGATCATGTTATATATATATATATATATATTATCCATGAGGTAAGATAACTATTTCAAAAATACTCACCCATTAAAATAAAGTCAGAATCTATCAACTTTAAATTAAATTATCATCCTTATTATGATCACATCATGCTTTTAGCCTGATTTGAGATAAGATAGGATATGTTAGCTGTATTTTGCTGAAATTTTAAAATTTCGATGTGAGACTACAATAATGTGAGATTAGGCATCATCCTGTATGAGATTAAAATTTCAATGTGAAGCTTTCTGAAATTCGCCTTTTTTCTTCACAAGTACAATGAAGTAAAGGGTTCTTTGGTATCGGCACACGATTCAAATTTATTTGGTGTTGTAATAATTATTTTTTAAAATTTATTTTTAATATTAGCACTTTCAAATAATCTAAATACATTAAAAAAAATTAATTTGAAACAAAAAAAAATTCATTTTTTTCTTTTAAAAATGCTTTTAAAACACAAACAACTTATCATCCAATGTTTCTTCTAAAATTCATGATTAGGATAGAAATTGAATAAATAAAGATACAAAAACCCAATTGATAATGAATGATGAAACAATGGTGGTTTCAAGAAGTTACATAAAGAACGCACGATGAATGATTGAAAGAGGTTGTCATATAACAAATGATTTGGAGCAGATTTGCTCAACTTGAAATTGATTTATCATGAAAACAACCAACCATTCCTCATCGGAAAAAATAAATAAAATAAATAAATAAACTGACAAATGATCCAACGAAACTGATCGTGTTGAATTCCATACCCACAAAATTAGCAACAGCAAACATCACCCTCTCCATTCAATTGGGCAAACGATAAACAAGTAGCGGACTCCAAATCCAGAAAACTAGTCCCAAAATCCTGGCCCCTATTGGGCACCATGTCTCATATCATAGGGCAAGCAAGAAATTAGAGCAACTTTTAACCTTCTAGTGACAGTAGAGAAGAAAGCAAAGCTATGTTCAGACTTGTTTTTAAATATGAAAACAAAAGACTTCGACGACAGCTTCAACGCTTAACCAGTAATGTTTTTGTATTCCAGCATAAAAGAAACGAAAAGAAAAGGAAAAACCTGCCCATCAAACTCATCAAGCTTCATTGCACTTCTGTTTCATGAACTAGCTGGTGCACAAATAGCACAGCCAAAAAGAAAAATTAATATCTGAAGTAACACAACGACAGAGTGAAAGACGTTAACATTCCAGCAAAAAAGGAAAGGAAAAAGAAAAACCTGCCCATCAAGCTTCATTGCATTTCTGTTTTCATGAGCTAGATGTGCACTCACCAACAAATAAAAAATGAAAAAAACACTAATTTCAAGTAACAAAACCATAAGAGCATCACAACGATGGAGTGGAAGACATTAAACTTCATACATTTACGTGGAAAAATTATGTGCTGCACATCTTAGACAAGAAATTTATTCTTCAAAGTCAGAAGGCTAAGGACCAGCAACTTGAGATTCAGACATTTGGAACAAAAAAGAATGACAAAACAAAATATACTCTGACGATGTCCATAACACCATGGCAGAGGCATAGGACATGATTTATTCTTTCACAACAACACCGATCTCACCTTTTTCCAGCAAGTCATAAAATGATCTCACTTTCCTCTGCTCGTTCCAGTGATGCATTTTCCAAAGACTACCAGCAGCCAAGCCAAGTGCAATCCCAATACAAATCTCCTTGACAACACTTGGTCCTTTTAAGGTCACATGAGCAACCCTACCGCCGGCCATTTCACTTTTCTGGTAACCTGCAAGCAACATTTTCTTTATTTTTAGCACCCACAAAAGAATTCAGGAAGAAAATAGAAACATGTACAATTGCAATAGGCCAAAAAAGAAAATCCCTCAATAGTTATATCTATACATAGACTAAAACGGCTCCATTGCCCTTCACAAAAGAATAAGTATAATTGGCTGGCTACTCACTACCAAGAAAAAATACGAACTTTGTCCTTTTAGGAATAAAAATACAAGGAAAAAAAAAGGGATCAGAACAAGGCAAAGCAAAAATAAGTAATGCAGCCTGTAAACCAAATTACAAATTTAAACAATTCATAATCCGATCATTCATTTGTCATTTAACCCATCATCATCATCATCAAACAGATTAGTATCAGAGATCGCCTTTGACACGATCCTGTATAAGTTGCACGGAAAATCTTCAATTTGTTATAAGTTCACCGCCCCGCCCCATTTTCATGTCAGCAAAACTTGACACGAGTGGACAGACAAATTTCAACTTGCACGCAATAAAAAGAGATCGCGTGAAATTAGAAGAAAAAAAAAATATGGAACCCCATTTAAATTAAATGATACAGTAGTTAACAGAGAGGAAGAGTTCGTTCCAAGATAGATGTAGATCAAGCAAGAGCGAGGGAGGGAGAAGCTAGGGTTTGCTGACCTGAACTTAAATGAACAGCTGAGAAGCTGATTACGGAGGTTCCACAGAAACGAGAGCCTAATTATGTTTGTGAATCTTCTCTAACACCGAGGGCGTTTGTTGGACAGGCCAAGGAATCGTTCGGAGCTTTTTTTTATTAAACCCGCCCGGGATTGACCTGGTAAATGGATCAGATTCTGAATCACACAGGTTAACTAATTTGAGTTAAGTTAACCTGAAAAAAAATATTTTTTTATTTTAATATTTTATATAAGAAATTAAAAAATATTCTATGTAAATATAGACTATATATAATTATCCTGAAAAAAAAATTAAGTAACATTACATATACATACATATATATATATATATATATCATAAAAAAAATTAAAAAAATAATGAATTTAAAATGATATTATATATATATAGCTATTTCACGTGAAAAAGTTAAAAAACATCTAATCTTTACTAGTAATCATGAATGAGGATGGCATGAAATGTTAGCATGATGACCCTTTCATTACCTGGATCTCTTAGTGATTAAAGAGTGTTTATGGTTTGGAACTTGGTGAATGAACACATAATGGTGACCTGGGGTTCAAGGATAAAAAGGTTGTCTTTTGTGTATGACAAGTTTAAGAGGATGAAAAGAGTGAAGGTAAAGATTTTTTTTTTTTAACGGTGGTAGTTTTCTCTTTTCTCAAAGCAATTTTTTTTTTTTAGTTTAATTTGGGTGTTCGGGCCAGCTTGCGCGCACCTCGACTAATCCCACGGGTCCTAAAGTTAACGATCATGTAAGCCTCCAGTGGCCATCATGTGAGCAACCACAGGGCTCGAACCTAAGACCACAGAGGGAGCAAACCTCTTTGTCCCAAACTCTTACCACTGAGCCACCACCTAGATGGTTGCAATTTTACTTATCCTATAATGATAGAACATGTGGGTAAGGACCATAAGACACTTCCTCTCTGAAATTTGCCCTAACAACATCCTTAACCTAAAAATATAGCTCACTGGAATTAATGACCTACGGATACAACCTGAGGCTCCTTGCTATAATTCTTCAAAGACTATCTTTTTTGAAGTTCGATGGATCACATGTTTTTACAACAACTTGTTCTCCTAACGCTAGACTTTTCTTAGCTTCAATGGTTGAAGAATTATAAATGTTTGTGTATATGCTTTATAATTAATCAGTTGGTTATACGTGTTACTAACTTTATTTATATAAACATATTTATTTTTTAATAAAAGCTTTATTTATCTTTAATATTCATTAAATATTTGATTAATGAATCTAAAGTAAAGATAAAGTTATTGGGACAAAAATATTTTATAAAAGAAATTATAAAATTGTTATATATAGGATTCATATTTCATCAAAACATTATTTCTAATTGTTTTTAGTCAATGCTCTATTAAGATTACAGATTAATTAAATTTGTTGAGATTGATACATATTATGTTCTTTTCTTTATTAAATGAAGCAATTGTTCTTATAAGCTAAGGTATGAGGGGTATCTAGAACTAATATGTAGATGTTTATCATATGACATGTATACTGAACTGAATCACATAAGAATTCCATATGGATAGATCACTTGTGTCTATGAAAATGATCATATGACGATTGTGTAACTGATCCTTAGACTTGAGATCACTAAGTTATCTTATAAAAGAAATGTTATACTTTGATCCTACAACATATTGTCCTAATCAAGGGTAACAAACAGGTGAATATTAGGTATAACATGAACTATATAAAGATATTTGAGTAATCAAGAGAGGATTCATCACCGTAGGTGAATTAGAAAAAATGTTCAATATATTCTCAAATAATATTGATTGTTGCGCAAGGTGGAATGAGATTTGAAAAGAGTTTTAAATCTTATTCAAAGAATCAATTACTATAGTGTTGAGATCAAGGTTGTTAAAATCACGAGTTGACTCGTAAAATCATACGATTTTACAAGTCAACACATGTTAAATGTGTGAAATCACTTTGAAAACTCGAAAATTGTTAAAATCGAACTACAATCGAGATTTTAAAAACGATTTTACGATTTCAACTAAAGTATATATACTACACCAAATTTTTACCTCCAACCCTCCACATCAACACCAACCACCCATACAACATTTACCCTAGCCTTTCTTAATTTCTTTCTCTCAACCGTTCAACAATCAACCACCACCAACAACAACCCTTTTTTTTCCATCATCGATTACGTCCTCTTCCCCAGCCACTATGAGTTCCAGACAGTGGCGTCCTCTCCACCAACAATTATAAGTTATTATGTACTTTTGTTTATTTTTTTCTTCCCATCATGCACTAGCTAATGATCATTTTACATTATTGCTCTTTTTTTTCTTTTCAATTTATGAATTTCTTTCGAGTAATATACTTGTGTATTCAAGTATTTATTTTTTTTCTCTAGATTGAAAAGGGTCAATAGCCCTAGGCATGGAGTACTTGGTTTTTGGGATCAAGAAATGGTAGTAAGAAATGAGTGCCTAAAAAGGTGAAGACAATGCTATATATTGGCCACTGCACAATATCTTCATCCCCCCACCTTTCCAAGTATGCAATCTAACTATGGTTAGAATTGGATTGTTGCTTGCTAATCTTTCTTTAGACAATTATGTATGATGTGAAAAAAACAACACACAATTCTTGTTTCTCGTACATAATTCAAGCTCTAGACTAGAGTTACTACAATTCTTATTCTTTGTTATTTTATGAGTCAGGCGTAACCACCTTAGCACACTAGTAGATTATTTGTTTTAAGTTTGTTAATTATTAGTTAATGAAAATTTATGGACATGAATAATTATATTGTATTTTTAAGTTACTTAAATTATGCATAAATTTTTATTTGAACCATGCATTATAAGGTGCTTGAATTATGTACGAGTTTTTATTTGAACCTTATATTTTAAGATACTTGAACTATGTATGAAAAAAAAATTCTTATAATTTTATAATTTTATGTACGAGTTTTTATTTGAACCTTATTACGATCCGTTTTTACAATCCGAGTTTATATTACATTTTTCATGTTGTGTCAAAAATGCGATTTTGACAACCTTGGTTGAGAATAAACATGATTTGATAGAGTAGACACATTTCATGCTATATATCTAAATCAAGACATTGTTGATGAAGGATAATAATTACACTGAGAACTTGGTCATTGAAAGGTTATGTCAAACCAATTATGATTTTTCTAATATTTAGAGGATCATAACACATTGGTAGATGTTATATTTAATCTTTAAATATAAATTAATCGATGAATTGAAAATAAATTATTATTTTTTAATTTTTTTAATCCTATTTTATTTAGAACTATAATTTAAATTTGGACTAACTTATTAAGGAACTTAGTAGGTCACATACATAAGAATCATTGGTCAGTAATTAAATTGGATAATTAATCAAGTGTGACTTAATTATAAATAAATTTTAGAAATTAAAGACTAGAATGTGATTTTTACATGGAATTACAATTCTAGACCTAGAAAAATCAAGTAGAGACTTTGCTAAATAAATTTCTAAAATTATCCTAAAATAATTTATTGGATATTATTTAGGGAAAAATTTATATTTTTCCATTTATTAGGGTTTTCATGTTTTCTTATGAATAGAATGTTGTGCCTCTTATTTTCTGTACAGTATAACAATACACAAAACACCTAAAAAATACAAAAGAAAATAATAAGTACTCAAAGGCATATTATTTTTTCTCTCCTATAAAGGTTTAAGATATTTATCACTAATGGTTCGTGTGGATTACCGTTAGAGGCTGGATACTTAGATGACTTATAATTTGCGATAACTCAACCTTAAAACAATTATTCAAAGTAAAAAAGAACATCCGATCTTGAGGTAATCTCTATACAAACCCTAAATAATTCTAGATCTATCTAAAAAAATCCTTACGACCCTCGGAAAAAATTTAAATTTATTGTTTTCATTACGTGAATGTATTTTAAGAAACCTAACAGTTGTATCAAAGCCTTTGTTAGAAAATTAGAGTTGTTGATTCTATATTTTGATTGTTACTGGCATTAATTGTGAATTAATTTTATGTGCAAAATAATTATTCCAAAAATTAATTTTTATCTCCTAATTTCTTTCATGAAAAAGGTATTGTTCCGGCTAGATATGGCTAGATTTTTTCATACCTGGCCATTAAATAAAAATAAAGGTGTTAAATGCTTATATGGACGTATTTAGTGGTGCAGCGACAACCATTATTGTTGTTGCTATGGTAGCCTCTGATATGGGTAGTCCCCCCATGCCGACAACAACTGTTGCTGCTTAGGAAGAAGATAAAGGCAGAATTGTAATTTTACCCCATAGCAAAATGTTAGGTTTTGGGGAAAATTGATGAATTTGCCCCTACACCTTACAACTTTTTACAATAGGGTTTCTAAATTTATTTCTTATTAAAATATGATACATGAGATAGAATTACGATTATGTCTCTCCATATATAAAATATTAATTTTATATTTTAAAACTAAAACCTAAATTAAATTAATTATATAATTAATTTTCCTATTAGGATTAGGATTGAATTAAATTCAATATTTTTTTGTAATATCATAATAGGATTAGGATCTAATTAAAAATAAATATTTAAGAAAAATAATTTTTCTAAATGAAGAGAGTTTTGAAACTAGAAAGTTTTATGTAATAGATCCTAAAATAGTTTAGGTTGTTAATACAAATTTTAATATGATTAATTTTCTTATTGAATTTTAAATATTATTTTTAAAGAAATATTTTATTAAAAAAAATTTATTATGTTTTTGAAATTATTAAATTAGATTTGATTTAATATTTCTAAGTGTTAAAAATATTATTTTAAAATTACATATAAAGTTAATAATTATAATTGAAGCATGAAATGTATTTCTTTATGCATATTAAAGTATTATTATGCATGATGGATAATTATGAAAATTTAAAGACCAATGTGATTTTGTTTTTTAATGGTTGAATGATTGTAATATTAAATATGACATGCATGTCTTACATTTTCTCTATTTTTCTTCTAGGGTTGTAAAATTCTTTTCTCATCTAATTCCTCTTAAATTTAACTCGAGGTTTATTATTTAATTATATAAATGTTATGTAATTTTAAATTTTAAATATGAAATATTATTTTGTAATCCAAGACGAAGAAAGAACGGAGAAAAAGGCTACAACTGTGGTGCTGACAAAGAACTTATGAAGATTTGTTGCAGCTACCTAGGTTTTAACCACTTAATTCTTTTTTATGGCTTGAGAGAGTTATCTTAGATCTGTCCATAATCATCTAATTAGAATGATATGTTAATGGTGTATGTTTATATATAATTTTTATATATGATATATCACTAATGTCATGGAACGAGACTTAATTAAAATAATAAATCTCTCATTTATATGTTAACTACATGTTGAGAATATGATTTATTGCTTTCTAATTTTATATGTATAAAACTAGAGTTCTATTCATAGATATCTTGTTGAGCTACTCAAGGTTATCGTTAATCAAATATATTTAATGCTATAATATTAGGCCTTATTTAACTAACTTATATGATTTGGATGAGTTATTTATGATTATATAATATTAGAGGCAATAGTTAGGCGAAACATATATGATAAGTTTAGACAAAGAGTTGTCACCTAACTGATCTAAGAGTCACATAAAAATATGATTGATAAGCTATATTATATATTTAATTTAATTTAATTTAATTTATTTTTATTTGTTGAGTTACTTAAGTCGTGAAAATTAAATTGGATCCTAGTCTACTAGAAGATCTAAGTGAGGTTTCTCAAATTAATAGTAAGGGTTATTAAGTTGTAGGAAAATAATGGGAGGTCAAATTATGATTAAAGACTTTATCTAAATTTAGTTATAAATATTTATGTATGAAACCAATACTTGCTATCTTTACATGAATAGATTGATAGATTACCATGAGTAAAAATAAATATATTCATATGTAGCATATTTGATGCTAATAAATTATCTGAACCAAACTTCTTTGACTGATATCGAAATATGAGACTTGTTCTGAAACAAGAAACAAAGTTATATGTTCTTGAAAATCATATTTCTCTTATCCTTGATGACAACACTTATGATAAAGTTAGGACTAAATATCAACGTCATCTTAATGATGATTAGTAGGCTACATGTGTGATGTTAGTCAGCATGTCACTTGAACTTCAAACACAACTTAGGAATATGGAAGTCCATATAATAATCATGCATCTTAAAAAGTTGTTTGATGTGGCTAATAAGACTGCAAGGTGTGAGACCTTTAAGAAATTGTTTCAATGTAAATTGATAGAGAGTTCCTCGATAAACACTCATGTGTCGAGAATGATTGATAATTTTAGAAATTAGGCCAATTAGGCTTTGTTATAGACCATGAGTTAACAATTGACTCCATCTTGTAGTCTAAACATGGAATCCTACTTTGGGCATCAAGAAAGATATGGATATTTATAATTATTATGGAAAAGAAAAACATTAAAGAAAGATTTTACAAAGATTATCTTGCAACCATGAAGGCTAAAAAATCTTATTGAAGTTTCTGCTTCATGTGTGTTTATGATTGAATAAAGGTAAAATAGACCTATGAGTTGGTAAAGAAGCAAGGGTTGCTGCATTAATTTTACCAAGTGGGTTGATACTAAAACTTGATAATTTATATTTTGTTATAGAACTTTCTAGAAACATAGTATCCATTTTTGAATGGATTTAAATTTATTATTAGGAGCAAATGTTGTTCTTTCTATAATAATAATATTTATTATGGATCTGTCACTTATAAAAATGTTTTGTATATACATGATCTTAAAATGTCCATGTTCAATATAAATAGCAAGAAGAACGAATTAGATAATCAATATCCAAATCATTTATGACATTGTAGACTATATCATATCAATGAAACGAGAATCACTGAGTTATATATAGAATAGTATTTAATCCTTTTGATTATGAATTATATGAAACTTGTAAAACTTGTTTAGTAGGTAAAATGATCAAAACACCCTTTATTTAAAAACTAAAAGATCTAATGAATTGTTAGGTTCAATATATACAAATATATATAAACCAAGAACAATTCATGCCAAAGATGGATATACATGTTTCATCATTGATAGCCATATTGGATATGGTCATGTGTATTTGATGAAAGTCTAAATAATTTAAAAGGTTCAAATAATTCATAAATAAAGTTGAAATATAAATTGGAAAGAATATTAAGATACTTTGATCAAATTAAGGTGGTGAATACTCAATCAAACATTTTCCAGATTATCTAAAAGAGAATAGGATTCTCCTCCAATAGAGTTTTTGAAAGAAAAAAAATGTACATTATTGGATATGGTGCAGTCTATGAATCTTTCAAACTCAAGGTTCACAATCTCTTAATTCTCAACATTTTTAACATATATATTTTCATATCAAGGGTATCTAGGCACCACCATCTACCACCTACCAACCATGTAGGCTTTTCATATCAAGCCATTAGACACCTTAACTAAGAAAAATGGATTAGATTGTTTGAACTAAGAGATGAACTAATTATCCAATACATAAGTCTTATTTCTAAGCTACTTGGATATTGTAGGACCTCATCAATATCAGCAAGTGATGCCTATTTCGAGTTGATGGAAAATGTAGATTGTTGGTCACTAGGCTTCAAAACACCATCAACACATGCATTTTGACTCTTTTTGTGGACCTTCCAACCTAGAATAAAAGACCAAATACATTTCCCAAACTCCCATTTATGACTATTTAGTAGCTTAGTAATTGGAAGAGAACTTTTTTCACCAGTAGATAATCCATAACAATATATCAATCATGGTCAGATCTTTTAAAAGCAAAATAATATAGCAGTTTCCGGCAATAAATCACTCGTGTAGTGTTTGGGATTGTAATTGGACCACAATTTTGAAATTTTTTGAATTCTTTATCTTCCAAATATTTTTTTGTGTTTTTAGATCGTTTTGATTTGTTTATGTCAAAAATAAATTTAAAAAAAATGAAAAAAACATTATTTTGATTCTTTTCCAAGCGAAAAACACTTTGAAAAACAATTTCTACCACAATCTCATACACGCCATAATCAAGTTCTTAATCTTATATCATTTCTTGTTCTATTGATCATTAATCAAACAAGTACATTGGTGTTCAATGTAAAGTTGCTACCCTAAGATAAACAAGTTTGCATATAATTCTAAAGTACCA
>Ga0307507_10009789_pt1 | contig 12646 bp, 10 predicted proteins | sample 7_EM_MG_FD_207223 | JGI IMG/M metagenome (GOLD analysis project Ga0307507, IMG submission 207223) | Populus trichocarpa ectomycorrhiza microbial communities from riparian zone in the Pacific Northwest, United States - 7_EM | ecosystem: Host-associated > Plants > Roots > Unclassified | place... | reverse complement strand
CGCCGACCGAGTCGCCGCGGAACAGGTTCGCGTGGGCGACCTGCTGCAGCAGCGCCGCGACCTCCTCGTCCGGTCCGGTGCTCGCCTCGGCGAGGTGCCACGCGCGGCGGGCCGGCTCGTCCGCGCGCAGCTCGGCGAGGGCCCGGTGGGCGCGGCGACGCTCGGCGGCGGAGGCGAGCTCGACGACCGCCGACCGGATCAGCGGGTGCCGGAAGGTCAGCCGAGCCGTGCCGGCGTCGATCGCGACGACCCCGGCCCGCTCGGCCGGCGCGAGGTCGTCCGCGGCCACCGCCCGCAGGTCGCCGGTGCCGTCCAGCACGGCCAGCAGCAGGGCGTGGCGGGTGGCCGGCGGCAGGTCGCGGACGCGCCCGGCGAACACGCTCTGCAGCCGGCGGGTCAGCGGGAGCGGGCCGGCCACGGTCCGGTCGCCCAGCGCGATCGGCAGCTCCAGCAGGGCGAGCGGGTTGCCTTGGGCCTCCTGCAACAGCCGGCGCCGGGAGCGTGGGCCGAGCTCCGGGTAGCGGCTGTCCAGCAGGGCCTCGGCCGAGTCGTACGAGAGCGGGCGGAGCTCGTGCACGCGTACGCCCGATCCGTCGAACTCACCCGTGCGCGCGGTGGCCAGGAACCGCACCCCGGTGCCGGCCACCCGGCGGGCGACGAAGCCGGCCACCGCCGCGCTGGCCTGGTCGAGCCAGGGCAGGTCGTCCACCAGGATCACCACGGGCACGCCGGCCGCCGCCCGGGTGAGCAGCTCCAACGCCGCGTGGGAGATCATCATCCGGTCCGGCACCGCGCCCGCCACGAGGCCGAGGGCGACGCTGAGCGCCGTACGCGGCATCTCGTCCAGTTCGGCCAGCCGGCCCAGCAGCGGGAACAGCAGCTGGTGCAGGCCGGCGAAGCTCACCTGCGCCTCGAACTGCGTGCCGGTCGCGCGCAACACCGGCGCTCCGGCCTCGGCGGCCTCCCGCGACGCCTCCTCCAGCAGCGCGGACTTGCCGACGCCCGCGTCTCCGGAGATCACCAGCGCGCCGGTCAGCGCCCGGATCGCCGCCAGATCGTCGTCCCGGCCGATCAGCCGGCTCATCGCTCGTCACGCGCATACATCCGGCCGTATCCCCCTCACGCAGAGCGTAGGGCCGGCGTCAACAACGGGCCTGTCTTGGGGGAATCGGTGATTCCGCCGGCCCGGTGGCGCGCCTACCTTGGCGTGGACGGCTCCGCTTCCGGCCGGGCCGCGAGCCGAGGAGTCCACCATGACAAACGCGGAACTGGCGCGGAGTGTCGCCGCCGAGCTCGGCTGGGATCCTCGGGTCGGCAGCGGGCTGATCGACGTCTCCGCGGACGATGGCCGGGTGACGCTGCGCGGCACGGTGGGCAGCTTCCGGCAGAAGCGGGAGGCGCGCCGGGCGGCCGAGCGCGTCCACGGGGTCACGTCCGTGGACGACAGGCTGGCGGTGCGGCTCCCGGGCGAGCACCGCCGGGGGGACGCCGACCTGCGCGCGGACGTGCTGCGGGCGCTGACCCTCGACGTCCTGGTCCCGCCCACCGTGGACGCGAGCGTCACGGACGGCTACGTCGTCCTCGGCGGCACCGCCGGCTGGCAATACCAGCGGGACGAGGCGGTCCTCGTCGCCGGCAACGTGCGCGGCGTGGTCGACGTCCGGAGCGACATCGACCTCCTGACCACTTCCCGGTGCGGCGGCGAAGCGACGGCGGCCATCGCGAAGGCGCTCGAACGCGACGCCGAGATCGAGGCGGCGACCGTCGGCGTGGAGGCCCTCGACGGCACCGCGATCCTGACCGGCAGCGTGCGTTCCCTGGCGGAACACGACGCGGCGGTGGCGGCGGCCTGGGCGGCGCCGGGTGTGGGCACCGTCGACGACCGCCTCACCGTGACCCACTACTGACAGCGGCACCACCCTTGGAGATCACATGAAGCCAGCCACGCACCATCCGGTGATCCTGGAGCAGCAGCGGCAGCGGGCCGCCAGCCTGCAGCTGCGCATCGCCGACGCGATCACCGCGTACGCCGGATCCATGCCCTTCGTCTACGTCCACATCGTGCTGTTCGCCGTCTGGATGCTGTTCCTCGAGTCCAACCCGTGGCCCATGCTCACCCTGATCGTCTCGCTCGAGGCGATCTTCCTGTCCACCTTCGTGATGATCGGGCAGAACCGCCAGGCCGCGTTCCAGCAGGCCAAGGCCGACCACGACTTCACCGAGCAGGAACTCGAGCTCAAGACCAACACCGAGATCACCCGGCAGATCCATCGGCTCACCACCGAGCTGCACCGGCGCCTCGTCGAGAACCCGGACCAGCCGGGCCGGTCGAGCACGGCGTAAGGCCTGTTTCTTGGCCGGGCCGGTGGAGCACCATGCGGCGCTCCACCGGCCCCGCGGTCAGGACGCGGGCGCCTCGGCCGCCGCCTCGTCGGCGTCGAGCCGGGACAGGATGGCGTCCAGCACCGCGTACTCGGCCTCCTCGATCGTCGAGTACGCGAAGTCGATCGCGAACGACGCGTAGTCCGCGGCGTCCTCCGCATCGCGCTCGGCGGCCTTGGCGTCGTGCCGGGCGCGGCGGGCGTCGATCCGCGACCGGGCCTCGGCGAGATGTTCGTTCCACGAAAGCCGGAGACCGTCGGCCCACGCGTTCGACCGATCGGCGGCCGCGGCGGAATCGTCGCGAAGCTTGTCGGCCGCCGCCTGCGTCTGCTGGCGAGCGTGCGCCACATCCTGTGCGATCCGGTCCTTTGCCTGTGTCTTGGCCGTCGCGACCCGGTCCTCGGCCTCTTTGGCCCGGGTCGAGAGTCGCGACAGGTCGTCCGATACTGCCATGGCAGCCTCCTGAGAAATCGACGTGGCTTGCCGTCAAGCTAGGCAGCCCGGCCGGCCCCCGGAATCTCTGATTTCCCCAGTCCGCCAGGCCGGCGGCCGGCTCGCGCGCCGACGCACCAGCCACTACGGAAATCGGTGATTCGAGCAGCGTCGCGGGGCTCCTACGGTGGCGCCATCGGCTGCCTCACCACCCGGAGAAGGAGCACCCGTGTCACTGTCGACCTCCTTGCTGTTGCGGGGGCTGCTGGCCATCGCGATCGGAATCGTCTCCGTCGCCTGGCCGGACGTCACCGTCGATGCATTCGTCATCCTCTTCGCCGTGTACGCCTTCGTCGCCGCCGCCGTGGACACGATGCGCGCCTTCGCCAGCGGCCGGGCCGGACCCGTCTTCGGCTACCTGCTGTTGGCCCTGCTCTCCCTCGTCGCCGGGGTGGTGGCGCTGGCCTGGCCCGGCATCACCGCGCTGGTGCTGGTCGTCTGGATCGCCGCCTGGGCGCTCGTCACCGGCATCGTCGAGGTGGCGCTGGCGTTCCGGCAGGGCGAGACCACCGGCGAGCGCGCCATGTGGGCGATCTCCGGGCTGATCTCGGTCGCGCTCGGCATCGTGTTGTTCATCCGGCCCGACATCGGCGCGGTGTCGCTGGCGACCGTGTTCGGGCTGTTCAGCATCGTCTATGGCACGTCCGCAGTGATCCTTTCCGTCCAGGCCCGGAAGGCGGGGTCCGCGATTCATCGGCTCGCCGACTCGGCAGCGGTATGAACCCGGCGCCTCCCCACAGCGTCGTGGGGAGGCGACCTCGCCGGCCGGAGACAAACGGCGCCGAAAGGTGGAACCGTCACGTGGACGCGTACCTCGTGGCCGGGATCGCCGACCACATCACGCCCTGGCAGAACTGCTACCGCAGCACCCAGCTGCTCGGCGGCGAGAGCCGGTTCGTCCTGTCCACCAGCGGCCACATCGCCGCGCTGGTCAACCCGCCGGGCAATGCCAAGGCGAGCTTCCGGGCCGGCGCCGGCGACCCGGCCGACCCGCAGCAATGGCTGGCGACCGCCCAGGCCGAGACGGGAAGCTGGTGGCCGGACGCCCTGGCCTGGCTCGGCGAGCGCTGCGGCCCCGACCGGGAGGCGCCGGAGACCCTCGGCGGCGGCGGGCTCGAGCCATTGGCCGACGCGCCCGGCACGTACGTCTTCGATCGGTAGGGAGGCCACATGTTCGAGACCATCGGTCGCTCGCTGGGCACCGACTACTTCCGGATCGCCGACCAGCTCACCCGGGACGAGCGCGACTACTGGCGGCGCACCCGCGACTTCGTCGACGACGAGGTGCTGCCGGTGATCAACGGATACTGGGAGCGCGCCGAGTTCCCGTGGCCGCTGATCCGGGCGATGGGCAAGCTGGGCATCGTCGGCGACGGCATCGAGGGGTACGGCTGCCCGCCGATGAGCCCGATCGCCAACGGGCTGATCAGCCTTGAGCTCAACCGCGGCGACGGCAGCCTCGGCACCTTCCTCGGCGTGCAGGGCGGACTGGCCATGCAGTCGATCGCGATGCTCGGCACCGAGGAGCAGAAACAGCGCTGGCTGCCGGCCATGGCCCAGCTGGACAAGCTGGGCGCGTTCGCCCTGACCGAGCCCCTGCACGGCTCCGACTCGGTGGCGCTGGAGACCTCGGCCCGCCGCGACGGCGACGAGTGGGTGATCGACGGCCACAAGAAGTGGATCGGCAACGGCACGCTCGCCGACGTGGTCGTCGTGTGGGCGCGCGACACCGCCGACCAGCGGGTCAAGGGCTTCCTGGTGGAAAAGGGCACGCCGGGGTACGCCGCGCGGCGCATCGACGGCAAGGGCTCGCTGCGCGCGGTCTGGCAGGCCGAGATCGCCCTCACCGGCCTGCGGGTACCGGAGGAGAACCGGCTGCCCGGCGCGAACAGCTTCAAGGACGCCGGCCGGGTGCTGGCCGGGACGCGGAACTCCGTCGCCTGGGCGGCGCTGGGGCACGCCACCGCCGCGTACGAGATCGCCGCGGCCTATTGCGCCGAGCGCAAGCAGTTCGGAAAGCCCTTGGTCAGCTTCCAGATCGTGCAGGAACGGCTGGTGCTGATGCTCGCCGAGATCTGCTCGATGCAGCTGTACTGCCTGCGCCTCGGCCGGCTGATCGAGGAGGGCAGGCTGACCGACACGATCGCCGCGCTCGCCAAGATGAACAACACCCGCAAGGCCCGCCAGGTCATCGCCGAGGCTCGCGACCTGCTCGGCGGCAACGGCATCCTGCTCGACTTCCACGTGATCCGGCACATGGCCGACATCGAGGCGATCCACACCTACGAGGGCACCGAGACCATCCAGACGCTCATCGTCGGACGGGACATCACCGGTGTCGGCGCCTTCGCCTGACCCGTCCTCGTCGAGGCCTGCCGCGATCCGGTTCGTCGAGGCCGACGGCGTCCGGCTGCGGACCTCGGTGCGCGGCGACGGCCCGCCGCTGCTGCTGATCACCGGGCTGGGCGCGAGCCTCGACCTGGCCGAGCCGTTCGAGCGGGAGGTGACCGCGCTCGGGTTCCAAGTGATCGCGTACGACGCTCCCGGCGTCGGCCAGTCCACGCCGTACTCCTGGCCCCGCCGCATGCCCGGCGTCGCCCGCACCGTCCGGCGGATGCTCGACCAGCTCGGCTACGACCGGGTCGACGTCCTCGGCGTCTCGCTCGGCGGCGCGGTCGCCCAGCAGTTCGCCCGGCAGAACCCGGACCGCGTGGGTCGCCTGGTGCTCGCAGCGACCGCCCCCGGAATCGGCGGCGTGCCCGGCAACCCGGCCGTGCTGTGGACGCTGATCACCCCGCGCCGCTACACCCAGCCCGACTTCTACCGCAGCGTCGCCGGCAAGATCTACGGCGGCGACGCCCGGCGCGACCCGGACGCCCTGCTGCACGGCTCGGTGGCCCGCTTCATCGAGCTCCCGTCGATGCGCGGCTACCTGGCCCAGCTGTACGCGATCACCGGCTGGACCAGCCTCCCCTGGCTGCGCACCCTGAGACAGCCGACCTTGGTCCTGGCCGGCGACGACGACCCGATCGTCCCGACGGTCAACGGCCGCATCCTGGCCCACTGCATTCCCCGGGCTCGCCTGCACGTGGTGCGCGGCGGCGGCCATCTGTTCCTGTTGGAGCGCCCGGCCGCGATGGCCACCCTGATCGCCGAGTTCCTCCGGCAACCAGAGCCCTGATGCGGGAAACACGGAGGAAATCTAGGCTCAATAATTTCCTTCGTCAAGTATTGATTTCGGTGTGAACGCGGACCTACGCTCGCCGCAGCCATCGGCCACGCTCCCACGATCACCACCGAGGATCCAGATGCCCCACCTGCTCTTCGAGCCGCACCAGCGCCTCTGGCTGCTGCGCACCCCGGCCACGTCGTACGCCGTCCGGCTCGACGAGGACGACAACGTGCGGCACGTGCACTGGGGCGCGGCGCTGACCCCGGCGCAGGCGAGGGAGCTGGCCGAGCGGACACCGCCGGCGGGCAGCAGCTTCGACGGCACGGCCGGGGCGGAGGAACTCGCCGGCGAGGGCGGCGCCCGCTTCGGGCCGCCCGGCCTGCAGGTGCGCTTCGCCGACGGCACCCGCGGCGTCGAGTGGCGCTACGCCGGCCACGACGACGAGGACGGCCACCTGCGCATCCACCTGGACGACCGGCACTACCCGCTGCGCGTCACCCTGCACTACCGGGTGTACGAGGACAGCGATGTGATCGAGCGGTGGACGACCGTCGAGAACCGCGACGAACGACTCCCGATCACGGTGCAGCGCTGCGACAGCGCGTCGTGGACCCTGCCGCGCCGCCGCGACTACCGGGTGAGCCACCTGGTCGGCGGCTGGAACAGCGAGTTCCAGCTACGCCGGGCCGGCGTCCCGGTCGCCGAGACCGTCTTCACCAGCCGGCGCGGCATGACCAGCCACCACGCCAACCCCTGGCTGGCCCTCGACGACGGCACCGCCGGCGAGGAGCACGGCGAGGTGTGGAGCACCGCGCTGGCCTGGAGCGGCAGCTGGCGGATCACCCTGCACCGCGACCCGGCCGGCCGGACCACGTGGACCGGCGGCCACGGCCACGAGGGGCTCACCTGGTCGCTCGCGCCGGGCGAGACCCTGGACACACCGGTGTTCGCCGGAGTCTTCACGACCGGCGGGTTCGGGGCGGCCAGCCGGGCCTGGCACGCGTACGTCGGGCGGCACGTGCTCGCGCACCCCGGCGAGCCGCGGCCGGTGCTCTACAACTCGTGGGAGGCGACCGGCTTCGACGTCGACGAGGCCGGCCAGGCGGCGTTGGTCGCGCGGGCCGCCCGGCTCGGCGTCGAGCTGTTCGTGGTGGACGACGGCTGGTTCGGCGGCCGGGTCAGCGACCGCGCCGGGCTCGGCGACTGGACGCCCAACCCGGACCGCTTTCCGCACGGGCTGCGGCCGCTCTCCGCCGAGGTGCACCGGCTGGGCATGCTCTTCGGCCTGTGGGTCGAGCCGGAGATGGTCAACCCGGACAGCGACCTCTACCGGGCGCATCCGGACTGGGTGCTGCACATGGCCCACCGCGATCGTACGGAAATGCGCCACCAGCTCGTCCTCAACCTCGCCCGGCCGGACACTTGCGAATGGGCCCACGCCTGGCTCGACCGGCTGGTCGACGAGCACGACATCGACTTTCTCAAGTGGGACGCCAACCGACCCTTCACCGAGGCCGGCTGGCCCGGCCACCCCGACCCCGACCGGTTGTGGATCGAGCACACGCGCTCGGTCTACCAGATCATCGACCGGCTGCGGGCCGACCACCCGGGCCTGCGCATCGAGGCCTGCGCCGGCGGCGGCGGCCGGGCCGACCTGGGCATCCTCGCCCGCACCGACCAGGTCTGGACGTCGGACAACACCGACGCGGTCGACCGGATCGGCATCCAGCACGGTTTCAGCCAGCTCTTCCCGGCCCAGGTCATGGGCGCGTGGGTGACCGACAGCCCGAACGTGGCCACCGCCCGGGAGACGCCGCTGCGCTTCCGGTTCCACGTCGCGATGGCCGGCGCGCTGGGCGTCGGCGGCGACCTCACCTCATGGACCGAGGACGAGCTGAAGGAGGCGGCCGAGATGGTCGCCACGTACAAGCGCGTCCGGCCGGCCGTCCAGCACGGCACGGCGTACCGGCTGGCCGGCGACGGCGCGCTGACCGCGGTGGGGTACGCGCACGAGGACCAGTTCGTGGTGCTCGCCTGGTGCCCCTCGCGCCCGTTCGGCCACGAACCCGGCCCGCTGCGGCTGGCCGCGCTCGACCCCGATGCCACGTATCGGGATCAGGACACCGGCGCGACCTACTCCGGCGCCGTGCTGATGCGGTCCGGCCTCCCCCTCTCCCTGCCGAAGGGCGACCACGCCAGTGTCCTCGTCCATCTCGCCCGCTGACGCCATGCCGTCCACCGCTCTCTTCTACGACCGGCTCGCTCTCTTTTACGATCGGCCCGCGGAGCGCTGGTTCGAGGCGTTGCCGATCGGCAACGGCCGGCTCGGCGGCATGGTCCACGGGGGCGTCGGCACCGAGATCGTCCGGCTGTCCGAGTCGACCGCGTGGTCCGGGGCGCCGTCGGACACCGATGTGAGCCCGACCGCGCTGCGCGAGTTGCCGGCCATCCGCCAATTGCTGTTCGACGGGCGGTACGGGCCGGCCCAGCGGCTCGCGTCGGAGCACCTGCCCGGCCGCCCGTCCTCGTTCGGCACCAACCTGCCGCTGCCCCGGCTGCGTCTCGACTTCGCCGGCGGCGCGTTCTCGAACTACCGTCGCGCCCTCGATCTCGACACCGGTCTCGTCCGCGTCGAGTTCGAAAAAGACGAGACCCATTTCGTACGCGAGATCTTCGCCTCCCACCCGCACGGCGTGATCGCGATGCGCCTCACCGCGGACCGCCCGGCGGCCATCGGCTTCACCGCCACGCTGGACGACACCGTGCTGCCCGGCGCGACGACGACCACCGAGGCCGGTCTCGCGTTCCGCGGCCGCGCCGTCGAGTCCCTGCACAGCGACGGGAAACAGGGCGCCGCCGTCGAGATCCGCGCCCGGTTCGAGGTCGAGGGCGGGACGCTGCGCCGCGACGCGGACACGGTCACGATCACCGGCGCGGACGCGGTCGTCGTGCTGATCGGCGTCGGCACCGACTGGGCCGGCGACGACCCGGCGGCCTGGGCCGAGAGGCTGGTCGCCGCGACCGGGTACGACGCGCTGCGGGCCGCACACATCGAGGACCACCAGCGCCTGATGCGTCGGGTGTCGATCGACCTCGGCGACCCGGTCGCGCTGCCCACCGACGTACGCCGGGAACGCCTCGCCCAGGGCGACCGCGACGACGACCTGATCGCCCTCTATTTCCAGTACGGCCGTTACCTCACCATCGCGGGCTCGCGCGAGGACTCGCCGCTTCCGCTGGCATTGCAGGGCGTGTGGAACGACGGGTTGGCCAGCGGCATGGGCTGGAGCGACGACTTCCACCTCGACATCAACACCCAGCAGAACTACTGGGCCGCCGAGTCGGCCAATCTCGCCGAATGCCACGCCCCGCTGGTCCGGTACGTCCGGCGCCTCGCCGAGACCGGGCGCGCCACGGCCCGGCAGATGTACGGCGCGGACGGCTGGGTCGCGCACACGGTCGCCAACGCCTGGGGCTACACCGCGCCCGGCAGCGGCATCGGCTGGGGTCTGAACGTCACCGGCGGGGCCTGGATCGCCCTGCAGCTGTGGGAGCACTACGAGTACCACCCCGACGAGGAGTTCCTCCGCGAGCAGGCGTACCCGGTCCTGCGGGACGCGGCGCTGTTCCTGCTCTCCTATCTGGTGCCCGAGCCGGCCCACGGCTGGCTGGTGGCCGGGCCGTCCGAGTCACCGGAGAACTGGTACCGGGCGCCGGACGGCGCGCAGTGCTCGATCGCGATGGGCAACACCGCCGACCGCGTCTTCGCCGAGGCGATCCTGCGCATCTGCGGCCGGGCCGCCGCCATTCTCGACGTCGACCCCCACCTGCGCTCGCGCATGGCCGCGGCCCGGCAACGGCTGTCCCCGTTCCGGATCGGCCGGCACGGCCAGCTGCAGGAGTGGCTGCACGACTTCGAGGAGGCGGATCCCGCCCACCGGCACACCGCGCACCTGTGCGCGCTGTTCCCCGAGCGGCAGATCACGCCGCGCGGCACCCCCGAGCTTGCCCGCGCCGCCGAGGTCACCATCGAACGCCGGCAGCGGGCGCCAGGATGGGAGCAGACCGAGTGGGTGGAGGCCAACTTCGCCGCCTTCTATGCCCGCCTGCTCGACGGCGACCGGGCGCTCGCCCACATCACCCGGCTGATCACCGACGCCAGCGAGGCCAACCTGCTCAGCTACTCCGCCGGCGGCATCGCCGGCGCCCCGCAGAACATCTACTCGTTCGACGGCAACTCCGGCGGCACCGGCGCCATCGCCGAGATGCTGCTGCAGTCCGACGGCGAGGAGATCGAGCTGCTGCCCGCGCTGCCGTCGGCCTGGCGCGACGGCTCGGTCCGCGGGCTGCGCGCCCGCGGCGGCTTCACCGTCGACCTGACCTGGCGCGACGGCCGGCTGCACCAGGCCCGGATCCGCGCCGGCACGGCCGCCCGCGCCCGCATCCGATACCGCGACGCCACCACCGACGCCACCTGGGAGCCGGCGGACGAGCTCACCTTCGAGAGCCACCAATTCGCGACCTGAACGCGGACGCGCACGCCGGCCCGCGCGCATCAAATGCCGGGATTGTTCCGTCCTCGATCTGATCCAGGGTGACCGACGGCGGACATAAACGACACGGGCCCCGGCTTCCGGAACCTGAACGCCGAGGTCGCAGCCCGAACCGCTGACTCCCGACGTTCAATCGGTTGTCGTTGTCATGTGGCGATCTCGGTCACGGAGAATTTCGATCGAGTCCGCGTAGCCGGGCCGTGACCAGTCGGATCACCACGTCGAGAAGGTAGCGATCGCCGAGATAGGCGGGGTCGTGTAGCAGAACAACCGACGGCAAGTAGCCCGGTATAGGCGTCTGTGCGGCCGGTCCCGTACTCGGGATGAGGGATCCTGAGGCGTCGCGCCACGCCTGTTCACATTGTCGGGCGATGCGAAAACTAGGATCTTTGAGAATGCTACCGATGCCGCGTTCAAGCCCCTGTAGCGTGCCGCCGAGCGGATGGTAGGCCAGATTGTGGAGCCGGAATCGCATGACCGGCCGCCGGCCGAGAATGATCAGAAGATAGACCGGCAACCCAATACCCAGTAACCAGCCGAGCAGCAGGCCTATATCGTTCCATGACTCTGCTGATCGAGTCCGGCTAAAATAGTATGATACGGCGGCGAGCGAATACGCCAGATAAAGAAGCGCAGCGGATGCCGATAACACCAGGAGTTGGCGTGATCTCAACCGTTCAACCGGGGATGAGTCTCGAAACCTGCGCACGAGCAAGGCGATTCCGACAACTATTAGCACGGCCATTGCCGCGAGCAAGCCGGATCGGATTGCCAGATACAGTTTCGGATCGTCGATCAGTTGCACGGGGCTGCGCCCGCACCAGTTCGCACAGGCGGGAACGTCCGTCTTCGTGAGCAGCATGACGAAGCCAGCAACCGAGCCCAGCCAGAACGCCACGGTGACCAGACGCCGTTTTGCCAGGCCCGGCGGCGCACCGTACGGCAGCCCAAGGAACAGGCGTAGGCTGAGCGGAAACGCTAGCCAGAATGCCGGTACACCGATGAGAACAGTCATGCCGCGGCCTGGCGCATCGGGCGGAATCATCATTCCCGTATTGACGGTGTCGAGCAGTAGGACGGTGCCCAGTGCCCACATCTCGATGCCGCTTCGGCTGGACCGGTCGAGCCACCGGTACACCACGCCGCCGATACTCAGCAGCGATGTGACAAGTAGCGAGCTGACGATCACGGCGGCCGGAGCGTCACCGTAACGGAAGCCGATCGCTGCGGCCGCTGCGACAAATGCGACACTGAACATCCCGAGAGCGAATAGTCCTGGCGGCACCGGCGGAAGCCCCAAGTCATCCGCACGTGGCGCCGAGAAGGCTTGCTCCGCCGGATCGGCCGCCGCCGCATCGGTCCCACGGAGATCATTCACGGCCGCCTGGGTGAGGCCGTCGAGCAGCGGGATCAGATCTTCGACTCGGGCCACCCAAACCGAGCCGTTCATGAATTCGTCCTGGGAGCGGTAGCGGGCCGAAACAACGCCCACCACGCATCCGTCGGACACTCGCAGCACCGGCGCTCCGCTCATCCCCGGCATCACCGCGTCGGCCTGGATCCGCGCCCACAGCAGTCCGTTGCGCAACATTGGCCCGCGCCATTCTCCTCCGGCCGGGAGCAGCGCGTACTCGTGACCGTTGTCCTCGACCTCGGCATACCCTGCGGACTTCACGTCCTCGGCCGTCCGCATCGCGTCCGAGGCGGCTAGGTACAGCCGTGGGTGCGGCAGCGGCCGCTGCGTCCGCAGCACCGCGAGATCGTGCAGACCGTCTGTGCGGACCACGACTGCCGCGTGCAGCCAGCCACCGGCAACTGGGCCGATTCTGACCGCATCACCCTCGGCGGCGGCTCCGATCTTGGAAAGCACGTGAAATGCCGTCACCAACAAGCCCGGCTCCAACTGGAAGCAGATGCCTACGGTTGCCCCCTCGGGGTCGACCACGCGGCCGAGAAACTCGTATCCTGCCACCGAGGCGTCCACGGTCATGGGGCGGAAGTTCCCGAATCGTCCGGCTCTTCAGCATCCCTCGGATGCGGCATCAAC
>Ga0307507_10009787_pt1 | contig 12648 bp, 5 predicted proteins | sample 7_EM_MG_FD_207223 | JGI IMG/M metagenome (GOLD analysis project Ga0307507, IMG submission 207223) | Populus trichocarpa ectomycorrhiza microbial communities from riparian zone in the Pacific Northwest, United States - 7_EM | ecosystem: Host-associated > Plants > Roots > Unclassified | place... | reverse complement strand
CTTGATAAGGTAGAACCAGAAAAACTTTAAACAAAGATCATGGTTCACCAGATCAGAACACATCATTTAACAATGCATGCTAAACAACAATTCAGAAATTACATTAATATATATATATATATATATTATATATATATATATATGATAGAGCCCTTCTATACCATGTCAAACAAATTTTGACCTAAAAAGCTCGAAGGCTCTTCCAGATTTTCTAGACAGAAAACCAGAGAAATAACCTAGAGATGGAAGAGCAAATTTTCAAAAGCTGGCATACCTGGATAAACAGATGATAACCTTCAGTTTGGGCAGGATCAGCAGGATTTGGCTGGTCCAGCAAGTCCTGGATACCCACAAGAATCTGCTTCACTGTGATGGCTGGTCTCCATCCCTATACAAACCACCATAAGCAGAACAAATCCCATAACATAATTAACCTATAAAACTGGAACAATAATCAAAGGCAACAGAAGATACTTACACTGTCCTCGTTAAGGATTGACAGGCAAACAGTTCCAGATGGATATACATTAGGGTGGAAGAAACCCTGAGGAAATTTACACTTTGGTGGCTTGCTAGGATAATCTTCACTGAAGTTGAGTGTAAGAGGAAAATAACCACCTTCCCAATCAGTCTGCAAAATTACATGAATTGTAAAATCAATCCCAACAGGTGATATATACATCTACCCTATTTATCTTTCTTTTTTCCCAGACCCTCAGAAAAAAATCAGTAAACCATCATATAATATGAATCAAATATGACTTGATGGCTGACATTGGATTATCCATTTACCAGAAAAGAACAACAATAATAATTAAAAGAAAAAAAAGTGGATGGTGCAAGCCATAACAAATGAAACAACAAGCAACCAGAAGGTAGACCAAACTTTTAGCTTTACAACATTCAAAAGCAGAAAATTGATCAGAAGCACGAAAGCAACTGAACTCATAATGGACAAGAGTGTTCACAAGTACACTTATTTTGTCAAATATTCAGATGCCTTCAATGTGATATCTATAGCCATAGAAATTAAACTTCTAATGTTCAGAATAAACAACAATATTTGAGATGAATTCAAAGAACGGATCTCATCATGCAAAAGAAACAGAGAGGATAAGAAAAGGTACTGATAAATTGACAGGCACAGCAGCAATTCTCAACCAGGTAAGTTGCATCTGGCTGTGCAAGTCCATGCCAAGACAGAGAAGACAAGTTAAGATCACTGGGAATTTCATACGATGAGATTCAAATTTTTATAAGCAGGGACTGGATTCAATCCAATAACAACACTGTTACAACTTTGAAAAAAAAAAACAATCAGGATAAATACTCCAGATTCTAAATGCTTTAACTTTACTAATCAATAGAGCAGGAGAATGACTGGATAATAGGAAGCTAGCTAGATACTCAAGATTCTAAATAGAAATTGACATAATCCAGCTAATTAAAGAATGTCAAATACCTTTCAAAATTGCCACAAAACTTTCAACTTTGATAGATTACAACTTTTTTTTCCCAGTAGTTTATCAACAATCTTAAAATCTAACATCCTTCATCTTGGGGCAATGAAACATCATGGTTTATAAGTTGTGGCATAAAAAGTAAAATTTAATGACACATCCCGTAGAGAACAGGCCTGGCAACTTAAATCTTACAGATGCCTGATCAACTACCTCACCTCCAGTTTATCTCGCCATTATACTAGAACTCAACCATTTGATTTAAGTATCACCCTATAGCATGACACCGCCTTAACAAAAAGAAATAAATAAAATTTAACATGATCAAGGCACAAAATCCTTGAGACTAAGCTATAAGTAATTTTAGCCTCTGAATGCTATAATTGTTCTTGCTTCTCGGGATACAAACCAGAACTAGATTGGGAGAGTCAAGAACAGTAAATATCTTATACAAGCAAGAAAACCCAAAATAGAAAACAAGAACAAGCTAATTAAAAAGAGAAATCAAAATTGACAGAAAATTACGATGGGAAGAACCTACACCAAGTTTTCCAGGGATTGTGCAATGCCAGACCATCAAATTTACTGTTCCATCTGGCTGTGTCTCTGGTTTCGCCACAAAACCCTAAAAATTTAACCAAAATCAACACACAAGAAAACACATGGTTGTAAACTCATAAACGAAGGGGAAAAAACATAAAACATATAAAAATGAAAGAAAATAGAGAGGGAAGGTCTCTGTTTTTCTGTGTGGGTGTTTTACGGACATGAGGGTGGTTTTTGCGCCAGGACTTCCTTTCCTCGGCAAGACGACCACGTGCGATGCCACCTGACATTATTGTCTCTCTCTCTCTGTGTTTTTGTTTCTCTCTCTCTAAAAAGCCTACTGCTAGCTCCCTGTTTTTGTGTACAGACTCAAATGGTTGGAGTGATTTTATAAATAGCAGAGGCAGAGACTGCGAAATTTCTCTCGTCGAGACTGCAGGCTCCTGCTTTTTTTATTCTTCCAAACATGCCCCTACTGCACTGTGAGGGAAAGGGAAAGTTTGATCATCAGGATGGAGACCGACTGTACGGTCCAGATTTGCTCGGCATGGGCTTCTTCGTTCCTGTGCGGTGTGATTGGATAATATTGTTTGTCCCTTTTATGTTTTTGTTTGTATTATTATTAACTTTTAAAAGCACAAAAAATATTTTCTATTTTTGTATTATATAAAAAATATATGTGTCTTGGCGTTAAAACAACGCAACTATTGTGTTTCTCACGTGAAGAATTTAATTTTGTGGGCGTGTATTGTCACTTTGAAAAGTCACGACCATGCTTTTCTAGAGCAGCCTTCCACAAAGAATTTTTTTTTTAAAATTAACCCTGTTTTTTTTTTAAATAATAAAATAGCATGGTTTAAAAAGGTTTTGATGAAATAATATAGTTTAATACATGTTGTTATTAGTAGGAATATTGACTTTATAAGAAATCATGGCTGGAATAGATATTCCTAACACAAATTTGAAAGATGAGAGAGAAAGAAACAAAAAGAAGAAGAAAAGAAAGACCCCGGAGGAATAATAAAGCTTCGATTATGACATCATAGATATCATTAAAAATATTTTGATGAGATGAATCCAATAACACTAATAAAAGTCACCAACGGTAACTCGAGTGGGTCACACTCTTCATCCAAAAGCAAGTAAGCAATTACAATGAGGAGAGATGAGAGAGAGAAAAAAAAAAGAAAAACAAAAGTGACCCTAGAGTCACAACGAATCTTTAATTATGACATCACTGGTACTATCAAAAAAATCTCAATGAAACGAATTCAATGACATCAATAGAGATCACCAATGGTGACCAAAGTGGATCACACTCTCAATCTAAATCCAATTATGAGTAATTACAATGAGGAGAAATGGAAGAGAAAAGAAAGAAAGTAAAAAATCTTGGACGTATATTGAAACTACGATAATGACACCACTAATATCATCAAAAAGATCTTGACGGAATGAATTTAACGGCACTAAAAAAAGTTACCAACATTAACTGTAGTGGGCCACACATAGTGAACGACTCACTTGTCTTTGGACAAAGAGTGTAGCCCACTCCGATCATCGTTCGTGACCATCCTTGGTGTTAATGGATTCGTCTCATCAAGATCTTTCTAATGATTTTGGTGATGTCGTAATTAGAGTTTCTGTGTACTTCCGAGATCTTTTTTTATTTCTTTTTTCTCTCTCCTTTTTATTCCTCGAAAATTATGTCAACTCATATTAACAATTTCTTTAGAAATTTTTAATCCCAAACCCGACTTCATACAAAACTGTTATTCTCAATCTCGACATCTGCCATACTATGTTATTTCACCAAAAAAATATTCTCAAACTGTGTTATATATCAATTTAAAAAACAAATAGTGTTAATAAGCAAAAATACCCTTCAACAAATTGGTATTGACTTTGTTTTAAAAAAAGATGATGGCATGACAAGTGTATTGATTGTTTTTCACCAAAGTTATTTTTATCCTACTTGGCCTATAACCCAAGCAAGTAAATTTGGATTGATCCATATCAATAAAAAAAAAAATTATTTTAAAAAATCAAATGATGATATTATGATTTTTTTTTCTAAATAAAATTGAGTTTTGATCAAGTCACAATTAACTTGTGAAGTTATCCATGTTTTATCGGGTCAACTCTCATGTGGTTTTCTTGAAATACAACTCAAGCTAGATCCTGGATCAATCTGTTGGCCTAGGTTTAATAACACTGACTTTTATAGTATATATGGTTGTAGTTGCAGTAGCTATAGTTGTGGCAGTGTATGATTTGTTTCTATTAGATTATGTTGCTTAATGTATATTTTTTAAAATAAGTTATTTTATATTATTAGAATATTCTAAGAAAATTATTTTTATGAAATAAATTATTTTTTCATATATAGTTTTGAATAATGGCAATAAAATGAGAAAAGTTTGATGTTTGTAATAAAGGTGGTGGTGATAGTGATAATTATGATGACTATATTAATTATGACTATGATTGTAATATTTGTGATTAATGGTAATGGTAATGATCATAAGATGATGACAACAATGATAAAATGATAGTTATTTTAATAATAAGGTGGTAGTGGTATTGAAATGTTATGATGGGATGGTGATAAAATGAAAGTCAAGGTTCTATTTCACTCTCGAGCCTTATCTGAATTGTTGGCTTAGGCGCAGAAAATCATTTCATATCAATGCAGCAATTTCTTCCCAAAAGGCACACTTGGATCCATGAAAACCAGAATCGGAAAGGATCTGTTGAACAAGCTTTTTTTGATCCTGGTTTGCAAGATTTATCTAATCTATTTCCCACATTCTCATGATCCTGATCTAATCGCCTTCTTTGTTGACTCGTCACCCATAGTCTAGCTTCGTCCTCTTTAAGCTTCGCTGACGATTGTGTTGGTATAAGATGTTGGCTAGTGGTGATGGACAACGATAATGGGGTGGTTGTAAAGGTGGTGGTGGTGGAGTGTAATGATCCCAATTTGTTTTTACTTATAATCAACATGTTAAATAGTGATTTCTAAAAATGAGGGATTTTTTTCTATTTTTTACTGAAATTTCAGTAGAGTTTCTTTTAATATATAATGATCTCAAGTGTTGACATTATGCAATTTACTCAATCCAATCTCAAACATCAATTCAACTTATCTAGAAATTTCATCTCATCAATAATCTCATGACAATCACCACATCATTTTAACTTAATCAATTTAGTATAATAATAAAACGATAAGAGAATTTAATTACTAAGGAATGTCGCAAATACGCGCACAGCGTGGCAGGACATCGAGGTTAAGGAGTCACAACCTAGTTGTTTGGACTGGTCTTATTTGAAATTCCAAGGTAAGGGACTAATTGTGGCTAGGGAAGATATTAACACCCCTATAGCACCTTACTAGAGGTAAGTTGCATTGTGTGGTTTGGATGTGGTTTAAAGGTGTTGATAGATTCCTAAGCGGTGGTCCATCTATGGCTCAGAATAAAGATTTACACTCATGAATAAATTTGACATTTCAAATTTATTATGAGCTCATATGCTTAGATAAATTCTTATAGGAAGAATCTATGTAGGTGCCTTGACAGGGTTCACCTATCCTAGAAGGCGAAGATGTTTTTCACAACTCGTATATTGTGGTGAAAAATACTTCAAATTAAAATAGATGAATATTCAAAATAATTCTAATATTTTTCTAGTCAACTCCTGATATTTAAATATCAGCCTACTTGTAGGTCCAACATTTATACCAAAATGATGATCATAAGCGCTACTTTAAATTTCAAGTTTTTTTCTAACAAAATATTAAAGTTCATAAGCTCTAGAGTACATACCAAAAGGAAGTGCTTAAATTATTACAATACATTATCCATAACTACAAAATTACATACATATATTTCCTATTAACTAGAACAAAAAAGCAATAACAAAAAAGCATTCTTGATGATCTTGTAAAGGACTTGAAACAAAAATTAACATTACAACGCGTTAATCTTTACTATAATTATATTCAATCTTAATTAATCTCTTTCCATTTCTAGTACATTCTTTTTGTCCTAATAATTCAATAATGAATTAAATAAAATCTTGCACTAGTTTCTCATTTTCTATTGATCCATTCTATTTGAATGGTTTTATAAATCGACTATTTCATTTCATAATCGATTTGTTTGGTCTTTCATTTCAAGTATAAAATGATCGTGTAACCCTTTTTCGATTACTTATAGACATGACAATCCTTATATCTATCATTTATTCTGGCATTCTTATTTGAAAGCCAATAATTTACAAGAAATCAATTCAACATCTAACTTGAATGCTAATTATTCAAGTATTCCTATTTGGAAGCCATTGATTAAGTCAATCCCAACTGGATACTAATCAATCTGGCATCTTACTCGAATGTCAATTATCTCGGCATTCTCATTTGGAAGCCATTAATTCTGGTAATCCCAAATTGAATACCAATCAATCTAACATCTTGCTCGAATGCCAATTATTTCAACATTCCTATTTAGAAGCCATTAATGCCAGTAATCCCAATTGGATATAAATCAATCCAACATCTTACTCCAATGCCAATTATTTCATTTTCCATTAAGATTTCTTACATCAACATAGCAATTGTCAATTATTACTACCTCTATAGTAGTCACTATTAACTTTTAAAAGAAGAATTAATAACTATTGAGGTGTTAAACACCTACCTGAAATCTACTTTTGTCTACCTGTCCCTATCGGTTGAGCAACTTCTGTAGCCTCTCTTGTATTATCACAATTATAAAATTTTTAATTTCAAAACCCTTATATCAAAAGTAATGTTTTCAATTTTTAATCAATATTGATCTTATACCCAAGGGGATTTCATAAATTATTATTCTATCTTTCATGTAATTTAAACTCGATCCCTCTTATCATCATCTTGAAAAAGCATTGCATTATGAAACTATGGGTTTCAAATTGAATAATAATAATTCATTGTCGGTTAGAATGGTTGACTAGTTCATATTGACACAACCAAATGGTTGACCGGTTATTACCACTTTCACTAACGTCCATAATGGTCGAACAAACAATCGATCGGTTTGATCAATTGATTCAGACAATAACAAAACTCATTATTCCTCATATCAACTGGTCAACCAAATTGTTTGGCAATCCTAATCGATCAACCGGTTTGTACAATTCATGAGATGGCAGTTCAATTTTCAGTTTCATTTTTTTTCCAATTCATGCAATACCCAATTCTTTTTCATGCTTATTAACCTCATTCTATCATAAAAAAATCCATTTAATCATCCGTTCATTAAACATTATTTCCATAACATTCTCATATGTAAAATACATAAATTTTCCTTAATAATTCAAAATATAGCTAATCAAGGTTCCATGTTTCTTAAACACATTAAATTATGGAGACAAGATTAAGAAAGTTTTCTACTCACTTGTTTCCTTCTTTTTCTTCAAAATCAGCCTACCTTAACCAAACAACCCTTGAAAATCTTCAATTTCCTTGCTCAATCCCTTCTTAATCTCTCTTTGATTCTTTTATTTATATCTTTTTGGTGTTCTTTAGCTAGAATTTATGATAAATTTGCTTTAATATTTCTCTCATTTTCTCTCTCAAATGGCCAACATGGCTTCTTTAGGAAGCCAAATTTCTATTTATATTTTCATTATACTTATAATTACAATCTTGCCCTTCTTTTTTAGTTTCGCTATATTTTTATTTTTTTACCAGGTATCCCTTCCCAATTTATTATTATTTTTACATTATTATTCTTTTTTTGCATTTTCAAGTTAGACTTCTAGCATTTTTCTAATATTGTAATATTTTAACTGGGGTTTTACATGGAGGGTTATGATATGATGGTAATAAAATCTCGACTAGACGAATCTAATGACATGAAGAAAGGTCATCAATGATGACCAGAGCGGGTCATTCTTTCCGTCTAAAGGCAAGTAAACAATTACAATAAAGAGAGATGAAAGAGAAAAAAGAAAGAAAGTGACACTAGAGTCATACCAAATCTCTAATTACAACACTACTGATACCATAAAAAAATTTCAACAAGATGAATTCAATGACACCAATGTATATCACTAATGGTGATCAAAGTGGATCACACTCTCCATCTAAATGTAAGCGAGCAATTATAATGAGGAGAGATGAGAGAAAAAAATAAAGAGAAAAGGATCTTAGAGACACATTAAAGCTTTGATTATGACACAACCGATACCATAAAAAAACTCTTGACAAGATAAATTCAATGACACACAGTGGATGACTCACTTGCTTTTGGATAAAAAATGTATCCCATTTTGATCATAGTTGGTGACTGTCTTTGGTATCGATAGACTCATCTTATTAAAATCTTTCTGATGGTTCTAGTGATGTCATAATTAGAGCTTTGATTTGCCTTCAGGTTATCTTTTTTTTCTTTCTTTCCTTTTCTCTCTCTCCTCTCTATTCCTTGAAATTTATGCCAACCCATTTTAACAATTTCTTTAGAAGTTGTTGTTCCTAAACGCGACTTCTTACAAAACTGCTATTCTCAATATCGATATTTACCATACGATGCTATTTCACCAAAAGTTTTTCAAATTGTGTTATTTTATCAATTTCTTAATAAAAAAACAGTGTTAATTAGCAAAAATATCCTTCAAGAAATTGGTATTGAATTTTGTTAAAACAAATGATGGCATGAAGAGTGTATTGATTGTTTTTCACCAAAGTTATTTATATCCTATTTAGCCTATGACCCAAGTAGGTAAACTTGGATTGATCCATATCAATCAAAACAACATTGTTTTAAATAAATAAATAAATAAAATGATGATGTTTTGAATTTTTTTTTAAATAAAATTAAGTTTTAATTGGGTTGTGAATTGACCTGTGAAGTGGTCCATGTTTGATCAGGTCAACTCTTACATGGTTTTCTTAAAATATTACTCAAGCTAGATCCCGGATCGTGGATCAATTTATTGGCCTAGGTTTAACAACATTGCCTTTTTATTGTATATATGGTTGTAGTTGTGATTTATATGATTGTGGTATTGCACTATTTGTATTAGTTCTATTAGATTATGTTGTCTAATGTATATTTTGTAAAAAAAATAAGTTATTTTATATTATTTAAATATTTTAAGATAATTATTTTTTATAAAACAAATTATTTTTTCATATATAGTTTTGAATAATAACAATAACATGAGAAAACAATGTGATGTTTGTAATAAAGGTGGCGGTGATAGTTATAATTATGATGGCAATATTAATGATGACTATAATTATAATATTTGTGATTAGTGGTAATGGTGATGATTATAGAATAGTGACAATAATGATAAAATGATAGTTATTTTAATAATAAAGTGGTGGGTGATGACGAGGAAGGTGGTGGTGGTGGAGTGTTATGATGGGATGATGATAAAATGACAGTTATGTCAGTATAAAACGTTTGTTAGTGGTGATGGACAACATTGGTAAGGTGATGGTGGTGGAGGTTTATGATAGGATGATGATAAAATGATGTATACTTTAATAATAAGACGATGGTTGTGGTGATAGGTGGCCTTGGATGTGGTGGTGATGTTTGTAATGTTGTTATTAAATATTATGTAAATAAAAAAACACACTATATATATATATATATATATATATATATATATATATATATATATATATATATTGGGTTAAAATATTTTTTTTCAAATTAATGATATTTAGAGGTTGACTGAAAACTATTTTTCATTGATTTATTTTTTAATGTTTGTTTTATACTGAAAAATAAAAGAAAAACATTTATTCAAAACAAACAAACTCTAAATAGTATTATTCTATTAATATTAAATGGAACTAATTGTTTGATAATTTCTTATTGTGATATTTAAATTAAAATTTAATATAAAAAAATGTTATTCAAATTTAAGATAGCAAATACATTGATTGAAAATTGTAAAAGTTTTCAATAATATAAGAAAAAAATTAGAGAAGTGAAAATTAAAATATCGCGTAGGTTACCATTAATAAATAGGAATATTATATAATTTAATAAATATTTTCATGAACACATGAAATCTTTTAAATAAGTAAAAGAAAACAAGAATTAATACATTAGATAGGTTTTTATGTAAGTAAAAATATAGTATAACTTTATACAAAAGGCTAAGCAATCAGGTTAAGGTTAGAAATATTGATGGCCTTTGTGCACATTTTTTTTTAATCATCACTCATTTGTTTTTGTTTTCCTAAAAGGATTGCACACGAATGATTGTAGTGAATTGTTATTCATTGCATTACAACAGTGTTTATATATAATACAAAAACCTGTGACTATGTAAGGAATGTTAACGAAGGAATATACAATCATAAACACAGTTGCAACTATTTAGGAAACGTAATAAAATTAGATATTCTATACATAGAAATAGATCACTGATAAGCTGAAGTTACGTTGATTTCCTTATACGACCCCTCAAAATGGACGTTCCATCAGCAACGTGTATTTTGTCACGCAATAGAGTGAAACGAGGCCGAGCAAGTGGCTTTGTGAGGAGATCCGCTAGCTGGTCATCCGTGTGAACATGAGCAACACGCAGGTGACCACGTTAAACAAAGTTGTGGACAAAGTAAAGGTCAATAGCTATATGCTTCATTCGGGAATGAATAACATGATTGAGACTGAGCTGAGTGGCACCAACATTATCACAAAGAAGAAGAGGAGGTTCACGTAGCTTGAGTCCAAGTTCATCAAGGAGAGACTTTATCCATGCAATATCTGAAGCAGTAGTGGCAAGTGCTCTATACTCTGCCTCCGTAGAGGAACGAGCCACAACCTTTTGTTTTCTGGTGCGCCAGCTGATAGGATTATCACCCAGGAATATAATATAAGCCGTGGTGGACTTGCGATCATCAAGATCACCACCCCAATTAGCATCAGAGAACCCCCAAAGCACAGGGTTAGACTTGTTGCATAGCAAGACCAAAGTGAATTGTCTGTTTGACGTGGCGCAAGAGTCGTTTAACATGTTGCCAATGCGTAATTGTTGGCTTATGCATGAATTGGGCAAGACGATTGATTGCAAATCCCAGGTCAGGACGAGTGAGCGAGAGATATTGGAGGGAACCAATGGTGCGTCTGTATTCAATTGTATCACAACCAGCTGAACCATCGTCAAGTAGAAGTTTAGCAGACACGGACATAAGAGTGTGAACTGTCTTAGCACCAGTCATATTTAACCGAGAAAGGAGATCATGAATATAACGGTTTTGCGAGAGAAATAAACCTTGCTGAACTGGAATAACCTCCACCCCTAAAAAATAATGCAAGTCACTGAGCTCCTTCAGAGAAAATGTTTCACCTAAAGAGGTGACAACATGTTGCAGAAACGGGTTGTTATTGCCTGTGAGAATTAAGTCATCAACGTAGACCAACACATAGAGCAGAATACCATCGCGAGCAAAGATGAACAAGGAGCTGTCTGACTGGGAATTAAAGAACCCCAATGCAAGAAGGCTGGAACGTAACACAGTATACCAGGCTCTAGGCGCCTCCTTGAGACCATAAATGGACTTCTGAAGAGAGCAAACATGATGAGGATGAGACTGATCAATAAAGCCAGCAGGTTGATGCATAAACACTTGCTCAGTTAACTGTCCATGAAGAAACGCATTATTAACATCCAACTGCTTGAGAGGCCAGTTATGTGACAGAGCGATGGAGAGGATGAGGCGAATAGTGGTTGGTTTAATGACAGGGCTGAAGGTCTCGGTATAATCAACACCCGGCCATTGATTAAATCCCTTAGCCACAAGACGTGCCTTAAACCGATCGACTGTACCATCTAGATGGCGTTTAATCCTAAAAACCCATTTACAGCCAATTAAATTGGTAGCAGAAGGGCGAGGGACCAAACGCCAAGTGCCATGGGAGACTAAGGCAGTAAATTCATCTGTCATGGCTTTACACCACCTGGGATCTTTGAGAGCCTAAGAGACACATGTGGGTTCTAATGGTGGTGCAAGAGGATGCTTGGTAGTGACCGAGAGTTGCTTAGGACAGAAGATGTTATTTTGAGCCCGGGTGACCATGGGATGAGTGCGGCTGGGCAGTGCAGGGGCAACATGGAGAGGAGATACAAAGGAGGATGAATTAGTAGGAAGAGAGGTGGAAGTCATACCTGGGGAAGGAGTCATGATTGTTGAGGCATCAGGCACGAGAGCTGTGGTGATGGAATTATCCACTGGAACCATGCAGACTAGAGGAACAAGAGATGGAGGAGATGGTGCTGGACACTGTGGGGCAGGAGATGGGTCGACAGAAGGTGGTGTCGTTTTGAAAGGAAAAATACTTTCATCAAAAGTGACATGATGGGATAGATAATCTTATCGGTTTGAAGATTCAGACATTGAAATGCATGTTGAGTGAGGGAGTACCCAAGAAATACACAAAGGTGGGATTTAGACTGAAATTTATTTGCACGATACGGAACAAGCCATGGATAGCATTGACAACCAAAAGTGCGCAATTTATTATAGTCAGGAACCCGACCACATAACACTTCAAAAGGACTTTGTCGTGAGTGTAATATTATGGGAAGACGGTTAATAAGATAAACTGTCGTGGCTAAGGCATAGGTCCAA
>Ga0307507_10009786_pt1 | contig 12648 bp, 7 predicted proteins | sample 7_EM_MG_FD_207223 | JGI IMG/M metagenome (GOLD analysis project Ga0307507, IMG submission 207223) | Populus trichocarpa ectomycorrhiza microbial communities from riparian zone in the Pacific Northwest, United States - 7_EM | ecosystem: Host-associated > Plants > Roots > Unclassified | place... | reverse complement strand
GTTGTTCGGTAGCCGTACGTGCCCGGGTTCGTCGAGGAGGACGTCGACGATGGTGTCCCCGTTCACCATCGCGTGGCCGTCAAGGTCCTGCGCCGTCAGGACGGACAGGTGCTGCTCATGCCCCGCGTCCGTGAGGCCAGGGTGTCGGCCGGAGCGCGGTCGTACACACGGCCGCTGGAGCCGAGAGCGGGTTTGACGGTCAGTGCGTACTGGGCACGGGCGAGCGCAGCTCCTCCCGTTCCCAGCACCGCCGTCAGAGCACCGCCCGTGTCCAGCAGCTGAAGCCTCCAGGGCCATGACTGCGCCACGTGACCGGGAAGATTGGCCTTGACCAGACAGAACGTGAGAGGGCGTTTAGGGAGATTTTGCGGCCGTATGCCGCCTTTGAGGCCAGCGGCTTTCGACATATTTCGCTCCGTAGGTTCACATTCGCCCATCCTGAGGCGGCGATCGGAGCGTCCGTTCAGTTCACACATACGACCAGAATTCCGTCTGGCTTAGGAATGCCTGGAAGCTCCCCACTGGCAGGGAGCTTCCAGGCATTTCAGGCTGTGCGCGCTGGTGGGGAATGCGGCAAATCCTGCTGAAAGGGTCAATGTGAATCGACGTCAAACGCCCACTTAGACGCGAGGGATGGGAGGCAGCACCGGCAACGACCAAGCCGTACGCACGCGTTGCAGGGTGGAGCGGGCCAGTGTGTCGGAGGTGCCGATCTCGCGCTGGGCTCTGGCGAGGGCTGCGAAGGAGCCGGCGAAGGTCGGGTCGGAAGCGCGGTCGATGCCGTCCCGGTCGAGAGGCGTGAAGATGCTCAGCACCGTGTCCAGATGGTAGGCGCGGTTGGCCAGTGTCGCGCCCATGCGGGCGCGGTCGCCGGCCGCCGCGGCCTGCTGGTGGACCGCGCCTCCCAGGGCACCGAGTCCGCCGTTCTCGGCGATCAGGTCCGCGCGGAAGAAGTGCGCGAGTTCGGCCTGTCCGGCGGAGCCGCCGACTGTGTTGGCGATGCGGTTCAGTTCGCGATCCACCAGGCTCTCGACCATGTCGGCGAGCGGGTGAGGCACGCCCGGCTTTACGTACGAGATGGCCGCGCGGGCCGTCCGAAGAAGGTCGCGGGGCATTCCGCCCGACAGGCAGTAGAAGAGGGCAGTGAAGGGTACGGGCAGGCCTACTACCCGGCGGCCCAGCAGCTTCTCGGCTGTCAGCTGGTCGAGGGGTTCGACCCGGATGATCTCGTCGATCGCGCTGTCGAAGGCATCCCGTCGGCCGACCGGCGCCAACTCCGCGTCCCGCAGTGCCTCGTCGGAGACCGACAGCACGAACAGGCACTTCGGGATGTCGAAGACGGCCTTCAGTTCGTTCAGGAAGGTGCGGGCGGTGGCAGCCGGTTCGATGCGGTCGAGTTCGTCGATACCGATCACCACCCGCCGATTCTTTTCGTCCAGTTCCAGCGCGGTCCGGGTGAGGAACCTCTTCAGATTGTCCACGATCTCGGGGTACGTCTGCGGCTGCTCGGCGAGCGAGGTCGCCCGCCTCGCCGACAGGGACCAATTCCGCCAGCCGACGCTGAGGGCCGCCTCGTCCGAGTGGGTCTGGAGGTAGCGGATCGCGCGCTTGTGGCGTTCGGCTTCCTGCGCCGTGCCGAGATCTTCCTTGATCACGAGGTCGCACAGCTTGTAGAAGAGGTGGAGCATGAACTCCCTGCGGTCGTACACGACCGGTACCGACTCCACGAGGCTCAACTGCCCAGCCGATTTCGCCTCGTCCACCTCGCAGAACACGCGCAGCAGTTCCGTTTTGCCCGCGCCGCGCGGACCTGCGAGAGCGATGCTACCGTTCTCCATCCCCGCGCTGATCATGTCCAGTTGATCGTCCGCCGGCGTCCGCACATGTTCATGGCCGGCGTGCAACCGCTTCAGGCCTGGGGCGTCACTGAACTCCAGCACGGTCGAGAAGTTACGCTCGGTCTGCTCGCTGATCCGTGCCCGCAGAAATCCTTTCAACGCCTGCTTTACGGCCGCCCGCCACGCTTTCTCAGCCTGTTCCTGTGCCTGCTTTCGTTCCCGTGGGGCGAGTTCGGCGATCCGCTGGGCGAGGGAAAGGGATTGCCCGGACGACTCGTCCGACCGCGCGGTTTTCGTGATTCTTCTGAGCCACAACGCCGGAATCGCGAACAACACCAAGGTGCCCAGCGTAAACCAGACGCCCCAGGCGTATCCGCCAGCGTCGTCCAAAGGCCGATCGTGCTGGAGCTGCCAGGCGACCTCCGTCGGGTAGATACCCACCCAGACCGCACCCAGTAGTGCCAACAAGCCGTACGCCACCCCCGCGCTGACGAGCAGCTGACGACCTTTCGCCGCAGGCACGCCCGACCGCACACCCGGCGACAGAAGGTAGAAGACGCACCAGGTCACGAAGGCCAGCCCGCCCGCGACCAGGATCATGAACAGGGGGATTGCCAGCCCCTTGCCCGCAACGCCTGCGACCGAAGCGGAAGCGGAACGGTCATGGGCCAGAACCTCCTTGAGATCCTCGCTCCAGCCGCCCGCCACCCAAACAGTGAGCAGCATCATCAGTACCAGCGCGCCGGCCGCCACCAACACCCTGAAGATCCGGCCCTCCACGCGAGTCCGCGAAACGGACTGCCGATACGCGCTCTCCTCGTCCTGGGTCTCCCCGAGAATGACGGAACGCCGATCTTCCGTTGCGGCCTTCAACTGCTCGTCGCTCACACGGCCGCTTCTGGCCAGGCTGTCCCTCAGCTCGCGCTCGTTCAGCACGTCCGGCAGCAGTTCCGCGAACAACTCTTCTCGTCTCAGCATCGATGCTCCCCCAAGCTGATCTGCCTCAGCGAGTATCTCCGCACCAGTACTCGAACCACACTCTCTTGCCACCCCCGCCACAGGATCCACACCCCACTTGTCAGCCACCGCGTCGACCAGGACAAGCCCGCACCCGCCCTCCGCCTCCAACGGCAACTCGGTGGACAGGACGGGGATTTGAGGGCCCCCGTCGGAGACCTCCACCCGAACCGCGGGCTCCCGCCGCAGCACAACCACAAGCCAACGCCCTCGGATACACCGTCCGCTTCAACTCCATCGAGGCCCCATGAACACACCCCACCAGTCACCTCGTTGACCAGTACTCATCCTTCATTTTCGGACCAGGTGGAGGGGCGGGGGCGGGCGTCGAGCTCGGCGGCGCGCACCTGAAGGTCGCTCAGGGCTGCTTGGGCGAGGGGCGGGAACGGTTCGTCGTCGTCCGCCTTCATCCAGCGCTCGGCCGCGATGGCGAAGGCGAGCATCGCCACTTCCGCGCCCAGTCGGGCGGTCAGCTCGTCCGTGCCGCGTTCGCGCAGGGCGGTTCTGATCGACGCGGCGATCCGGGCGTGCTTGAGCAGTCCCCGCTCCTGCAGGTCGCTGTTGGCTGCGACCACCCGCCTGCGCTGGACAGCCTGGGCGCGCCGCTGCGGGGTCATGACCGGGTCGGTGGCCGCGAACGCCGCCCGCAGGCACTGCGCGAGTGTCGCGTCCGCAGCGGCGGCGCGGATGCCGTCGGCGAACAGGCCGGCCAGTACGTCCTCGCCGCCGAACAGGACCTCGCGTTTGTCGGTGAAGTGGCGGAAGAACGTGGCGCGGTTCAAGCCGGCGCGATCCGCGATCTGCGCGACGGTCGTCTCGTCGAACCCGTTCTCCACGAACAGGTCCAACGCTGCGCCGGCCACCGGACTCGGCCGGGTCAGCTGCGGGTGAGGTCGGACAGGAGAGTGGGCAGGAGGCGTTCCTCCATGACCGTGCTGCCCGACTCCTCCATGGCACGGGCCAGTTCGGGGTCCCAGGGGCTGGCGGCGGGGGGTCTGGCGAGCGGTGTGGACTCACCCCTGCCAAGGGCCGCCGTGTAGTCGGCGGCGGTCATCCGCCACGGGCGGGCGCCGTGGCGGGCCACGGCGCCCGCGGTGATGCGCAGGCCGGTCCAGTCGAAGTCGGCGCGCCAGTACAGCCGGGCTCCCGCGCGTACGGCGTCGCCGAGCAGTTTGTGGCAGGCGGCGGACGGGACGCCCTCGGTGCAAACAAGGGCCGCGCTGGTGTCCTGAAGTTCGCCGGCTGCGGCGCGCAGCACGGCCGGGTTCTCGCAGACGAAGATGGAACGGGCGGCGGGGACGACGGGGTCGGTGGCAAGCTGGTGGAGAGTGAGCCGGAAGGGAATGCCGAAGTCGGCGGCGTCGCACAGCCAGTCGCAGACCACGGTGTCGCCCTCGGCGCCGATGTTGAGGACGAGGACCTGGCTGGCGAGGTCGTCGGCGATGGCTCCGGCGCTTTCCCACAGAGCGCGCCGCCCGGCCCGCTCGCGCGGTACGGCAGAACTGTCGCCGCCACGCTGGGCCAGGGCGCGCAGGACGAGCTGTTCGAGCGGGGCGCCGGGAACGAGGGCCTTGGTATCACCGGTCGCCCACTCGGCGAGGACCGGAAGCGGCAGGACACGAGATCCCCGCCCCGAGCCACTGAGGAGCCTTTCCAGGACCCGTACCGCCGCGTCCAGGAGTAGTGCGTCACCCCGGCGTACGAGACGGGTGAGGGTACCGTCGGCGGCCATCCGCTCCAGCCAGGCGGTGAACCATTCCTGCCCGGCGAGTGGGCTGGAGCGGGCTGATTTCAGGGCCTGTCCGCGGCACGTGTCCTCGCCGGCCCGTTCGGCCGGCCGGTCGCGCAACGGGCCGTGGAGTCGGCCGAGGATCGTCAGGAGATCGGTACCGTAGCGGTCGTGCAGATACACGTCCAGGTCGTTCAGGGGGACGGCGAGGCGCTGGGCGGTCTCGGGCCGGTAGCGGCCGGTGATGCCGATGACGGTGCGGCGTTCGGCCTCACTGGGCCCCGCGAGGCCGATGTCGCCGTCGAGCGTGCCGCCGGTGCGCTCCAGCCTGCGGCGGGCGGCGGCGAGCAACCGGGTCCATCCCTCGCCCCGCAACTCGTCGTACCCGCGGTGCTCATGCCGCTCAGTTGACAACCGTGGCCTCCTGTGGCGTCGGGACGCGCCGGGTGCCGGGCGAGCCGAGGGCGGCGGTGAGATCGCCGGTGTCGTCGGCGAGGAGCCGGTGACCGTCCCAGACGAGCAGCAGCGCGGAGACGGTGTGGTCGACGGCGGTGTGCGCGAGGTCGTAGTGGGCGGCGGCGGGGACGGAGGCGTGGGCGGCCCACAGGTCGTATCCGGTCATGAACAGGTCGAGGTCGAACTGGGCCGCCAGCGACATGAGTTCGCCGCGCCCGGTGTCGTCCACACCCGCGAAGGCCTCGTCGAGGGCGAGCAGGCGCGGGGCGTGCGGGTCGGCGGAGTTGAGCATGGCGTGCGCGGCGGCGAACAGCGGCAGGTGCAGGGACACCGACTGCTCACCGCCCGACAGGCGGCTGTGCCGGGCACGGGTGAGCTTCTCCTCCGTCTTGCCGGACTCGCCAGGGCGTACCAGCTGGAACGCGAACTGCCGCCAGCGCCGGTAGTCGAGGGCCTCGGTGAGCAACTCCCGGTAGGGCTGGTCGCGGTGGCGGGCGCGCGCGGTCTTGATCTGCGCGGCGAAGTGGATGCGCACCCGGGCGAGGCCGTCGGGGCCGAGGCGGGCGGCGTCGGCGTCGAGGAGGGCGCAGACGGCACGCTGCTCGTCGTCGAGATGGTCGGCGAGCAGCCAGCTCACGCCGACCGTCGTCCCCGATGACATCTTCCGCTTGCGCATGTCGGTGTTCATCCGCCGGATCAGGTCGCGGGCGTCGACGGTGCGGTCGTGGATCTGCTGGGCGAGCCGGGTGAGCAGGGCGTCCTCCAGGATGCGCTGCTCCGAGTCGGAGAGCAGTTCGGCCTGGTCGCGGCGGTGTGCCGCGATCTTCTGGGCGAAGGAGGCGACGGGCAGCGGACCTTCCTCCTCAGCGATGCGTACGAGGATGACCCCGTCGGAGCCGTCCCACTCGGGCCGGTAGTCCTGTCCGGCGGCGGCGAGCTGTGCCTGCAGGTCGTCCAGGGCCTTGGTGAGGCGGGTGACGGACTGCTTGAGGCTGGTCTCGGTGGGGGTCAGGTCGCGGGTCGCGGCGAGGATCGCCTCGTGCATGGCGATCACGGCGGGCGGCAGTTCGCCGCCGGCCCAGTCGGCCTCCTGGGCGGGCCAGGCGAGGCCGGGCGGACAGCGCAGGATGTCGAGGAGTTCACGGGCGGCGTAGGGGCGCAGGCCGCAGGCGGTGTCCTTCTCCTCCGCCGCGGCGACCGCCCCGGCCTCGACCGCGGCCGTACGGCGGGCCTCGGCCGCGGCCGAGGCCGCGATCGCGGTGTGCTGGGCCATGCGAGCCGCCTCGGCCTGACGGACCAAGGCGTCGATCCCGTCCCCGGCCTCCTGCACCTGGCGCATCACGTCCTGTGCCTCGGCCCCGACGGCCTCTTGGAGAGCGTCGAGCCCCGCGGCTTCCTCGGCGTGCCGGCGGCGCGCGGTGCGCTCGGTGTCCAGCGCCACTTCCTCGTCCTCGGCGGCGGTGGTGAGCCGGTCGGCTGCCGACTGGGCGGCCTCGGTCTGGCGGGCGTGTTCGCGGCGGCGGGCGGTGAGTTCGCGTACCGCCGTCTCGAAGGCGCGGGTAGCGGTCTCGACGGCGTCGACGCGCTCGATCTCGATGGCGTGCTCGGCCGCGGTACGGCGCAGGGCGCGCTCGGCGACCGAGCAGGCGGCCACCGACTCGTCGTAGGACGCCTGGGCGGCGTCGGCGGCGTCGCGGGTGGCGCGCAGCCTCGCCGCCGCCCTGTCGAGTTCACGCAGCGCCTGCGTGATGCCGGTGGTGCGGGGCAAGGCGGCACGAGCGGCGGCGTACGCATCGAGAGCGGCGTCCGTACGGGCCTGAGTGCGCGCCAACTCGTCGAGTTGAGCGGCGAGTTCGGCCAGCAGCATCTCGCAGGCGGCAATCCGGGCGGCGCGCCGGCGAGCGCGGGCGGTGGCGCCGACGTACTCGGCGTGCTCCTTGGTGTGGGCGCCGACCAGGACACCGGCCGCGTACCGGCCGTCGGGACTGATCTGCGGGGTCCCGCTGTCTAGGTCGCCGGTGACGGCGACGGAGCGCAGTACGGCGGTGATCCGCGCGGCCGGGATCACGGCGGTGCCGTCCGGGCCCCCGGGAACCTCGGGCCGCAGGAGATCGGCGAGGCTCGGTCCGCTCACCGAAGCACCGGCACGGAGGTAGCCCTCGCTGTGCCCGGCCGGCACGGGAGTGTCCTCGGCGGTGAGGAGGGCGTCGAGGAGGCCTGATGCCTCCAGGGCCGCTTCCAGGCCCGCCCGCTGATGATCCGTCAGCCCGCTGTCGAAATCGACGAGTTGCCACAGCGGCACGCCGTCGCCAGGTGCCCGGTCGGCGGTGCGGCCGCGGGCCGGGGGCGGGGCGTCGTCGTGTTCGGCGGCGATCCGGTCGCGCTCGGCCTCGGTCTCGACATGGCGGCGCTCGACGTCGGTGCGCCGACCGCGCAGGGAGGCGAGCGTGTCGCGCAGCTCCTGCACGGCGGGAGCGGTCGCCTCGGTGAAGGCGTCGGTGAGCGTGACCGCCTCGGCCTCGCCGGTGAGTTCGAGGGCTGCGGCAAGTCGGTCGGCACCCCCTTCGGCCAGGAGCGTGCCGTGTGCCCCCGCCCACTGGCCGAGCGCCGTACGGGCCTGTTCACGGGCGGATTCAAGGGCCGACTCGGCAGCCGTTTCGGCGGTTTCGGCCGCGGCGACGGCCTCCTGCGCGCGGTCGAGCGAGACCCGGGCGAGGTCACGGGTCTGCTCGGCACCACGTGCCGTCTGTTGGGCGCCGCGCACGGCCCGGACGCCCTCGTGGCGGGCGGCGGCGAGCGCGACGGAGCGCTCGGCGAGGCGGGCGGGCTCGGCATCCGCCGGTGTCCAGGGCAGGCCTGCGGTGCGGGCGTGGTCAGCGACGGTGGCGGCGTCGCGGGAGACGGCGGCGTCGAGTTCGGCGGCGAGCCGAGTGGCGTGGTCGGCTTCGGCGCGGCCGCGACCGGTGGCGGCCGTACGGCGTTCGCGCTCGGCGGTCGCCTGCCGGGCGGTGTGCTCGCAGGTGCGCACCAGGCGTTCCAGGTCGGCCAATTGCTCGATGGCCTGGTAGGCGGCGGAGGAGCGCAGCTGGTCGAGGCGGGCACGCTGGGCAGCGAGTGACGCGTCGGCCGATTCGGCGCGTGTCTCGGCGGCTGCCTGCTGTTCGCGGGCCGCCGAGAGGTCCGCGGCTGCGGTGCGCAGGGCCGCGGCGCGCCCGGCGGTTTCGGCGCGGCGGGCGGTGAGCCTGTCCGCGGCGGTGCGGGCGTGGACCCGCAGATAGGTGGAGTAGCTCGCGAGGAAGGCGCGGGTGGCGTCGTCAGCGGCGACCAGCCCCTCCAGGGTGCGCTGCACGGACTCCATGTCGTCGAAGGAGCGGGCCGCCTCGGCGATCAGGTCGTCGTCGAGCGGGCGCAGGCCTGCGGTGAGGGTGTCGGAAAGCTTGGCCGGGTCGAGGTTCTTGGCGAGCTGCGGACGGCGCAACGTGAGGATCAGGGTGAGCAGCTGCTCGTACCGCTCCCGGCCGAGGCCGAACAGGCGCTGGTCGACTGCGGCGCGGTAGTCGGCCGTGGACGCGATCAGCTCGCGTCCGAGCTCGGCGGCGAGCTGCTTCTTCGTCATCGGCCGGTCGTCGTCCGTCAGGAGGGAGAAGTCCTCGCCGACGCGGCCTTCGGCGACGAAATGCCACCGCGCCGGTGTGTCGCGGTGCCGCTGGGCGTGCAGCCCGATGCCGCAGGTGACGGCCTCAAAGGTGTCCCGGCGGGTGAACTCGATCCAGACGTAGCCAAGCGCGCTGTCCTGCCCGCGGAAGAGCAGGTTGGACTTCATGGTGCGGTCTTCGGCGGCGAACGGGTTGAGTCGCTTGGGGTCGATGCGGCCGTCGAGGACGAACGGGAAGAGGACTTCCAGGGCCTTGGTCTTGCCGGATCCGTTGGGGCCGCGCAGCACCAGCCAGCCGGCGGCGAAGGAGAACTCCTCGTCCCGGTAGTCCCAGAGGTTGATGATGCCGGCGCGGGTGGGGACGTAGCGGGGGGCCGGGGTGGGAGCGGGGGTGCTCACGGAGTCGGATCCTTGGCGATGTCGTCGGCGAACAGGGCGGTCTGGGCTGGGAGTTGGGTTGCCGTACGGGTCTTCACCCGGGCGGTGACCCCGCGGTAGCGGGCGAGCAGCGGGAGCGCGAGGGCTCCGCCGTCGACACGGGCGATCAGCGACATGGCGGTCAGCAGGTCGAGAGCCTGGTCGAGCAGCCGGTCCGGGTCGCCGCGCAGATCGGCGGCGAAGCCCGCACCGTACTCGTCGGTGATCTCCTTGAGCCTGCCGCGCAGCCAGGAATCGGTGACGAAGGGATACCGGGTCTCCTCCGGCTCCTGACCCGCATCGCCGTACGCCTCGTACACCACCTCCTCGTCCGGCTCGGCAAGTTCGACGATCAGTCCACGCGACGGCAGGGCGCCGTCGATACGCCGGGCGCGGACCGCGAGGCGTTCGGCGGCGGTGGGCGCGGGCAGCAGTTCGAGGGCGTGCCGCCCGGTGCGTTGCACGGCCGCGCTGATCCGGGCGGCCAGCAATAGCGCGGCCTGCGCAACCGTGCCGCCGCCGGGGAAGCGGATGTCGGTCAGCCTGCCGGAGGTGTCGATGAGCGCGACGCCCTCGGCTCGCCGCTCCACCGTGAGCCCGGTCAGGCGCTCCAGGTCCTCGGCGAGGGCGGGGGCCCGCAGCTGGCCCAGGAGTTCGGTGTCGGCGTCGGCGTAGTACGCGACCGGGTTCTCCAGCACCAGGCGGCGGGCGCGGCGGGCCTGGTCACGGCGCTGGGCGGCACGGCCGGCGGACATGCCCAGCGCGCCGGAGGAGTCGAGGAGCGCGGTGACGGAGGTCAGGTGCTGCAGGACGCGGGTCGGGTGGTGGACGGCGGTGAGGATCTCGCGGTCGATGTCGTACAGGGCCTCGGCGCGCTCGGGATCGCCGGCCCAGGCGGCGGCGGAACCGTCGGCAAGGGTGAGCGCGCCGCGTTCGGTGAGCCAGGTGACGGCGTCGACGAAGGCATCCCGGTCGGCCTTGCGTGCGGTGTCGAGCCCCAGCCCGTCGATGCGTACGGCGTCGGCGGCGACCGCGTCGGCCAGCTCGCCCAGCGCCACCTGCGCGCCGTGGCGGCCCAGGGCCGCGACGGTGAGGGCGAGGTAGGCATAGCGGCGGCGGTCGAAAGGGCGTCCCACGCGGGTGAGAGCCGGGCGGGTGGCGTCCAGGCCGTCCTGGGCGCGCTGCAGCCGGGTGGTGTCGGCGGTGGTGACGAGCCGGTAGCCGAGCACCTCCATCAGATCGGTGCGCAGCTGCTCGGCCCAGCGGCGCACGGTCGCCAGCGCCGACTTGTCCGGATACCCGGGTGTGACCAGCGGATGCCGCAGTACGAGCCGTACCGCCTTCTGGTAGTCGGCGAGTTCGAGCGGGGAGACGCTCTCGGCGACGCGGTTCATGCGGTCCTGCCTTGTTCGGGGGTTGCACCGGCCGTCGTAAGGTCCACAGGCCCCAGGACACCGGGCATGGCTTTCATGCGGTGACCTCCAGGCACAGCCCGTCGAGGTGGAGACGGCCGCGCACGGTGTCGACGGTGGTGGAGCCCTCGGCGGGGGTGAGGGTGAGTCGTACCCCGTGGGCGGAGCCGGAAGCGGCGGTGACCCGGCGGCTCGCAGGGACACGGGCGGCGAGCGCCACGTCCAGCAGGGCCAGCAGGGCGCGTGTCTCGGGCTCGTCGAGCGTGCGGCCGTAGACACCCTCCGACGCGAGGGCGTTCGCGGCACTGCGGCGCTCGGCCTGCTCCTTGAGCTGCCCGGCACGGAGCAGGGCCCGCCGGTCGTCGTCGCGCTCGATGCGGCCGGGGCCGTGCAGGGCGGGGGTGCGGCCGGACTGCACCAGAGTGCGGGCCAGCTCGACCGGTTCGGCCTCCCACCAGGACGTACGGGACGGGATCTGCTCGGGATCGGCGTACGGGACGGCGATGTGGCGGGGCGCGCCGAGCCCGAAGACCGCCTGGAACAGGGCGTGCGCATCCTCGTCGCTCTTGCAGGAGGTGAACCACTGCGCGAGGTGGCGCAGTTGGCTCTCCCGGCTCACCCCGCCACGGCGCGCCTCGGTGACACGGCGCAGCAGGGCGAGGACGGAGCGGATCGCAGTGACGGTGGCGTCCTGCAACCGCTCGGTCTCGCTGTGCTCGCGCTCCGCGAACCAGTGGACGATGCCGTCCCACCGGTGCCGCCAGTCCGCCAGGCGCTCGGCGGGGCTGCGGAAGAGCCGCTCGTCGGCCTCGACCGCGTACTCGATCATGCGGTCCACGCCGGTGGCCGCGGCCTTCTCGACTGCCTCGGCGAGCAGCGGTGCGTAGCGCCCGAGTTCGGCGGTGAACTCCCGCATGTGGGCGAGGAGCGTGTCCTTGTGGGAGAGGAACACCTCGGGCCGGGTGTCGTTGGTGCGCGCCAGGTCGCCCAGCATGAGGTAGAAGCGGGCGGCGCGCTGCGCCATCTCGTTCAGCACGGAGTCGAGGCGGCCGAGCTTGCGGTACACCTCCTCGGCATCGCCCGCGGTGTTGGCCTCGGCCAGCGCGTGCAGGTCGCCGAGGATGTCGGGGAAAACGAGGCGGGAGAGCTGGGCATCCTCGAGGCGCGCGCCGAGTACGTCCTCCACAGCCCGGTACGCCCGGTATCCGGCCTGGGTGAACTGGTACACGTAGTGCCGGTTGCGGTACTCGGCGAGGTTCGCGGCGCGCGTCCCGTCGTACGAGCGGTCCAGGATCCGCCACTCCGCGAGCGCGTCGAGCAGCGGCTGCACGTCGGCCATCCCGCCGACGGCGCCCACGGCGGGATGATCGGCGGCGAGCCGCTCCAGCAGTCCCAGCGCGTCCGAAGCGTGCAGCAGGACCTGGTAGTTGGCGCGCCCACGGTCGAACGCACGCAGCAGCCACAGGTACTCGTGACGCTTCTCGGCCGCGGCGAAGTGGAACAGTCGCAGCCGGTCGTCGAGGGAGAACGCGTCAATACCGAACGCGCCCTCGTCGACAGGCTCCGGGGCATCGGGCTGGTCACTCACGGATCTGGCGGCTTCCTCGCTGCGGCTGGACACATTCACACCTCGGCTGGACACAGCCGGGACTCCCTACCAGTCTGCCGCACCCGAACCGGCGCGGGTAACCCGCTCCCCAGCCCGCACCGACTGTGCTATTTTACCCCCTTCTCACGCCCCGTGGGCGCGGCGGACGGGGCGCCTCCCCCTCTCTGATCAGCCACCGGCCGCCGTAACGGGGCGACGAGGGACGGGTGGCCAAAAGGCTCGCCGGCCGCCGGCCGGCCGGTGCGGTGCGCTCGGCCGAGGCCTGAAGCCCACGGCCGAGGGCCCGGCACGTTTACGGCACTCGTACTCGTCTCACGCAGCCTGCGTTCCACAGTTGAGCGGGGTTCTCGGGGTGTGGCAGGGCATCGGTGCAGGTCAGACGGTTGCACCTAGACGAGTCTTTCCGAATGCCTGCGGGCATGAAGAGAGGGTGTCCATGATCGTTTGTGACGACGAACCTGGACACCCTCGTGACCGCACTGTACGTGAAGATCGATGACGAGTACGCGGCTCTC
>Ga0307507_10009785_pt1 | contig 12650 bp, 13 predicted proteins | sample 7_EM_MG_FD_207223 | JGI IMG/M metagenome (GOLD analysis project Ga0307507, IMG submission 207223) | Populus trichocarpa ectomycorrhiza microbial communities from riparian zone in the Pacific Northwest, United States - 7_EM | ecosystem: Host-associated > Plants > Roots > Unclassified | place... | reverse complement strand
ATAGGAGGCAAACATGACACCTGCTCAAATAACCATTTTTCAGTCAAATATACACAAAACAAAAATACAATCATACACTTTGACCATGTAAAATCCTGATTCAGTCTGATTTTAGTAAAAGAAAATGAAGAAAAAAAAACCAAAAAAGGAAAACAAGAACATAAATAAAAACAAATTTTGGTTTTTTATTAGCTATTTAATAGCAACGAGTGATATTGAAATTTCTTAAAAACTGCAAGAGTAAAATTGAATAAATAAAATAAAACTAGAAATACTAATGAATCAATAAGTGTAAGAGCATAATTTATTGAAAAAACCAAAGAATTCCATGTAGCATGTTTTAATATCATGCTGACGGAGGCACAATCTTAGACAAATATGAAAACATGACACCAACATAAATATTCCTGTGCCATTGGATTTATTACGTCAAAATAGTAATCTAGCCAGTTTTTCATAAAATCAGTAACTATCGATAATTGTCGACAAATGCCCCTGACTATTGCAGTCTTTTTTGGTTTGCCATCAATCCACCAGCACCCATGCCAGAATAAATGTGTTATCGTGATTAAAAGTTTCCAACTTTTAATACCTCATCCCAATTTAATTAATATTTTTTATTTTTTTTCCTGAAAATCTCAAAAATCATAGCTGGGGGTATACAATTTATCAACGATCAAAATACCATCCAAGTATGGTATTATGGTAATTCTGTCTTTCTTTATGAAATCCAAGCCAAAAATAACATCAAAATTGTCTAACATCACTACCAACAAATCATGCTTCCCTTTCTATTTTTCAAGACTAACGACATACTGTAAGCCATCCATATTATCTTTTGGGCCTTGGCATTCACTGCCTTCATTGTGGTTTGGCTATTACTCAGCCACAACCCAAGCTACATCACCAATCTATCAACAATAAAAGTGTTCATAACACTAGAATCCAACATGATAGTTATATCTCGGTCATTAACTCTAATCTTTGTATATATTAGAGTCTCCACTGCACCCAACTTCCACTGTCTCAATGCATCAATCTGTACCAGATCACTTTTTACAAGGCTAGATTCATCCATTGAACCCTCTAATTTAGTAATTAAATAATTTAACACACGTATTGGGTTAACGTGCATGATTGTTTCTTCGCCTTTACTATCATTAACCAATATAACATTTGATTTCTCTATTTTTAGACATTTCCTTACGTGATGTGGTCCACCACGTATGAAATAGCATGCATTTGATTTGGATTTTTTCCTTGACGTATCTAGTTGCTTGTCTTTGCCCTTGTCAATGGTAGGCTCGAATCCCCCCACCAATTTTCTTCTTCCTCTTCTTATCTTCCCTCTTATCCTTTGTTTTGGATTTTGAAGAGGCTACAACAGAACTATCTCTTGCCATTATCATAAAATCAACCAGTCTATCCACGACAATGTCGACAAAAGACATGTTAATCACCTTTTGTAGCCTCAATTTTGCTTGTGTCTAAGGTTGCAAAATAATAGAAAGTTGAATTACTTATCCTCTTCAAACATATTTTCAATGTCTAGAATGAGAGAACTGAAGTCTTTTATGTATTGCCACATCAACTTGTCCTGTTTCAACCTTTTCAATTCTTCTCATGCAATCCATGATGTTTTATTTACCATAAATTGTTCCTTCAATTCTTGTTTTAGATGTTTCTGAGTATCATTCCTAAGCTGTCCAACATTTAAATCATCTTTAACTCTAGTTCTCCACTATAATTTCACATCACCTGTCAAGCACATAACAATAATGTCCACTTGTTCACCCACATCAATCTTGGACACACTAAAATACTACTCCATAACCTACAAAAAATTCTCCAATTCTTTAGAACTTCGAGACCTACTGAATGGTTTTGGTTTTGCAGTTTTGGTTTAGACGTGTCATCACCTATTAGGATAGACAAGCCTACCACCCACTGGACTCTGCCTTTCTCGTCAATTTCACTTGTGTTTTTACCTATAATCCAAGTGTTTTACACCCCTAAAAGACTTTCCTTAACCTCTTGTTTATGATAGACAAGCAAAAAAACACTAGCAGGAGTATTCTTGTGCCATTGGATGTCTTAACATCAGACTGACGCAAGCTTAATCTTGAACCAATATGAAAACATAACACTAGCAGGAATATTCTTGTGCCATTGGATTTATTAAATCAAAATAGTAATGATGCGCAACTTGACATACATATCACAAACATATAATCAAGTGGATGATTGTCTCTATTTTTTCTTTTAGTTTTAAGGATCATTATCCTTTGCAAGCCAGACAGATTGTTTACAATTACTTTTGCAAATTGATTTTAAACTTTTTACTCAAATAAAAAGTAATTACTAGTACAGGAAATTAAAGGGTTGAACCAGAGAGAGATTCCTTCCAAAAAAATGATACTCTGTGGACTGTATTAAAAAAATTCAATGTTTTGTTTTTATGAACAAGAAAAAAAAATCAATGAGGAATTCCATAACTTTCTATTTTGAGAAATTATGTCTCTTTTCTTTTGGCTAAGAAGCAATAGTGAAATTTGGAAAAACTCCATAGAGTTTTTCTTAGCAATTCAAGGGGTCAATAATTATATTATAACAAAAGTTAAATGGTGTGGGGAAATCATTGTAAATCAAAAGATTTTTTTATTGTGGATTGTAATAGTAATTTCATTTTTAATTTCTCATCTTTTCGCGAGTGAATAAACATTTCTTTGGCTTTTCTTTTCTTCCCCAGCAAATAGACGGTGCCCGTGCCATTAAGGAGGCACGTATGACGCTTCTTGGTGGCCAAATCTTGTCATCCACCTTCTAACTAGATTCGCAGTCGTGCCCTCTTCCACATGGTGTGGTGCGTGTATACAAATAATAGTTGGATTGCCATTGATGATCGATTGTTTATGTTTTTTCTTTCTTTTCTTCTTCTTGACAACTAAAGTGCATAATTGTCCTCTTTGTTTGTTGTTTGTCAAATCAGACATGTTTGCCAAACCCAAGCGGCTTGGGTATGACAACTCTTTGCAAGTGTACTGTGGATCAAGACACGGTCCACTGTAGACTTGGAAAGTGAATTTTCCAAGCTCTGAAGGCTTGGGATGGGGCTAATATTGTCTTTTCACAGAAAGTCAAATTATTATTTTGTCCTTTGGTTGAAAAAATTGAAGCCGTGGTTGTGGGGGTATTTCAGTATTTTTTATAGGCTCATTGGTCATTAAATGTTTGAGTGGGAGTATGGTAGTCTTTTCACGTTTATTTGCATAGTAATAATATTATTCTATCCCCAAGGTTAACAAAATTAAGACTTGTTGCCCAATGATTTTTTTGACCTTTTACAAACTGTTAAATAGTTAAAATACATCTTTAGCTTTGTAAAAAACAAAAAATAAGCTTTGCATATGTAGGTAATTTTGTTCTTTCACACTGTTTTTTGTATAATTTTCTATAAGTATGGGGGCATTTTGGTATTTTGGTATTATTTTATTATTTTTAAAATCAAAAAGTTGTGCTAGACCCACGTAGCACGCGTCAGCGGCTTTGCCACATTTAGGAAGCACTTGTGGTTGACTCTAGTGGTGGCACATTTAGGAGGCACTTGTGGTTGACTCTAGTGGTGAAAATTTTTTTTGCTGCATATGCGTCTTAGCATTCTCTTTTTTCTTGGATAGCACGTGTATGGTGATTTCATCCGGTTTGGTGCTAGTTTGATTTTACTTTTTTCCTTTCATTTCTCTTTTCTCTATCATGATTTATGCACTGCCAAAAAAATAATAATCACAGCAACCCTTCAATTTCTTTTTACAGCAACCCTTTCATTTCTTAGCAACCTCAACACCAAGTGTCTGCAGCCTGGGCTACGGCCAGACACGTGGGTCTAGCCCTAGCACCCTGGGCCTAGTAGCCCAATACTAGGTGTCTGCAGCTTGGGGCTTGCAGCCCCACCCAAACCTAAATTGACCATTTCTCTCTAACCAAAAAGATAACCTCACCTCCCATGCAGTTTTTGCAATTCTATGTAGCAAAGACAATTTTATCATTACATCACTTCAATCCACAGTATTTTTAATAAAAAACAAACCTAAACAATATATTTCAATAATTCATAATCCACAATAATTCAATCTACAGTAAAATAATCTCTTTTAATTATAATTATAGTTAATTCCGTGATCCCTTGACATCCATCAGCAATGAGCTGGAAATCCACTGGTTAAAAAGATAAAACGTTCATCAGTAACTGTAAAAACGAGAGGATAGTCTGGATGGACACAATTGAGCATTTGATAAAGTGGGACCATTTGCGGTGGTCCATCACTCTACGAGTATGAAGAAATCTGGCCGTGTGATCAAAATAAATTACGTACAAAAAAGGAAGAAAGAAAGAGTTGGCCGTGCGAGACAAACCAACCTGCCTGCAAAATTCACCTCCAAACTCTCTGATAAAGAGCGGACAAGAAGACGAAGCAAGCACAGCACCTACCCGCAGAGAAAGAGAAAGATGGCATCTGACATAGGATGCTGTAGTAGCAAGTTTATGTTGTATATGGTAATAATAATAGGATTGGTGACTTTTGCTGGCCTGATGGCTGGCTTAACTCTTGGTCTCATGTCTTTGGGCCTTGTCGACCTTGAAGTCCTCATCAAGTCTGGCCGTCCTCAGGATCGCATCCACGCCGGTACTCTCACAATCCCACTTTGAAAATAATGCGACTATAATTTAGTTTTGCCCATTTTCCCATATTTTTTTAGTAATTAATATGCGTTTAGATTACGCTGTTAAGTCACTTGACTATACTTTATGAGTGGATGAAGAAGTGATGATTTGTGGCAGCTAAAATATTTCCAGTGGTAAAGAATCAGCATCTTTTGCTGTGCACTCTTTTGATCGGGAACTCTTTAGCAATGGAGGTAGTTCTAAAAATATGATGGGTTCTTGTTTTCTCGACTAAAAAGTTGTTAAATTTTAATTTTGTATTGTTTATTTACACTGTTGTTTGTCTCCTTGTCTTCTTTTAAGGCTCTTCCTATATTCTTGGACAAGCTTGTTCCTCCTTGGGCTGCAGTATTGGCATCAGTGACTCTCATATTAATGTTTGGAGAGGTAGATCATGATTGAAGTGTTAAACTTGAGTATTTTATCTGTTCTCATTTTAGAAGTTATCTGCTTGGTATGTTTAGAAAGGAATCTTCTGGGTCTTTATGCTTATGGTTATTTGATAACAGATATTGCCACAAGCAGTTTGTACTCGTTATGGCTTGACTGTTGGAGCAACGTTGGCGCCTCTTGTCCGTGTTCTTCTTTTGCTATTCTTTCCCATTTCTTATCCAATTAGCAAGGTATAGTGGATTTCTGGTTCTGAGTATATGATTAGGATATAAGTTTTATTCTGTGCAAGTCAATTTGGCTGCTGTCAATTTGGTATAGTTGTGAGGAACCAAATATTATTTGATGCAGGAGTTTTTAAGGAAAAATATTTTTGTCTTAAAAGCCTCCTGCATCAATATTGTTGTTGAGTTTGTTATGTGTTAATTTGTTTGTCGTAAATGCTGTGTCTTGTGCAGGTTCTGGATTGGATGCTTGGCAAGGGACACGCTGTCCTTTTACGGAGAGCAGAGCTCAAAACTTTTGTTAATTTTCATGGCAATGAGGTATTTAACTTAATTTGAAACTAATTATAACTGTCTCCTTTGGAAGCTTACATAAGCCAGCAATTTTAAGGGAAACATAACCCTTGTGGCTCGTGCTTTGAAGCCCATTCCCAACTTATGGACATCATACTTCGGCTAATTTACAGACCAAGCCCGCCGATCATGGTTTCTAATATGCAGAGAACTTTTCTCATATAGGCAGGGAGAGGCGGGGACTTGACACATGATGAGACTACTATAATTACTGGTGCACTAGAATTGACTGAAAAGACTGCAAAAGATGCGATGACTCCCATATCGAAGGCATTTTCCCTTGATCTGGATGCAACTCTTAATTTGTGGGTTTATGAATTCCTTCCAATTCTCGTCATCATGTTTCACTTGTTTTTCTTATTTTTCTGACCAAAAGTTATTTGTGCAATCTAGGGAAACATTGAATGCAATAATGACGATGGGCCATAGTAGAGTTCCAGTTTATGCAGGAAAACCAACAAATATTATTGGACTTTTTCTGGTAATCGCATTTCTTTGTATATAAACTTGTTATGGTAATCACATTTCTTTATAGTGGATATCAAGAATAGTAACATTTGTTGTTCGTGTACTTTGATGGCATACCTCATATGATAATGTTTCTGTTTGTTATTGATTGAGATTAGATTCTAAAACTTGCTCGTTCTTCCTTTCTTTTGGTTCTTTATTCTTTGTTAATGTTCTGACACTCATATTTTATAAAACATCAGGAGATTGTTAGGCTAAACCCCATGCACTGAGGTGTAAAGTTGGCATGCAGCTTGTTAGCTTTAGTCAAACCAAGAACTTCTGTTTAGAAGTTTTAGAAATGCTCTAGGATGCAGTTGAAACTATAAAATGGTCCCAGGCAACATTTGATGCCATAATGAAAAAAAGAAAAGAAAAAAAGAGTACAACCAAACAAATGAAGTGACTGCTAGTTGAATTCATCTATTGTGTATGTTATTTGCAGCACTTCACAAATGTTATATTAAGATATACTCAACAATCCTAACCTTCATTATTTTCACCGGAGTTTATCACAGCCTTCCTACCCATTGTAAATTATTTGTCTGTAGATGATGCACTTTCTTCTTTATGCTATTCCCTGGAACTTATTATTTCCACATGGGCGCAGGTGAAGAACCTTTTAGCAGTTGATCCGGAAGATGCAGTTCCTCTAAAAAAAATGATCATACGGAAAATTCCGCGGTATGTCTATTCCTTGTTTTCCTTGTTTATCTTTTTTAATGAGAGACTATATGATGGTGTGTGATTCAGCATGGGGTATGGTACGGGAGTTGGGACATGAAATGCAACTACAACCCGATGTCAATTGATTGAATTAACTTATTTGTGTAGTTACATATCGTTTGCTTGTATCAAGGAGCTTACCTTATTCTTCTCTTGCTTTTTGTTCATTCTACAGGGTTTCTGAAGACTTGCCTCTATATGACATCCTAAATGAATTTCAGAAGGGTCACAGCCACATTGCTGTTGTATACAAAGATTTGAATGCTAATAAAGAGACACCAAAGAATGAGTTCAAGGACAGCTGCAGGAAGAGGGGCAAAACTGAAACATCACACGAGAAAGGTGAGAGCTAAGAAATTGCAAGAGAGACCTCTGTTAAGTGTCAATGATCCATACTTTATAATAGAAACTATTTCTACATCCTTTTTCCATTGTTGAGACTTGAAACTCGTCATTTTGCCACTGATAATACCTCACCTACTGCTTTATATGATTCTATCATGATTCATACTGCAAGGTGAATTAAGCATTCTTCACTTCTGTAGGATGCCTGGTTTATTGCATTGAAATAACCTTTTGATTGATTATTTCCAGGTGATAGTGAGGTCGGCTCTACTTCTGCTATCCCAAATAAGAAGGCTGCTTTGGACTCGGATGATAATCAGACTGCTGCAACTAAGAATGATGGAGGCCAACAGATTAAGAAGAGTCCACCTTCTACTCCTCCTGCCTTTAAGAAGCGACACAAAGGTTGTTCATTTTGCATTTTGGACGTTGAGAAGGCTCCCATTCCTGAGTTCCCATCCAATGAAGAAGTTGTTGGTGTAATTACAATGGAGGATGTCATCGAAGAACTTCTTCAGGTAAAGATGCCATCAATATTCCATGGCATACATATTATGGCCTGACTGGTACTGGGATCAAACTTCAGGGGTTTTGAACCCACCAGCATCTGGCTCTGGTTAAGTATTCCATCTCCTATGACATGGAATACTTCCAGACTCTACTGGAACAGTGCGGAGACTGTGTGCTTAAGCAAAATGTGAGACTGTTGCATGTTGTTGTACTTCCAAATATTAGGGACAAGTAATTGAAACTGCTTATATGATACTATCATTCCTAGGGAAGAGCTGAAGCAGCTAAAGAGGTCTTAATCTCAATCATTCTAATCTCAATCTGCTAATGTTTTCTTATGTCAGGAGGAGATCTTGGATGAAACTGATGAGTACGTCAATATACACAACAGGTAAAGATCAAGTTTCTCTCCTTTTATTTGCTTATGTTGCATCCATATGTGAAATCTGCAAAGTAATGGAATTGCTCTGTGTGACAAGTCAAAGGCTCTTCATCTTATTTTAGGTCAGTTTATAAAAGATGAATTGGAGCAGCTTTGGCATCATCCATTTTGTTTTGAGCAAATTGAAGGAACCTCCTGGTTTCTTGATTTGCTGCCCTACCCTTTAGCCTTGATTGAACCATGTGGCAATATCTGACGTGAAATCCAAAAATGACTCGTGTCTTCGCAATGCAGGATAAAGATCAATATGCATGCATCTCAGGACAAGGCTCCCCAGTCAACTTCACTGCCATCTGCCAATGACGCATCTGTCACAGGCACTGCATCCCCAACATCACTGTTGTCCATGGCTCCAACACCAACCCTTTCCGTCTCGAGTGGCACTTCGTTAACCAGCTCACCAACCACCACAAATCAAGTTTCCGAGGGAGACTCCTCAAAGAACCAATAATATTTGTAGTTGTCTTTGTTGATATATTGATATTAACATAGATCAAAGATACCAGGACAAATTTAGGGATCAATTACCTTGGTAGAAATCAATGGTCGACTTGGTGTAAGTAATTAGGCAGATATACACTGCTGCTATTTGTTCCATGTGCTTGATTGCATAACAGGATGATTGTGCTTAAGATCATAAAAGTACTGTAAAAAAAATCTTCTATTATGTGTATGAAATTCAAAAACTCTCTAGTTTTCAAGAATTCGGAGTTTTCCATGTATCTCCAAATTCTGTGAAGGGCTGCATGAATCTACGGGGCCTGACAGCTCAGGGTCAGCCTCTGGCCGACTTGGCAATGTAAGAACTCACGTGCAATCATGCTAGTTTCGGCATTTTGATCGTGTTTGTTAGTGCGGGTATTACACAAGACAACTTCAGGAGTGTTAAAAAAACCCGACTCGAGAAAATCAAATTGAGAGAACCAAAGAAATCAATTTAAAAACAAAAAAATCATTTGGTGGTTTTACAAAGTTAAAACTAATTGAACTAGTTCAACTGAATTTGACCCAACTAAAAATACAAATACAAGGGGTACAAATAGAAACTTGACTAAACCTTAAGACACTTTTCCCTTTTTATTTTTGTTTCAGCCGTGGCCCTTCTCCACCTCTCTCTCCAATAATTTACCTAATTATGTAATGCCTTCTCACTGGCTTGTCTTGCTGCTCTTAAATTTGATATTGAAGATTCGACCCTAAGATTTGTTGTACAATAGGCTGGTCTAGGTTCAACCACTCTCACTGTTACAGCTGAGAGACGAGCGGTTCCTACCTGGAAGGAATCCGGTGGTTGCTACGGGGTGGATGGGAAGAATAGTAAGGGGATTGGGTTACGGTGAGGATGGTGATAATGAACACAAATACAACACAGTTTTTTAGAGTCCTGAAAAACAGGTGTTCATAAGTTTTTCATTTCTTTCTTGTTTTCCTGGTCTGTTACAATGCACGTTTATATATAAAGCACTCAACCTTCTACAGGGTTCTAGGAACCTTGAGAATAAAAGCTTAAAACGTGCGTATACCGACATGATATTTATTTATGGAAAATAAAATGGTGCGTTTGGCTATAATTGAAACGGTGCGTATAGATTTACAACGGCTACTATATTTTTGAATTTATAATACGGGTTTCTTCTTCATCTTCTTCACTTTCTTCTTCAGCTGGTACCAATTGGCCCTCCTTGAATCCAACCTTGTCCTCAAGGTTAAATCGTGGAAATCGCAACTTTAATTCATCCATGTCCTCCCAGGTTGCATCAGCAGGGGAGAGTCCTTCCCAGTATACCATAACTTGAGTGATTGCCTGATGCTGTCGTTTTGCCATTCGTCTGTCTAAAATGGTTCTCGGTTGTAGGACAGAGGTTCGCGGCATCATAGGAGGAGCACCATATACTGTGTGATTACTTGCATGCCTTTTAAGTTGAGATACGTGGAATACTGGGTGAATAAGAGTTGTGGGTGGCAGATTGAGTTTATAGGCCACGCTTCCTATCTTGGCTATTACCTAGTAAGGCCTGTAATACTTTGCAGCTAATTTTTGTGATAATCTGCGTGCCACTGACTGTTGCCTGTATGGTTGAAGCTTGAGGTATACATAGTCATTAATTTCGAAAATTCTATCACTCCTTTTCCTATTAGCCACCATGGTCATCCTTTTCTCAGCCTTTTGAAGATGACTCCGGACCTTTTTAATTACTTCTTCCTTAGTTGACAAAAACTCATCTACTGATTCCACGGTTGAGTCCTTAGGAAAGTAGGGAATGTGCAAGGGTGGGGGAACCCCATATAATACTTGATAAGGAGTCATCTTGGTAGCTGAGTGGTAATTAGTATTGTACCACTATTATGCTAAAGGTAGCCACTTTACCCACTGATTAGGGCATTCTCCTGTCATACATCTCATGTACTGTTCGATACATTTGCTAATGACTTTTATCTGGCCGTCAGTTTGTGGGTGATATGCTGATGAGTAGTGTAGGTTGACCCCTTGACTGTTGAACAATTCCTTCCAAAATCTGCTTAAGAACACTTGATCCCTGTTACTGGTTATGGAAGCTGGAAGCCGGAAGCCCGTGTAACTTATAGATGTTGTTCATGAATAGTTTGGCCACTCTGGAAGCAGAGTAAGGATGACTTAGGGCCAGGCAATGCACGTATTTGCTAAAGCGATCCACTATGACCATGATAACATCTTTTCCTTCAAATTTTGGAAGGCCTTCTACGAAATCCATATTGATGTCAATGAATGGGGCGGACGAGATGGGTAACGGTTATAGGAGTCCGAGGCTTGCCACATTCTCATGTTTGTTCCTCTGATAGATATTGCATTCTCTGATGTATTGCCTGATATGTTTCTGCTGCCCTTTCCAATAAAACATACCTTCTATAGTCTTGGATGTTATTGTCATACCTAAGTGCCCCCCCACAGTTGAATCATGGAACATAGAAATGAGCTTGTTTTGCAGTTTTGGATCCTTGCCCACTACCACCTTCCCTTTCCTGTTAAGGTGATCATTTTCCCAAGTGTTAGTTAGGATGTGCGCTGGTAGACCCTTGCAGAGTTTTGATAATCTCTTGAATGGCACAATCTCCCTCATAAGACTTCCTAATTTCGGCCAGTAGGTTGGTCGAAATGGTAGAAGTGGTCAGGGCGTAAACTTCATTGTTGGGAATCTGGGAGAGAGCATCTGCTGACACGTTTTATTTGCCCTGTTTGTACTCCATGTCATAGTCACACCATAGTAACTTCACCAACCAGAGATGTTGTGCAGGGGTGGTCATCTTCTGATGTAGAAGATACTTAAAGCTTATGTGATATATGCGAATGACGAAGTGGCGTCCCCATAGATAATGTTTCCATTTTGTGACCGCATGGAGGATGGCCAACATCTCCCTCTTGTAGACTGACATGACTTATTTTTTCGGACCCAAAGACTTGCTTATGAAGGCTATGAGATGCCCTTCTTGCATAAGGACTGCGCCCACTCTTGTCATGGAAGCATCGGTTTCGACTATAAATGTTCTGTTGAAGTTTGGCAGAGCTAGTACTGGAGCACTTTTCATTACTCTTTTCAATAGGTTGAATGCTGCAGTAACCTCCTCATTCCATCCTATGACATCCTTCTTAAGCAATTGAGTTAGTGGCTTACAAATGCTACCGTAGCCTTTGATAAACCTTCTATAGTAACCTGTCAACCCTAGAAACCCCCTTAGCTGCTTCAACCCTGTTGGCAATGGCCAGTCTATAATGGCCTGTATCTTGTGAGGGTTTGTTGCCACTCCTTGCTCAGAAATGATGTGGCCCAAAAACTCCACTTACTTTCTGTCGAAAAAACATTTGCTAGCTTTTGCTACCAGTTGGTGTTCTCTAGCAAGTTGAGGACAGTAGCTAGGTGTTTGTAATGATTTGTAAGAGAACGACTATACTCCAATATATCATCAAAAAATACTAAGATAAATTTCCGTAGATGTTCCCTGAAAATCTCATTCATTAAACTCTGGAAAGTGGCTGGAGCATTGGTTAGCCCAAAAGGCATAACCAAGAATTCGTAGTGACCACTGTGGGTTCTGAAAGCTGTTTTAATTTCTACCCCTCTAGCCATTCAGATATGATGGTAGCCGGATCTCAAGTTGATTTTGGAGAAGATAGTAGCTCCCACTAATTCTTCTAACAACTCCTCAATCATGGGAATAGGGTACTTATCCTTGATGGTGAGTTTTTTCAAAGCTCTATAGTCTTCACACAATCTCCACGTAGAGTCTTTTTTCTTTACAAGTATCACTGGCGAAGCAAATGGGCTATTGTTGGTTCTTATGATTTTAGCCGTCAGCATCTCATTTACCATCTTTTCCAAAGTGTCCTTTTGAAGGCCAAAATATCTGTAGGGTCGCAAATTAACTGATTCTCTACCATCTCTTAGAGGGATCT
>Ga0307507_10009784_pt1 | contig 12650 bp, 4 predicted proteins | sample 7_EM_MG_FD_207223 | JGI IMG/M metagenome (GOLD analysis project Ga0307507, IMG submission 207223) | Populus trichocarpa ectomycorrhiza microbial communities from riparian zone in the Pacific Northwest, United States - 7_EM | ecosystem: Host-associated > Plants > Roots > Unclassified | place... | reverse complement strand
CAGAAACTGTAGTATATTACACTATAATCTGTAGTATTTTACTGCAGAATCCATAGTATATTGCAAATAAATCTACAGCGTATTACACTTGATTTTGATGTATATTAAAGCCATAGAAATTTGCATTGGTAGAATAATTTAATTTGGATTAAATTATAAAATTAGCAACCAAGGCCCAATAGTGTAGCAGTAAGTAGTCTAAGTTAGAATAAGGACTTAAATTGCGTAGTCTCTACTTGCCTTTAAGCTAGTATGCAATTCCTATAAGAACAGATTAACATCGGTAGTAATAAGGTTTCTATTACTGTCGCGCACTACCCTAACTAGTGATAAAATCCAATCGACTTTAATCCATCTTGAACGGCTAACTTTGCTGTATGTTATAACGCCCTTTTGTTAGTTAATATTAACTCCATTAAGCTTTTTAATTAGTATCCAGTTTACTGAGCCAGTGACCTTAGTAATATTAATAAAGAATGCAACCTCACTAAATAAAATAGGCTAGCTGGCGTCCGTTTGGTAGCAGATCTGGTGACTATCTCGATTAATATCGCCCCGTTACTAAGAGTGTTTTAATCTAATAACAAGATCCTCCTAAAGTCTGCACTATTTAAAGCCAATATACCCATTAAGCCGCCGATTCATTACATATTCAAGTTTTATTACTTAAGAATAATTTAGCTCTAAGTAGAATTCGTTAAGTAGGAGAGGTAGCTGTGGAGTATTTAGCTAAAGCACCTAACGCGGCCAGACAAAGAATTGGTGATTTAGGTGTTCACTAATTATAACTGTATTCGCGAGGCTTGCGCTTAACTGCGACTTTGATTGAGCCTTAGGCTTAATAATACTACAATATCGTTCTATAACAAACTGCTAGTAATAGCAAGCGGGTCCTAAATCTTGTATATAGCGGGCAAAGTGGAGGGTATAATAGATCTAAACAGTGCAGACTTAAATCCTTTGGGCGTTACCGCGGTAATAGAGGTATTTAAAGCTTTGTATAAATGACTTGGCAAGCTTACATACTTAACTAATATCCGCCTCTATTATCTGCTGCTGGGTAGTAAGTGAGTATAGCAGACTAAGCAGATGGAAATTTGCAACGTAGCTATTATTAATGTGTTAAGTAAGCAGAGGTACCCCATAAAGCAGTAGCCATGCTTTCTATTCGGCTGCTTTAAATAGATTATGCAGCGTATTAATTTAATAAGGCGCGTGACCTAGATATCCAGGGATTTAAGGCCTTACATTTTCTATTGCATTACCCAGTCCTTTAAGAGCAGCAGTTAATAAGTGGTAAGAAGGCCTTTCTTGGTAGTTGTCAGCGTTGTCGTTTTTAAGGAACTTTTTAGCCCACAGCCTAAATAGCATTAGGTAGATATTCTGCAGCACGCAGTGTATAATATTAGCAGGAAAGCTTCGCGGAAAGTGAATTAACTACAGCTTTAGTAATATACTGCTGCGAGCAACCCCATAGTTTGTGCGGATAGCGTCATTATTAGCTTCTTTAATGTTGCTAATTGTTGTTTGGAGCTCCGTTTGGATTGGCAGTGAACCAAGGCTATAATTGGTATAAGGAACGTAGTAGTGGCTCTATCTATATTCTCCCTGAATATTATATATACGGCACGGACTTTTTGTATTGCTAGGAGTCTTTATACCCATAGCGTCTGCAGCTGCCGGCGTATTAGCTAGTAGTATATTAGTTAATAAACGGTTAAGGTTATTAGTGCCTACTAGTAACCAGAGTTACCTATATACGAAGCCTAAATAGAGCTCTGCTATCGCTATTAAATGTATTAACACTATACTCCAACTTAAGCAACTTATTAACCAGTGGCTAAAGGAAGCTGTCCAGGTTCTTATACTTCTTTTAACTTAGTATTATGAGGCTCGCGAGGATATTCTTGGCTTGATATCATTGCTTAGGGGGCAGATTTAGGTTATAGAGGATTACTGGAGTTACCTAAGGTTGTTAATAGCTGTGCTAGATCTGCTAAGTCTATATACCGTATATGAGTTCTTTCTAGTAGTAATATTAACACCGTCAAGCGATAGGTGTAGAGCGATATCGTATGGATCACTAAATAGCTTAAGCTCTGTCTTATGGAATTAACGGTATAGATTACCGTCAAAGACGTCCTAAAAAAGGCGTTGACCGTCCTTAATATTCGTGCTCTAGAGGCCCTCCCTATACGATTTTAGGATCCTTGCCCGTTCCGCGTTTTGATATTGTAACTGTAGGCGCCATATAAGCGGTATATATATAAACATCTTCCGGGGTTTATTGCTGTCGATATGGTATCGCGGTTGGTGATAAATAATACAGCTACGAAGCTCGGAGTAGGTGCCGGTGTAGGCCATATAGGCGTTATAGCAGCAGTGAATTGAGCGCGGCTTAATTTTAGTTATGCCGTGGAGTTAGGCCTCTCGTTTTTAAAGGCTAGGAAGATATAGACCGTAGTCTCGCAGTATACGCCGTAGCTCGGCGTAATTTGCGTATAAGATTGTCTGCGATAATTCTGCAAGTTGTAGGAATAGATTAAGCGCTGGATCTGGCTCCTTATCTATTAGAGGATAATAATATTAGCACTAAAGAATATTATAACTGGTTACCCGGTAAGGATATAAATAAATAAATATATAGGCCCGAAGTTGTTAGTAAGCTCGTCCTCCTCTACCTCCTTAGTTAGTAGATCTAATATACGGCGTTCCTCTATATCCTTATTATCGTCATTGTTGCTGTTAATATCGGTAGTATTAGTGGTATTAGTGCCATGTTTGTCTGGTAGGTCGCCCAGTTGGTTAAGCAATTCTGTACCGTCTGCATTATGTGGCATAAACGATTCAACATCAGGCCCAGAAGTAGTATGTATTGCTGCACTACTTAAGCTCTGGAATCTACGGCGGTGGTAACTATAGGTATGGAGAGGGACGAGATGACCATTTAGAAAGTCTGTGCAAAAGGTGCAGCAGCGCAGGCCTTGCTGGCGCTTATCGCGTGGTAGCTGTCGCAGCTGTTGGGTTTGGTGATCTTGGTGCGTTCGCACAGGAATAGGACGCCCTTTAGGAAATAATACAATATAGCGCTGACAGACGCAGATACGCCGGCTTATGGTGTAATGCACAAGAAGTTAGTATACAAGCAAGGATGACTGGTGTTAAAAAGGGGTGACTTGCGGAGGACGGTGGGCAATGCTTAAAAAGCTCCGTTAGCGCTAGCACTAGCTAGTTTTACCTTACTGGCACTAGCTTAGTATAGACCGTACTTGTGTAGAGGCTTAGAAGTAAAGTTAAAAAGTTAATTAAGTTGACGGCTTATTTTTGCAGGAGGGTAAACGCGATAAATGGAAGACGTCCTCCATGTGCTCCTGGATACCGATAATTGCTGAAATACTATAGTAATTTATGCTAAGTCTGTATTTTAAAGCATCCTCGCGACTCTATGCAAGCATTAGCATGCACCCTTGGTAAAAGGCCAAAGCCGTATTTCTGAATAGCGAAATACGCCACTAAGAAACCATCCAACAACCCTAGTTGACAGCGACGATAAGGTCTAATTCTACCACCCTAATACTTAATCGTGATTGTTCTATATATATATAATCGCCGCCGTGTACGAGTGCGTATAGATATTGCGTTAGTATGGAAGCAGCAGGGAGGTAGCGGAGGCATCCCTAAGCTAAAATCTTAAAAACTCGACATTGCCAAGATCTAGAGCCTTTAAGGTTTATCCAGTTGCCTACTAATTGCCTAATTAGGCAATATAGCGCTTTTCGCAATCTCTTAAAACTTAAGGCGCTATACCATAGGAAATAGGCGATTGGAAGGTGGCTCTGCTTAAGCTTATGCTAATATTAATCCAAAGTTGGACCCATTTTTATAAAAGATATAAAAGGGCAGCAAATCCTACTAACTTAGTAGTAATTTACTGCTAAATCCGCATCAGCTATGGCCCTAAACTTAAGCTCCTTAGGCTCTTTGCCAATCTTTATAGTCCCCGCCTGCTATCGCCAGCCATCCTTAGAGGGAATTAAGGACTTGGTTCTTTACTTAAAATTCAACAGCAAAGCCAAAGACAATGTCTAAAATGACTAGTATATCCACAACGCATGCTAACAAATTGTTGCTGGTCTTCTTAACATAAACGACCCTAATTTGTACTAATACCGATGGAAGCGAATTAGTTTGGCTAGGAAGGTGCTAGCTTAAAGCTAGCTAACAGACGAATTTCCTTAGATAAAGGAGTTTGAAAAGGACTGGGCTGCTAAAGAGTTACTTAAATTAACATTAAATAATAAAATCAACAACACTATGCGCAAGAGGAGTAGAGTGCCGATGTCAATAAAGGGGAACGGAAGGCGTTAGAGGAGGAGGGCAGAGCAATCTATTATACTAGAGTCATCTATTGCGAATACAACCTCTAGTAAGGCTACTTTTATGGGGTTGTTCTGCGTGCACTAATATTAGGTTAGCAGCTGCAATTTTGGTTAATATATCTAACGGCGAATCTCATGCCGAGCCTGTTAGCGATTCTATAGACGGCTCTGCAGACGACTCTGGATTAGATAGTGATTCTAGCTCAATGTCCTCCAAATCAGGCTCTAATACCGCGCCTACTCCGCCGCCTTAAAGTATATTGCCTGCTCCAGCTCCTAGGCCAACGCGCTGCACCTTAAAGCTTGCCAATAAATCCAGATTGGCTGTACAGCAGTGCAAGAAGTGTAAGATAATAAAGCTTAGGCCTAAGTTTAAGAGTCTTAATACTGCTGCAATACTTAAAAATTGCCAAGCCTGTTAGAAAGCCAGGGCAGCTATATCACCGCCTTTAACTGCCAGTATTGGAAGGGTGCGAAAGCCTGCTTAGAAGGTGGTTAAGGATATTAAAATTCGGCAGGACGTCGCTAAATAACACGCCGAGAAGGAAACTAAAAGGCAAGGCAAAATAGACCGCAAGAAGAAGAAAGAGGCGGCTAAGGCGTGTTTAGCGGCGCGTCGCAGCAGCCAGGCGTAGAAGGTATTGTGGTAGTGTGATTTTGCCCCTAGGAGACAATATCTAGATTAGGCGCAGCTTTGGGAGAGCGCAGGCCTTCCACGGTTATACAGATTGGTCTGTAGTAGGGGACAGTTAAGTTCTAAAGTGGGGGAGGAGACGTAGTTAATAGCTGTATAAAAGATTCTTATCCGTCTGTTTATTTACCATATTTCCTAAAGCTCTTTTAATTACCCTTTATTCCTTATTTGCTTTCTTAACAATTTAATATATATTAGCCGCAAGGTAAAGACGGGAGGATATTTATATACGTATTTTTGGAATCTTATATTTACTGTAAAGATGTTGGCTCTGCTTACCGCCTTTACTAAGCCAATAGCGATTTTCCATCCCGGGGATGGAAAATCATGATTAGTCTATTTAACGATTAGAGCTGGTAGAACTCCACACCACTACCTAGATTTGGTAGACTATTCAGACTAGGAAGCCCTATTAAGAACTTTACCTTTTTGCCCTTAATAAACCTTAAAGATAACCGTAATTAGCCAAAGCATAAACTAAGCAGAATTAATAATAGTATACTTATTATGTCTTCATCTAACAGACCACTGGTACTGTATGAAGGAGCTAAGTAATAGATTAGTAACGTCCTTGTAGAAGTTAGAGGCTTCGCAGTTAATTAGCGTTGGGTAGTGCTTATCCAAATCTATGACGAGATTCTGCTCTCTCGAGAAAACTACGCAGATGCTGCTAGTGTGGTGGTTGATTTCGTTGACCATAATAATGGGTTGTAAATATCTCTAGGAAAGGACGCGTTCTTAATAATCTTTAAGGATATCTCTGACGTTAGTAAGATGGCAAAAGATTAAAGAAATTAGTGTAATAAAGCCAGAGAAACCATCTGAAAAGCCTGGGGATAGGATGTTCTTAATAGGCCGCTTAGACATATAGTCTTCTATTACTTCCTTTCTACTGCCCAAAAGCTCGCCGTCCACCTGTGTTATGAAGTAATAGCGCGAGTCAATGAGGCCCTAATTGAGAGGCTCAATTATCTAGGACGTGGCATTAAGAACACTACTTGACTATAGCCAGCCGATTTTACGCTCGCGCCTAAGATGTTAGGAAGGGCAATATTAGACCAGGTGGTGAATAAGTATGGTTTAAAAAGACACTTAACTGGCTTCCTTGTTCCAAATAAGGACCTGCCGCTAAGAAGTAGGAGACTAACTACTATAGGACTAGAGGTCACTAATGTCGGAATTAAATAAGCAGGAGAGAGCTTAGCTCTTATACTGCGAATACATTTACAATATGCTTCTAACGTAATGAGTCCCTCCGCTTTTTAGCTGTTAACGCCTGTTTGGGGAGGAGGCGTTAGTATTATGCCAAGCCCGTCCCAATAGGGGTTGCCTATGTTAGTGGACTCGCCTCTATTATCTATAAATGAAAGCATTCTTGTGGCAGGAACGCTAGTTGGCTCACCCCCGCGGCTGCCAGTATCCTCTTTAAGAAGAAACCCAAGGAGAGGGCTTATAATTGCTCACCCGGAAGTAGGAGGGCTAGGAGTAGAATTAATGTTTAATAAAAACGTTATTAAGCCGGGAGATGATGTGGAGTATATTAAGGAGGCTATAGATGCTGTGGCGATACTCCGCGTAAAACGAGGATATAACTGTAAGGATAACGTGCTAGCTTATCTCAAGGCGTCCCTAAACTAAACTACCAAAATTAAACTAACTAAGGTCATGAAACTTCTGCGTAGTTAGTATAGGGCGGCTGGTTCTAATCTAGAAATATATAAGGTTTGCTAGATGCATACGCAAGCTATAGGAGGACGTATGGGTTTGGCGATAAAGGGTTTAAACTATGCCGCACTATGTCACAGACTCCGTTTAATATATCACGCTTGTAACTAACTTGGGACTATAAAAACGGATCTAGCCACGTACTCCTGGTTTAGAAAAGCTTATAGACCTCTAGTTCTATCTAACTCCTTAGGACTATATAAGTTTATTTATAACTTAGCACTAAGGTTTTTTTACGACAGAGAGGCTTTGCTTAATTAGATGCTGTTACTAGACAACTAACATGTATAGCAGTAAGAAGGATCTATGGTTTTAAACATATTTAGATAGTGGTGGGATTCTAGTATCTCAGTAATAATTAATAAGGAAATGCGCATGTATTGCTATTATTAGCATCTAATTAATGGGCGGCCAAATTATGGCTAGTTAAGAATGATGGTTTATGGTTTCTGCTAGTAGCTAATAAGACAAGATCCTTAGTACTACTGTTTCTATTACGCTCTTAGGCCTGATAGCTGGTGGCGGCTTATCTCCTACCCTTACTATGCAAAGTTCGCGGTTAAGGGAGACTCCACAGCTTTCCGCTATATTGACGTAAACATTCCTTCTCTTATAGAGAGCGGACGCGGTGCCGACATGATCTAAGGGAGCGTTTCTCTGGATAATGAGACTGAGGATAACTGCACAATTATCCTACCTGGCATACATTATTACTTAGAATTATAGTGGGCAGATCTTAAAGCGCGAGGATTAACTAAGGGCGATGGATTCGTATATAAGATCTTGGATTAAGACTGGACTACTAAGGACGTAGAAAAGTATGCGACCAACTAGGTGGCTCAGCCATGCGAGAAAGGAGATGTGCGTATAACTATACCTTACCTTCCTTATGGGGCGAAAGGACCTTCAACTAGGACCTAGCGAACAATACTGCTATGGTTTATTAGTATTTAGGACGACTACAATAACCTTAAGGTTATGGAAGGAGGAACCTAGGTAGAGCTAGCAGATGCTTACTAAGACTTAAAAGCACCACCCCGCACGCCATCCGGACATGCTAACCTTTATGGCGCAATCCCATATCGCTTCCCTGCTGTAGTTAAGCTTATAGCTGCTAGCGCCTTGTCTAACGCCCTTCTGGGTAGATAACGATGGGATTCTTTAGTGGTAATCCGTGACCAAGATCTCCTTTTTAATGGCAATAGGAATGAAGTTGGGAAATGGATGTATTTCTACTGTCTTAGGGCTGTTAAGAACTACAAGGATGCGTTCTAGCTTATACATACAACTAAAATAGAGCGCTTTGATAGTCGCTTGTACTTCTATTGTGTTAACAATGGAATTGATCCTTTAACCGTTGCGGTAGATCCAAGTAGGGTGCCCCCTATTGTTGCAAAAGGATAAAGTCATGCGGAGTTGCCTAAAGAATTGTAGAACAGAACTGAGTAAATGGAAGGATGTAAAAGAGCTATATTATCTAAGAGCTGTTAACCTAGTGCTTCTGTCTCTTAGCTAGGCAGACAAGAACAGTTTTATTTAACCAGAATGGAGTCTCCTCGCTTACCATCTTGGGTTTGCGGTAAGGGTAAGGAGCGTATACAATCACCTTATAAGCCTTTATCTTAAAGATAGGAATAGAATAAAGAGTCTTGGAAGTCGCTAGGGGACAACAACTTAGGTAGGGGAGGTGTGTGGTAGTGTGATTTGGCCCCCTGTATACAATATCTAGATTGGGCGTAGCTTCGGGAGAGCACAGGCCTTCTATAGTTATATAGATTAGTCTGCGACCCCAGAGTCTGTAATAACTCAAATAGGCCGATAGACAGATTCTCTTCTCTAAATACACTCTTTTCTTCTTATTTTACTGACTGCTTTACCACTGACTGGTTCTAACTTTTTTACCAACTAATACTAACTGACTGCACTGTGCCTTTTACTCTAAGAGAGTCCGCCCTTCTAAAGTATTAGGGAGAGCGATATTATTAGTAGTAGGTAGAGGTGGTGAGAGAGGTAATAAGAGAGGTTGTGGAACTATACGACTTAGAGGGGTCCAAAGATTGTGGCAGAATTCGGCAGAATTCAGCAGAATTATGTAATAAGCGTCAAGTCGCTATAACAAAAAGTAGCACCTACCTAAAAACTGTTGTAATTTACTATAAGTTATATGACTTGGCCTAAACTTAGGTGGGCTTTTTAAAATTCTGCGAATTGCATATCCAAAAATTCCATAAATCTGCAGTAATTTACTATAGAAGTAGTATTTTACTACAATTTATAATGTAATTTACTTATGCGCGGTGACCGTAGGGGCAACGGACCTAATATAACCTTAGTATATAACCTCCCGCTTAACTCTGAAGTCCTTATATGGCGTAAAAGCGGCAGTTGGAATGGACCTTACTATCTACTAGCCGTAGAAAACGAGACGTGCTGCATATAGCTTCCTAGCGGGCTAACTAGCTTTAAAAGCACGTCCGTAAAACCCTACTTTCGGCCTAAAAACACCCATGACGTTAAGCCAGACGAACTAGAAGCAACCGCCAAACTAGACAAACCAGAAGCGACTGCCAAATTAGATAAACTAGAGGCACCCTTGCCTACCCTAGAGGTCCCCTAGAAACCCACTAAACCTACTAAACCTGCTATAAAGCGTGGCTAAGGACGCCCCCATAAGAATCCTATAATAGAGAACTACCTAACCTCCGTAGGCACATCCGCAAAGCAATCTCCGCCTGCGGATATATTAGTTCTAGTATAGGAAACCCCTTTTATGGACTCATGGCGTAAAGAGATCAACGGACTACTTAAAAAGGGTATCTTTGCGATTATAACGGAGAGAGACGTTCCGTAAGGCATCTATATATTTAACTTATACTTTGTTAACAAGATTAAGCACCCTAGTATTAATAAAGCCTTTAAGAAATTAAGGCTTATTATATAAGCTTATAACGACTAGGGAAAGAACCTAGTCCTTACGCAATTGCCTACAATTTAATAGGTTAGTTAACGGATTATACTCGCACTTATGCCTAGACTACAGCAAACTAAATCCATAGCCCTTTACTTACGGGACATTTTACAAGCCTATGTGCAGTCTAATACCTACCTAAGTAGGTACATCTTTATACAGCTACCCCTTGAGCTTAACCTACAACTAGGAACAATTTTATGGGTTGTAAAACCTCTTTATAGAGTACCAGAAGCTAGAAACCATTAGTTTAAGACATACTACCAGCATCATATTAGTAAGCTTAAAATAGAACAGCTAACCTATAACCCCTACCTCCTATACAGCCCATCGAACGGCCTTGGTATTGTTGGACTCTAAATAGATAATACCCTATTCCTAGCAGACCAGACCTTTGCGGACACTAAAGAAACTAAACTATAAAAGGCTAAGTTCTTGGCAAAGCCGTAAAAGTAGTTAACTGAGCAGAATCTAATTAAGTTTAATAGAGGCCTAATTATATAAAAGGGCAACCTAATTAAGCTAACTTAGGAATGCCAAGCTTAAAACCTAAAGCCTGTTACAGCAAAGCCTATGGACCTCACCAGCTCCCGCAGAGAGACCCATAAGACTGTAAATATAAAGGACCAATATGTTGCACAGCGTGCAAGAGGCGCCTATATTGCCATAGTCTATCAGCCCAAATCTGCCTACGATTTGTCCTTTGCGGCCCAGGCAGTAGATCCGCAAGAAGAAAGTATTAAGCAGCTTAATAAGCGCATTTAGTAGCAAATTAATAATGCAGTAAGGGGACTTACTTTCGTACCACTAGACCTAAGTTCCCTTAGCTTACTAGTATTTACGGACGCCTCCTTTGCCAATAACAGGGGCCTATCATCGCAAATTGGCTTTGTAATTGTACTTACGGACTATAATTAGGACGCAAACATCCTGTACTGGTCCTTAATTAAATGCAAACAGGTAACCCATAGTGTACTAGCTTCTAAACTATATGCACTAGCTTATAGCTTTGATATAGCAGCCGCAATCAAATTAACGGTCCAGAAGATTCTATAACTGGAGCAGTTACCCCTAGTTTTATGCACCGTCTAGAAGGCAGCCTAGAGGGCACCTTGGGAGGGATTTCCTATGTATTTCTTTTGTGTTTTACGGTTCTATTAAAACAATTACGGAGGCTGTACACAGGTGGTTTCATTTTTCAAGTACCGTCAGTGTATAATTACAGCACCTGTCGTACCGAACGCGTGCTTACGCGTACGGTACACCAACTACGCGTTTACGCGTTCGGTGTACTAACCACCCGCTTACGCGTCTAGTGCACCCCTAAAGCACTAACTAATCAGGGGGAGGTCGCATCAGTATATAGACCACGTAGTCTGCTTCAATATAAGAGACAGTCACCATCCAAACAAGCATACAATACTACGTGTATTTCGTGCCCGTGGATACAACTCACTCGTGCTATTAAGTTAGTACGAACAAAATATATTAAGGAATTTATAAAGCGTATTATTAATATATTGCTAAAACGTACTAGGACCGTTCTTTACGCTAAATAGCATTACTAGGTATTTAAAGAGTCCCCATTATATATAAAAAGCTATATACTTCTTATCTCCTTTATATATACAAATTTTATTAAAGGCAGCAATTATATTAAGCTTTATAAAGTACTATACCTTTACTAATTAGTTAAGCGTCTCTTAAATTAAGGAAATTGGATATTAGTTTTAAATTATAATTGTGTTTAAAGCTTAATAATTAATATAGAATCTTAAGCCTTCTCCTAGCTTTTTAATAAATAGTATAGGTAAGATAAATGGAGATTAACTAGGGCGAATAAATCCTTTTTCTAGATGCTTGTTAAGGTATTATTATATTATAAGCAGTTCTTTTTATAATATACTGTATAGTAGACCAAACTTTGGTGTTATACTAGGCTTAAGTTTTACCTTAAAATTATACTTCTCTTAGTACAGGGCTAGTTAGTTTATAAATTGTTTTTTAAACTTATCAATTAGGTTATAGTACTCTTTAGGTACAAAAGGTTAAGGATTAGAATACTATTTTGGTTTTAGTGCTTTCTTAATATCTTCTATAGTTACAGTAAAGATTTTATAATTTTATCTTTTTGCTAATAAGATAAAAGGCGCGGCCTATATTATATAAATTTCAAAAGGTTTTAATATAACATCTTTACATTCTTTACTATAATTGGCAGTTATAGATTTATTATATCGGCTCAAGGTTTGTAGTAAGGGCAATTTATACCGTTTTAAATTTAAATAGTTGTGTGCATATTTATAGGGCAAATGGTTTTTTAAGTAATGGCTTTAGCAGTAGGTTATATAGAACTTTAGTGTTTCTTTAACCCAGCTAATTAAGGGGTTATATTATTTTAGCCATCTGTGTCTAAGTATAACTTTATATTGCTTTAAGGGTATTACAAATAGGGAGATATATTTAAGGTATTCGCCTATCCGCATTTTTACTAGGGCGTAGTGTGTTATTTTACTATATATTAAGGGTTTACTATTAAAGCCTTATAGGCCTTAGGGCTTATTAAGTTTCTTTAAATTTAGGCGTTAAGTTTTCGTATAGTTTATATTAATAAAGCCCATACTAGTAGCTCCGCTATCTATTAGGACTTATACCTTCTTCTATTTTCTAAGTATTTAAATTTCACTAAATATATTAAGGGAATTGTGTTGTGTATTAGCGCTAGAAGAGCCTAAATACTTACATCGGGAAAATATGGTACCCTACCAATGGCCTCAATGGTTGGTGGTTAACGCAATTGGCGCGCAGTTGAGGGCATTTGGCAACTCGACCGACTAGCCTATGTCGTGTTTTTTTGACACGCAGCCTGCGCGCAGCCTGCGCG
>Ga0307507_10009783_pt1 | contig 12651 bp, 1 predicted proteins | sample 7_EM_MG_FD_207223 | JGI IMG/M metagenome (GOLD analysis project Ga0307507, IMG submission 207223) | Populus trichocarpa ectomycorrhiza microbial communities from riparian zone in the Pacific Northwest, United States - 7_EM | ecosystem: Host-associated > Plants > Roots > Unclassified | place... | reverse complement strand
ATCTATAGTTAATGCATATCCTAAGTTTTCTATTCTTATTTAGGATAAACAACACTAGATAACCTACTAATAACTATAATAATCTAATATATCCCTTTTATAAGTTCTCCTAGATAAACTCCTTAAGCGCCACTAACTTAGTTTTAGTAAGTTTATAGATTAGAAAGAACCTTAGGCTAGTTCCTAGTTCTAATTCTATCTTATAGTCCTATGATATATACTTTAACGGCTTTTTACTTTAACGGCTTTATAGTTTCTTGCTGTACTTATGGTATCTTTTTAGTATATAACTTAAGCCTTGCTTAGTTTCCTTATATATTACTCCAACTTAGTACTATACCATCTTAGTTTATTATTACATCTTATATTATTAAGTATTCTTAATATTAACCTAACCTATAACCCAATTAATCTTTAGATTATATTCTTATAACCAAGGCATTTCTAGTATTGCCTTGTCCCTTTCTAAGAGTAGGATATTAAAAAACATCTTAATCTTTCTTCCTTTAATAGTTATTTAAATAGGTCCTGTTTTAAGATTAATAATGCCCCCTCTATAGGCTATTAGATCTCCTAAGATTATTATTAATAGATATAGGTGTTTTTTCTATCTATATAGTAACCCCATCCTTTTAACTACTACTAGTAATATATGGTTTTTTATTACTCTACTATCTACTAATACTTTAAACTTTTAATCTTACTAACTAACTCTTAAGTTTATATGTACTATAGATAGTAAATAGGAATGGCCAGACCTAAAGAAAGTGGAAGTCAAATAAGCGATCTACTTTTTCTCTAAGAAAAAAACCCTAAGACTAGATAAGCTATCCTTTAAAATCTTACAAAAGGCCTACCCTATTATAGATAATCTTCTATATAGAATCTATAGGATTCTATTTATCCTTAATTATCAACTAAAAGTATAGAGAGAAGCTTAAGTAGTTATTCTCCCTAAAGTAAACAAGGAGGACTATTCTTTACCAAAGTCCTATAGACCTATCTCCTTATTAAACTGCTTAGGAAAGACTCTAGAGAAGATCATTGCTATTAGATTAGGATATCTAGCTAGTACTACTAGCTTACTTCAAGACTTATAACTAGGAGGAAGAGACAGCGGTCCGCAATTAACGCAGTTTTACTACTTCTAAATAATATCCAATCTAAAAATAATAGGAAAAAAGCTAGACAAAGAATAGCTACTATGTTATTTCTAGACGTAAAAGGGGCCTTTGACCACATTTCTGCAAATTAGCTTCTATCTATCTATAAGGAACTAAGACTGCCTATAACGTTTATATAATAGGTAGCTACTTTCCTTAGCAATAGAAAGCTATAACTTTCCTTTAACGGTTAAATATAAGAAAAAGTAGAAATAGAAACAGGGATACCACAGGGTTCGCCTATATCCCCTATTTTATTTATGCTATATCTACGTAATATTTGCAGCCTAAAGAGAGAAGGAGCCTATCCCCTCAGCCATGTAGACGATTTTGCAATTATAGTTACTCTAAACTCAGCCAAATCTAATTGCAAGAAGCTAGAGGAAATAGCGCAAGAACTAAACTCTAGAGCTAAGGAAGCTGCTATTAGCTTCAATGTTAGCAAAACAGAGCTTATACACTTCTATAGTAAACGGACTACTATTATAAGGGCGCGAAGAGGCTTTAGGGAAGATTTGAAGGAACAATATAAATTCTATCTAAATCTATGGGTATATAGCTCTTGCAGAGTATAAGACGTTGCGTAAAGAAGAGAAAAGAATAATAAGAGAATCATATAATTAAATACTTAGGGGTCTTGGTGGTTAATGCGTGCGCACGTACGCACGCGGTCTTTAACAGACTTTAGTAGTATTTAATTAATCTAGCAGAACTTGGCAGAAGTTAATTAAGCTAGCAGAACTTAGCAGAATTTAGTTAAAGCGCCAGAATTTATCTGTTGAGTATTTCACTAAGACATTCCTACTATAACTGGGCTAGTCCCGTTACAGTACCCCCCCCCCTTTAGCCAAAGGTCTAAAACAATTCAATTTAGTCAAGACTTATATAACTTATTGTGTTTTTATGTTGTTATGTTTTGTGTATTTATATTGGGTGGCGTTCTTAGCAAGACAAATCTAACCAATTAGATAACTTTAACTAGCGGTTAAAGTTCCTTAATATCTTACATGTTACGTAATTATTTTATAAACATTATAATACATTTCAAGTTCTTTTTAATTTCGAGTTTCCTGCTATTATATTTTATATATTTATGTTAGGTGGCAGTTGTTTGCCTTTATATTATATCTATCTAGCCAGGGCAGGCTATAAAGAATGGTTTTTATAGAATTCTTTTACTAAGGAAGGCGCGTTGGCCTTAATCTAGTTATAGGTTTCCCAAGTTTATGTTTTATATCCTTCCCACTTAATAAGAAGTTTAAATTATTTAGATTATATTTTCTATTGCATATTATTAATTAAGTTAATAAAGTAAGAACCGTTACCATTATTAACAATTATAGGAGGTAGCGGTGGCACTTTATAAGTTATAGGATTGTCTCTTAAAGGTTATAGCAAGCTTACGTAAAATATTAGGTGTATTTTTATTTTAGTTAGTAGTTTAAGTTTATAGGTATATAGGCTTGGTTTTTTCTTAATTTAGTATAGGCCTATAAACTTCTAATTAAGTTTCTTTAAAGGCTATTAAGTCTTTATATTTCGTATATTTAGGTAAGCCATATTACCTTCTTTAAAGTCCCATACGGGAGCTTGTCCTTTATTTGCATGCCATTTCTATAACATTTAAGTATATATTAATTCACTTTGTAATAGTTCCGTTAACTGCTTTATTTAATTAGCAAAGTTATACGCATTAATTAACTAAATCCGTTTAATTATGGGTCCTATTATGTTAATTTTAGGTTATAGTTTAAATCTAAGTTAAGGGTCCTATCTATAGGTTGCGTAAAAGGGCGTTACGCCCGTTAATACGTTTATTATATTGTTTGCGGTAAACTTAGCTAAAGGCAGCTATTTTTCCCAGTCGTCTTACAGGTAGGAGTAGTATATTTATAAGTATTGTTCTATAATCGCGTTTGCAATTTTGGTTTAACTATCTATCTCTAAATAAAATACAGTTAAGAGTTATATTTAAATGCTTAATTATTTATATAGAGCTTGCCAGAAGTCTGAAATAAACTAGCTTCTATAATTAGATATTATTAAGTTAGAAAGTCCGTATAGCTTAAAAATATGCTTAACAAAACATTTGGCTACTGATATTGCATTAATTAAGTCTATGGGAATTATATATCGCATTTTTATAAGGCGGTTAATAACTACCATAATATTTATAAACATATTACTGTTAGGTAAGTCAACTATAAAGTTAATTAAGATATCGCGCTATCTTTGTATTGGAATTAGTAGCGGTTAAAGTACTCCTTACTTCTTTACATAAGAGGTCTTTCTATATACGCACATCCTATATACTTAAATATATTTTTATATATAGTTGTGCATTATAGGCCAGTAATATGCTTATTAAACAATCTTATAGGTCTTTATATGGCTAGGATGCCCTACTACAGGGGAGTTATATATAAATTTAAGTATCTTAAATTGCAAAGGTTTAGAATTTAGAACTACCATCTTCTATTAATAATACAATTAATTATTTTAGATTTTGCATTTAGTAAGTATAATATCCTTATGCTGTTATTTTCCAGTTTAGATTGTCTTTATTATATCTACTATCTATACATTATTCTTATATTTATATTCTATTAGCTTATTAATTTCTATTTCCCATTTATCAATTTCCAATTTATTTCTATTAAGTTCCATATCTAGAAACATAGGATATAGTTTTTTAAAACATTTAGGGGGCAGTAAGATCCATAATTTATTTATAATTCATTTATCTAAAGCGTTTATAGGTAAGTCCTGTAATCATTATATTAATGCGTTAGGCTTTTAATTAAGTTTGCCCGGTTAATATATAAGAGGTATTTAGCCCAACAAATTTAGCGCTACGTTAATTGTTTTATAGTTATAAAGTATTATAGGTTCTTATAGTCTGTTAATACGCGTGTTAGAAACAACGATCCTTTAAGCTTAGGGCACCACTATTTAAAATATCTAACAATCGTAAGTAGTTCTTTATTATATATTTTGTAGTTCAATTTAGCAGGGACGAGCTTCTAGGAGAGAAAGGCTACTGGATATAGCTCGCCATTCTTATTATATTGCAATAACACTCCCCCTAGTATATAATTAGACAAGTCTGTTTTAATAGTATATTTAAGGTTAGGGTTAAAGTAAGCAAGAATTAGAGTAGTTATAAAGCAATATTTTAAGTTATTAAAAGCTTATTTACATCTAGCGGTCCATTTAAATTTTATATTCTTCCTTATTAGGTTTACTAATAGCTAGGCAATTTCCAAGAAGTAGTTAATAAATTATTAATAGAAATTTGCGAATCCTAGAAATCCTTAAATATCTTATATATTGCTAGGTGTTATGGAGTAGGCACGAACCGGGATACAATATACTAAACGAGGTAGTAATTGAGAAGGCTACGTATACGTAACTATACGTAGTTGATACAAAGACATTGGATAAAGAAGAACAGTCTTTATGTGCCAGGTATGGGTATAAATAGGGGTTGTAGGGGAACGTGCGCAGGTGTCTTAGGACGAACGTAAGCACAGGTCAAGAACGTCAAAGACGCGTAGAGACGTGAGAACGAGTGAGTCCTATAACACTAAGGCTTTTCTAGTTTATAATCGCAGCAACTTTCTTAGGGTCTATTTTAATTCTGTTGCGGGATATAATTAAGCCTAGGTATATAACCTTGGACGCGTAAAACTTGCATTTCTTAATATCATATTATAGGCCCGCATCTTATAGGCGTTTAAGGACTATTCTAATATGTTTTTAATGTTCTAAAAGCAAGGACAAGTAGATTAAGATATTATTAATATACGCGGTAATAAATACATTAAGGAATTTACAAATCGTATTATTAATATATTACTAAAACGTGCTAGGACCGTTCTTTACGCTAAATGGCATTACTAGGTATTTGAAGAGTCCCTATTATATATAAAAAGCTGTATACTTCTTATCTCCTTTATATATACGGATTTTATTAAAGGCGGTAACTATATTAAGCTTTATAAAGTACCGTGCCTTTGCCAAATAGTTAAGTATCTCTTAAATTAAAGGAATTGGATATTGGTTTTAAATCGTAATTATATTTAGAGCTTAATAATTAATATAGAATCTTAAGCCTCCTTCTGGCTTTTTAATAAATAGTACAGGTAAGGTAAATGGGGATTAACTAGGACGAATAGATCCTTTTTCTAGGTGCTTATTAAGGTATTATTGCATTATAAGCAGTTCTTTTTATGATATACCGTATAGCAGACTAAACTTTAGTATTATACTAGGTTTAAGTTCTATCTTAAAATTATACTTATCTTAGTGCGGGGCTAGTTAGTCTACAAATTATTTTTTAAATTTATTAATTAGGTTATAGTACTCTTTAGGTATAAGAGGTTAAGGATTAGGATATTATTTTAGTTTTAGTGCCTTTTTAATATCTTCTATAGTTATAGTAAAGATTTTATAATCTTATCTTTTTGCTAACAAGATAAAGGGCGCGGCTTATATTATATAAATTTTAAGAGGTTTTAACAAAACATCTTTATATTCTTTACTATAATTGGCAGTTGTAGATTTATTATATTGGCTTAAGGTTCGTGGCAAGGGTAATTCATATTATATTAAATTTAAATAGTTATATATATGTTTATAAGGCAACTGGTTTTTTAAGCAATAACTTTAGTAGTAGGTTATATGGAACTTTAATATTTCTTTAACCCAGCTAATTAAAGGGTTGTATTATTTTAGCCATCTATATCTAAGTATGACTTTATATTACTTTAAGGGTGTTATAAATAGGGAGATATATTTAAGGTGTTTACCTATCCGTATTTTTACTAGGGCGTAGTGCGTTATTTTGCCATGTATTAAGGGTTTGCTATTAAAGCCTTATAGGCCTTAAGGCTTATTAAGTTTCTTTAAATTTAGGCGTTAAGTTTTTGTATAGTTTGTATTAATAAAGCCTATGCTAGTAGCTTCGCTGTCTATTAGGATTTATACCTTCTTCCATTTTCTAAGTATTTAAATTTTACTAAGTATATTAAGGGAGTTGTGCCGTATATTAGCGCTAGAAGAGCCTAGACACTTATACTCTTCTACTTTTTATCCTAAGGCGCGACTTGGCCCTAGGATAATTTGTTTTCCAAGTTAACTAAAGGTAAGGTGCTTTATAACATCCAAGTACAATTTATAGCGTAGGTACAATTTAAGGAACGAGTACGGCTTAAAGAACGGGTATAATTTAAGAATTAGGTATAACTTAAGGATTAGGAGGAATTACAGCGGACTTTTTTAAAAGGGTGAGTTCCGTAATACTTTTAAATATATCCTTTTTTACCACATCCAAAGCATTCTCTATTTATAGCTTAAGTTCTTTATTTGTTGGTTCCTAAGGGTATATAGGATTAAGCGGTATTAAGGTCCATAGGGTTATATATAGGGCTTTTAGGTCTTAGAGAAGGGTCGCGCTTTAGAGCATATACTGGTTTTATAGAGTTTTAAACGCGAGGTGTGGTTAACTTTAGGGAATAAGTCTATTTGTTATATTAAAGGTCCTTATTAATTTGTTAACATATTATAGCAAATTTGGATAGGTTTTTTAGTAGTTCCCTACCTACTAACTAGACTCTAATCTTATCTAAGATAGCTTATTAAAGAGCAGCAACTCTAGCAGCTTTATTCCAATCTAGCTCTCTAATAAGGCCTAAAAAATCCAAAAAGAAGCTAGGAAAATCTCGGTTCCGTTATTATAGGTTTTTAAGTTTAGTAATAGCTATATATTCGCGGCTGGCGTTATTATATATTCGTTCCAGTAAAGAGATAAAGGGTTTGAAATTAACAAAAGTGCCATTATAGAAGAATGGATCCATGGTTTATGCAGTATCTTTACTTAATTAGGATATTCTATTGCTAACCTTGCTAGCTTTAGTAGGGTATTAATTATAGTTTGTTAAGAGTTTAAGACGGAGCTTAATTATAAAGGGATATAGGTTATTTTGGTTTCTATTAAATATTAGAGGATTAGGGAGCTTTTCAGATTTTATAATAGGTACTTGGTTCGTTATATATATAGGTTAAGCTACTATTACCAGTTCTATATTCTTATTTAATGGGCTAGGTTTAGATACCGTTATATTAATCTAGTTTATAGGTGTTGTTGTTGGGGTCTATAATATAGGTGCCTTAATATTGCGGAGTTCTTTGCGGAGTACTTCCATTAATTACTGGTGTTAGGCTTCTAGTGCAGCCCACTACTAAGCTAAGGCTTCCGTAAAGGACTATTGCATTATAGTTAACTGTTCCCTGACTAGGGTTATAATACTTATAGTTATTAAAAGGGATTCGGATTTGTTTGCTATTTTAATAGTGTTTGTTTTAACGCAATGTAATATAAGGGCGCGAAGAGGCTTTGGGGAAGATTTGAAGGAACAATATAAATTCTATCTAAATCTATGGGTATATAGCTCTTGCAGAGTACAAGACATTACGTAAAGAAGAGAAAAGAATAATAAGAGAATTATATAATTAAATACTTAGGGGTCTTGGTGGTTAATGCGTGCGTATATGCGCACGCGGTTTTTAACAGACTTTAGTAGTATTTAATTAACCTGGTAGAACTTGGCAGAAGTTAATTAAGCTGGCAGAACTCGGCAGAATTTGGTTAAAGCGTCGGAATTTATCTGTTGAGTGTTTCACCAAGACATTCCTACTGTAACTGGGCTAGTCCCGTTACAACTATAGAAGAAGGGCTAAAGCTAGAAGATATAGAAATAACCCCTAAACCCCTAGTTAGGTAGCTAGGGGTATTTCTAGACTCTAAGCTTACCTTTAAACATTACGTAAAAATAAGAATCTCTAAAGCAAAAACAGCCTTTTATTTAATTAGAAGACTAGGTAATATACAAAGAAGTCTATCTCTATAAGCCTTACGGCAGCTCTATATAGCTTATGTTACTTCCATAGCAGACTATAGAATATAATGCTGGTGGAAAAGCAAATCTAGAGACTACCTACTAGTTAGGTACCAGGCTCTACAAAATAAGGCCCTAAAACTAGTTTTAGGAGCGTTTAGAGAATCTCCTAGCCAAGCTATAGAGATAGAAGCCTCTATTCCTCCTCCTAGGATTAGATTTAAAAAGCTTTGCAATAACTACGCATTAAGGATCCTAAAATTTAAGGAAAACCACGTAATTAAGAAAGCTTATATAGAAGAGAGTAACAAAGACAAGGACGAACTAGCAGCTAGCTCTAGCTCCAGCTCTAGCTCTAGAAACTCTACTATAAGGCACCTACTATAACCAAAAACGCAGCTAATATCCCTAGTTTATAGAGTTCAGAAGCTAGTTTATAATTGGAAAATAGAGAGAATCTCTCTAGAATGGCAAAAACAGTGGTCTCCTCCTATTTCTACTCTCTTTTCTATCTCTAGAGGTAGTAAAGAAGAAGCTATACCAGAATATCTAAAACTGGTAAAAAATCTACAAGAATCCCTAGAGTGGGATCTAGTAGATATATACTACACAGATAGCTCTAAAGATGGTAAATCTAGTGTAGCAGCCATATGCAAAATAGGAGAGAGAAATAGGATTAAATATGCAACAAATTGGAATCTAGGGCTCTATATGGAAATTATGGACGCAGAGCTTTACGTAGTCTATAGGGCGTTAGAACACCTAAAATAATAAAGACTAGAAGAGAAACAGGTCTATATCTTTATAGATAGCCAAGCGGCTGTTAAAAGAATACAACTTAATTCTCTTACTAGAGGACAAGAACTAGTCTTTAAAATTACGTAAAGCTGTTTCTATCTAGCTAGCAAAAATATCTCTATTAACTTCTATTGGGTACCTAGCCACTTAGGAATCTATGGAAGTAAAATAGCAGATAAACTGGCTAAAAATGGCCTCTCTAGAAGAAAAATGCAATCTTCTTATACCTCTCTAGCCTATTTAGGGAGACTAGCAAGAGAAACGATACTAGAATAGTGGAAAAACAATTGGCAATAAAACAAAAGTAAAGGAAAACACTATACTAGAATCTATAAGGGGAAATACCCCTTTTCTTTTAAAGCCCCTATCCTAAAAGAATATAATCAGCCCTTTTTTAGCTAAAGCTAGGAAAAGGGTACTTTAAATCCTTCTCTAAGCAAATAGGGAAGAACGAGGAAGGCAGATACTTTAGAGAATATAGTGCCCTACAAACTCCTAAGCATTTACTACTAGATTGTGGCCTATATAGAAAAGAGAGAAAAGAAATACAAAGGCAATTAGGCTTTACTCTATCTTTAAAGAAGCTATTTTATACAAAGAAGGGGAGAGAGGTGCCTTTTCTATTTCTAAATAGAACAGGAATAGCTACTAGAAAGTAGCTAATAACAGTAGAATCTCTAGAAGGTTCTAGTAGATAAATAGTAGAGAGCAAAAGAATAGAAATAAATTACAAATAGGATAGGGATAGGCGTTAGGACTTTATATAGTTTCTACTATTTTCTTACTACCTAATAGTTACTGCAATCTAGTTTCTACTAGAGAGCTATAAATCTCTATTAGAGATTTATAAACTACTAGGACATAGTTACTAGTATATATTAAGCTGCCTAGAAAGGATTTATGTATATAGGATTATAGCGCCATAGCCTAGAGGCTGCATGCGCAGTATTATACGTAGTATAATACAATAGACATAAAAAAAAGTTTAGGTATTAACCTTAAATTTCTTTAAGGATCTAAGGCTCTACTACTGGCTCCCTCTAGTCCTATAGGCCTCCGCTTTTCCTAACTATTAGCTATTAGATCTTAACTATACTTGGTCCTTCTATAGCTAATACTTAGTTTGCTTTTTATCCTTAATATACTATAGATAAGCATTCTCTAGGTACTCCTATTACTATTATCTCTCTAGGTATTCTTCTATAAGGAATCTTTCTAGTTAAAGTATTAAGTCCCCTAGCTCTCAAACTTCTACTAGGTGCTAGCCATGTATATACTTAGCATTTTTATACCGCCATTTATCTATTATCCAATACATTCTTATTAGATACTTATAATATTTATCCTTTGGTGCCCTATGCATATTATATATATTTTTATATATACAATCCATACTAATATATAATGCGCTAGGTGTTTTAAGTTAACTGTTACAAACGCTTTAAGTACAATGTTATGACTACTTGGAAAAGAGTTAGAGAAAGCTAGTTAGTTAATAAGGGCATGGTCCAGGATAAAACTAGTGGAGCTATATAACAAGGAATAGTAAGCAAGGTCACGTAGTGTAATCTATATAATTTATGTAATCTATGTAATCTATAATAGAGTAAATAAAGTAGATAGAGTAGATAGAGTAATAACTTTCTTAGGAGTATGGGCGTGTATTTAAAGGACTATAGTCCCTACCTAGATAGTTCCTTTCCTTATAGTAAATCTTAAAATATAATTAGAGTTAATCTATTAGGTAATTACTCTACCAGTTATTATTTATACTTGTTATATTATTAACTTCCTATTTACATACATACCTAGCCTATTAGTAAGTCTACTGTGGCATTTCCTATAAGGCTTTGTTACACATTTACTACCTAGTTATAGTATTAATAAAGTTAAATAATACACTACTAAAAGCACCAGTTACAACGCTATCTATAGTAGTAACTACCTTAGATACTAGTAGGGATACTAGTATAAGAGATATGGATTCACAGCTTGTTATAGTAGGTTAATTATAGGAAATAGTTAATTAATTAATAGATAATACTTAAATACTTAAAGAAAGAATTAATGGAATTAGAGTAGCTAAGGTTAAGTTACCCTTAATTAAACGGTTCTTAAGAGAAAAGTTAAAACTTAAAGGATTACTTATATAAATGCACTTTAAGGTTATATAAGAAGGGGTAAAGCTGGCAACACCTATGGACTAAGTGGCGTATATAAGATTGTTCTTAACTAGAAGAGCACTTAAGTAGTTTAAATCTTACCTTACTAAAATCTAAATAAATAGAATAAAAACTACTAACTAAGAAGTATAGTTTATATTTACTAACTAAAACGGGTTTATAGAAAGACTTATATAAATATTTAGAGACCTAGAAGTAATAACTATAGTAGAAAAGAAGCTTTAGAACCTAGTATAATATACTTTAGTAATTAAGTATAGTAGTAACTCTTTAATTAACGTCTGATACGGATCCTACTGGCCTATATAGACTACTCCGCATAGGGGGGAAAACTTATGTATTTACAGGAAGAAAACCCCTGTAGTTAGGGGAGGAAAAACCCTATAAGCAGCCTTAGTAGGATAAAAAACCCTAATTTGCCATATTTGCACGTAGCTGCGGCCCTGCGGGCCTACAGCACGTCCTCCTCCTTAGATGTTTTAAACTCCTTGGGAACTACTGCTTCCTTCTCTAGCTTATTTAAAGCTAGGGTTTACTACGTCCTAGCTAGGCCTTACTAATTAATCGCCGTGTATTCATTGATGCCTCTCCTATATCTTAACTATCCCCTATATGCTATCTCTTATTAACTATTGCTATATATACTGTAACCGACTACGGTACCCTACCAAACTACCACTGTTTTATCTGCGTATTGCCTACGTATCGCCTACGTATCACTTACGTATTACGCTGTTTTGCTTACGTATTCGTCTCCCCTTCTATTTATTTCCATACCTTCCTCGTGTATATATGGACACTTTAGATCTCCATTTACAATTAAGTCGCTCACTTAATTCTCCTATACTTGCACTGTTACAGTTATGAGCCCAGCTCGTACTCCCGGATCGCACTACCCGCTGACTAATTAATTGGATCGCACTACCTGTTGCACTATCTGTTAAGCAATTAATCTACTACCTCATTTAAGAAGTTACTACTTCTTCCACCTTTGCAGTGTTTCAAGCTTCTTCCGGGTACCACTCTTATACTCATGATTACTTCTTTAAATACTAAATGACCTCCTTTAACCCAGATACACAACCACTCGACAAAATCGACCTACCCCACTACAGCGTAATGACCTTATATGGCATCTAAGTGAGAGCCCAGCCAGCGTGATAACCTGAGCAAGACGCCAGAGCACGAAGCCAGTAAAAGCCAGATGCATAGGCTAGCTTGGATATACTGATGGTGAGAGACAACGATATTGGGTAGACATAAGGAAGGTACCAGACCGACGGCAGCTAAAAGACCGTCGCAACTAGACAACCGTTTGAACGACCAGCTAGCGAACACTAGAACGATTTGATTAATTAAATCAGACCAAACCAGAGCCTTAAGATCGGCCTATCGCCAAATTGAATTAAATTAAATTAAGGCCTTCTAGGGAGGCACTAATGATTAAACCAAGCGTACGAACCCGACCGTACGACCTGACTGACGAACGAACCGACGAATCAAATCGGAACGTCAAAATAAGGTTTCGCCAAGACGCTAACTGGACCCTTCTTGACCCTTTCAAATCGAAAGCGAACGACTTCCTACGACCAGTTACAACAGACGACT
>Ga0307507_10009782_pt1 | contig 12652 bp, 11 predicted proteins | sample 7_EM_MG_FD_207223 | JGI IMG/M metagenome (GOLD analysis project Ga0307507, IMG submission 207223) | Populus trichocarpa ectomycorrhiza microbial communities from riparian zone in the Pacific Northwest, United States - 7_EM | ecosystem: Host-associated > Plants > Roots > Unclassified | place... | reverse complement strand
AGCTGTTTCCGGCAAACGCCGCTCACGCGGCTCAGTATAAAGACACAATGGTTGCTTACATGATCTATTATCTAATTGCTTACAAATTTCTTGGTCATCATTGTGCTTTAATATATAAGATTAGATAGATATTCCTTTTATGGTAGTTTTTTTTCTTTTGGTTCCACTCAATTACAATACAGTTGAAATCCATCATAAGTGAACTCCATCTGGAGGCCACTTGGATTCCAGGTGGACTCCACATGAGTCCATATGGACTTTCAAGAAAATTGTAAGTTGAGGTCTTGTCCAGATGGACTTATGGAGTCCAGGTGGAGTCCATCAGAAATCTTTGGGGGAGGGTAAAGTACTGCCTGACGAGCATGTACTTGAATGTCATTTTTCACAGACTTAAATCAACAAGCATTCTTCTTCAGGTTGGACCTCTCCTGGTGAAGCTCTTTCATTCTTAGAACACTCCAAATAATCACGAACACAAGTCAGACAAAATGAGAGGTCCATTCATGTACATATATCAACAGGCAAGGGAATACAACAAGGTTGCAACAATTGATGCCAACAACTAAGGCCAAGATCTATCAACATGTAGTACAAGTAAAGCAAAGGAGATTGAGAATTCTATCCCATAACAAGCAGACCTTCTTGGAGATAAGTAGGGCACAAGTAAAGAATTCAGTTAGAGGTCACAGGTGGAGAGGATTGAGGACTCAAACTCTTCTGATAATCTTCCCCATTACCTTCCTCCTGATCTTCCTCTCCCTCATCCTCATCCTCATCCTCATCCTCCTGATCTGTCTCATTGCCTTCCTCTTCCTCTTCATCTTCATCTTCCTTCTGATCTTTCTTCTCATCTTGCTCCTCCTCCTCATCCCCCATGTCAACATCTGAATCTGGTGCTAATATGATATCTTCATCAGCTGGAGTGGGGGAATCTTGTCTTCCTCGCTTCCGTGAAGGTGATTCATGAGTTGTAGAGGGGGCGCGGCGTCGTTTCTGGACATTTACAAGCTGATTAGAAGGTGGTGGAACAGGATCAGGATCATGGTGACGAATGGCAGCATCTTCAGCAGCTGTATTTGTTGATCCACTTGCACCAGCAGAACGCTTCTTGATGTTTTTCTCTGCACCTGCAGAACGCTTGCTGGCCTTTTTCTCCAAAACCAGCTGAGCTCTTGCCTCTGCCCTCTTCACTTCCTTCTTTATCATCTTTCCACCATATGACTTTTCCTTGAGTTGATCATAGGTCTTCAAGATACCATCACCTCCATAATACATAAGGCGTGCTTTCTCACTCATGACTGGAACAGATGAGCGAGGATATGTAATCCCAAGCCGGTCTTGGAGTATTCTGTCCAATTTGGGATCATCAAATCGTTCAACAGGGGCATAGTCCTCATTTTGTTCATAGGCATAGGCCTGTTGGACACATTCCTGACCAAGTGCCTAAATAAAATGTCACATCATCAGCAAATCTGAAATATCCAACAGGCTGCTGAATAATTGAGATACTCACACGAAGAAGGGCTCTGAGGTGTGAGCTGACATTGCTCCCAATGTATGCCTGTCCATTTTCTGTGTGAGAAGCCATTCCATGTACAGCTTCAATGGTTTTCTCCATCCCCAAGCGATAGCGGTCATTGATTTCAACTGTTGTTCTAGCCATCCCTGCACCAACAACAGCCCCAATATCTTCTTTCCTGTGGGTCAGGGCACGAACTATCTGCTTCTCATTTTCCTGGCGATTCTTTCCAATAACGCCATGCCAAGGTATGAAATCAGAGTTGAATCCCTCTAAGAGGCCAAGGACTTCAACAAAGGTTTTCCAGATGATATTTTCCCCAAGAAATTTCTTGTATATCTTGTCAAGATCCCTATGAAGCTGTATAACCCCTACAGCAATGGTAACATTGTGCTGGTTCATGGTGCTTAGACTTTGCATGGCCCAGGAGCTGTAGGAACATTCAAGAATATGAATGCACTTCATAATCTCTGCCCGATGGTCATGAGTCAAAGTAGTAACATTTTTGAGGTCAAATGTTGCAACATGAGGTAAAGCTTCATCTGATGGTGGCAGGATGCAGCCATTTTTCTTGATGTCAAGCTCCAAAAAAGGGGTTTGCTCAGGCGTCAATTGCCCAGGAGAAATCTTCAGGTCAAGTTTCCGCTGGGCACGAACCCATGCATTCAAAATCTGGACCAACCCTAATGCCATCTGAGCATCTTCATTGACAGGATTTTTGTTGTCCTCCTTGACAGCCTTTACAAGACTTGGCTTTATTCCAGAAAACCGAGACTTTCTGAGTTCTGAACTCATTGCCCCAATGGTGGCAAGTGCAGTGTTTCTTGCTCCAAAAATAGTAGCCCATATCTAAACCTTTGTAAGTAAAAATGAAGAACAGTAGTTAATAACCCACCTCAGCAACCATATTATCTATACCAGTGACTTGGACTTTACCAACATTAACAAAATCACTATCTTTGGATACTTTGGTTAGAGTCATGGTGGCCATTGGTCGGAATATTTCAGTCAGATCAATTACAGAGGATATTTTTTTCTTGAATCCAAAGCGCAGAGCAATTGTTGGTTCAAAGAATGTAAGAAACTGAAAAGTGGGTCCAATTATCAGTGTTCTAATTTATAACATCAAAATGCAGGCTAGTTTGAAATATCCAACAGATTGCTGAATATTGCAAATATCGTCCCCAAATTGCATTGTAGGAATAACTTGGAAAGATGAATAACAGCCAGAATATTTACTCACCTCAAGAATTGCGCTCTCATTATCATGGAGACTTGTGCCAATATCCTTGATGAATGTTTCACATGCAAGTGGAAGAGGAGATCTGAGTTTTGAAATGTATGGATAAACCATATGGGCTTCATCAAGGATATATGTGACCCGTTGTGCCAAGACATCAAGCAGGGCACGATATTTCTTTGGGCGGTCTGGCTTAGTGGACCATTCTTCCAGCTTTGAAATAACCTCCATACGGTATTCCAGGAATGCATCTTCCCAATCATCCTGCTCAACACCTTCGACACTGGCCTTGTTTGGATTTGCAAAAGCAAAGAATGGTGTAGCCAGATGGTTTTTGTAGGCGTCCTCTATTATTGTATGGAACTGGGGCCCCAAAATGCCGTAGACATATTCTGTGTCAGAGCTGCTGTGTTCTTTTATGTCCAAAATGGATTTGATCTCCTGAGTAGGAGGGAATGCAAGATATTTATATGAATCTCTAGCAAAATCCATGAATACGGAAAGCCAACATGGAACAGTTAAACGCCATTCGTTTAACTTGTTGAAGTTGATCAGCTTAAGCTTTTCGAACATTGGAATTGTGATCAGGTCTGCAAATATAAAGAGCAGACGAGGGTTTTTGACGATTCGCCTAAGTTGGGCCTGGGATTCCATATCGGAACGTTGGAGTTGGGTTTCCAGAAACTGAAAACCTTTTTCCACTGTCATCCCACGCACAGATTTTAAGAGCATGTAGAGGAAGTCTTGCGGGGTATCAGGGAGGTGGAAATGAACATTGTTGCGGGCAAAGTAGGCTTTGATCTCCTCCCGCCTTTTATGTTTCATAACCTCATCTAATTTTGAATTATTCAGTGGTCTGCTGGATAATTAGTACCAGCTCACCTATATCAATCAGAATGGCTCCCCAAAGTCCATCCTTCCAGAGTGCGTACTCCAACTCTTCAGCCAGCTCTCTGGCTTCCATGATCTGAGGGGTATCATGATCACTAGCGACCTCGAATCCTTTCAAGGATTTATTGTACTCTTCCAACCGAATGAGCTTTCCAGCATGGACTTTCTTGCTTGCTTGAATCCGGTGATGGCCATTCAAAATCATGACTTGTCCATTTCGGTCATTGGCAAAAACAAGGAGCGGAAATTCATGGGATTGGTAGGCAGAAATGGTGACCCCCTTCAGCAGCTTTCCGGAAATGCCTATTGTGAGGGCATGTTCTTGGAATGTATTGTAAATCAAACGACCTCCTCCAGCAGCCTCTATCAATTTATCAACTGCCTTTGCATTAAGTGGGCGCTGATTCCATTGTCGTTCCAGGTACTTTGGCCCATTATTGATGACTTTACCATCTTTGTACTCCTTATTGCAGTTGCCAAGGACATAGATGCTCCCCTGACCAAGAATGAATGATTGGAAAAATTTTATATCCTTGGCCTCTTTGTTTTTGTCATCGCTTTTTTTGTCTGATTCATCCATAACAATCTCTGTCTCCTCATTGATTGCATCCAACTGGAGCCTGTAAGATATCTGTCCAAAGGAAAATGTAACAACCAACCCACCTTGGCAGTAACAGCCTTAGCTTTGGCAGCCTGTTGATGAAATTATATAGAATGATCTGATGGACTATTGTATTTGAATACCTTGCTTCCTGATGCCTTGCTTCCTTGAGATTTGCCACCTTTGATTGTGCTACTCTGATACAAGTCAGTAATGGTTGACAGAGACAGCAGTTTCAAATATCCAAATGTCTGCTGGATATTTACGATTTCATTGTAGAAATCAAGACAGACTGTTGAATATTTCATGTAGAATGAAATGTCTATGAATTATACTGCTACTCATTCAATTATCCACCAGTCTGCTGGATATTTGAATTATCCAGCAGACTGGTGGATAATTAGGTGTGACATGTGACATGTGACAGTGGCTTACTGAAGACATTGTGGGATTGCTGCTTTGGGTTGCTGCTATATTAGGAAGGTAGTGGTTGAGGTTCAAGAGTGAAAGAGACCAAACAAATACAGGTTATATCTGTTTATCTCTAACATAACCAAACATGTACAAAGGTCACATGATCACTTTGTGTTTCTCAAGCCCTCCTCTATCTTGCTATGTTTTGAAATATCAAGCAAACTGCTGGATATTTCAGATGCTCTCTTAATATTGCCAAATATGAAAGTATTGGTATTTCTTGATGAAAAATAGGACAACATAGAACAACTTTTTATATATATGGCTAAAATTGGTTTCTGCTATATATTGAAATATGTCTTTATATACCACAAGAAAACAGATGATATGTGAGTCAAACTCCCTTCAGTTGGTAATAAAACTAGCCACTTGGAGTATTCATTCAGGGACTTCCAATGTGTTTTAAAATGTGTTGCTGCTGCTTTATGTAGTTCACCATCAAGAAAAATCCGAAATGCAACCACTGGAACTATGTCTGGATAGACACAATACTCAGCTTTGCCAACTTTATCATGTAGAAGATCTCCAATCCGGGGAATGTGACAAAACCAACAGGATTTCTGCTGATATTTTTCTGGATAAGTGATGGATGCCTTCCATTCTCTATACTTTGTCCAATATATTTCTATGCCAGGACAAGCTCTGAGGGTATGGGATCCTGCAGCATGATTTTTCATCAGGCAATAGGCACAGGATGAATTGAAAATTGCCAAAGCTCTGTTGAAGCGTGCAATATATTCAATCACTTCTAGTTCACGTTGTGCCATGCGAGATTTTGCTGCCTTAGAAAGAGCAACAAATGGTGATCCATTGTCTAGTTGATGCCGTTTGCGCTTCAGCGTGGATTTTAATGAAGTTCCTGTCACAGAAAGAGGTTGGTCACCATGATAGCGTTTTCTCTGTATGATATTCTTGGTAGCACAGAGAGAGCACTTCTGACGTTTGGGGTCATCATAGCAGTAAACACCAACTCCATCACAGTAGTTAGTAATTGCATAGCGAAGACAATCTGCCTCCTGAAACACATAGTCATGCATCTCCTGGAGGCCTTTATAGTCTGCTCCAGGTTTTTTTTGGGTAGTAGGTTTGGTGTTGATGGGAATTAGGATGCATTGGGCTGGTTGTCCATCACGGCCTGCTCTGGAAACCTCCTGGATGTAGCTGATCATTTCGATTGGAGTATTGACATGGATGACAAAACGGACAGAAGGATAGTCATTGCCAGCACTGAGTGCTGTTGTTGCTACAATGATGTTATTCTGGGTCTTTCCTGGCTTTGATCCATTGTACCAGTTATTGTACATGTCATCCTTTTCCTTGATCCGTTGGAGATAATCCTTGTGATCTGGATCATGATCTGTAGGCCGACTGTGGTAAAAGTCACAGCTCAAATGTTTGGCAACAGTGGTGCCTGTATTCATAAATGGCACAAAGACCATTCCACGTGCAGTGGCATCTGTGATGTGTTTATGTTTTTCAACAATACGATCAACCTCCTCCAATGCTTTTGTAACTGAGGTACATGGAATTTTGCGAATATATTCCAGTTCTGGACGATCTGTGCGTCCCCTGAAAATAACGGTAGATGTTGGCTCCATTCCAAATAGTTCCATTGTACGACTTTCAGAAGATGGAGGACAGGTTCCAGTCAAGAGGACAAATTGCAGAGGAACAATGCGAATCTGGTCCAACAGGCTCATGACCTTTCGGTAATCTGATGAGATCATAGGAATATGAGCCTCATCAAAAATGAGGCGTCGAACATCAAATGATTCTGCCAAGTTGGCCAAGAACTGTGGCCATTTGGAAGACATTGTAATGTCAGCTGAGATGAGCAAGAACTTTGCATAGGGGTTGACATGATTCCTTTTGGGACAATAGACATCATAGGGGATCTTCATGGCTGAGAATTTGCGTTTGTAGTCGGTAATCAATGAATTGAGTGGAAGAAGAATAAGTGCCAATTCATTGTCCTCTCCTAGGAGTGTTGGCAAAGCAGCAATCATTGTTTTTCCTGATCCTGTAGCAGTCATGACCATTATATCTTCCTGGCATCGGTAAACCTGTAAAATTGCCTGCCACTGGAGAATTGATGTCCATTTGGCATTGGGTTTCCCAGTATAACGGCAAAGCAAAGCATGAGCACGAGCCTCAATCTCTTCTGGAGACTCTGTATTTCAATTATTCATCAGCCTGCTGATTATCTGAATTATAACATAAAAAACCCACCATGCAGAAGAACTGGAATAGTGGAAGTAGGAATCATATCCATTGAAACATCTTTAATAGTGATTAAGTGGATGAGTATCACTAACTCAAGCTGAACATCATACCTTCAGCATAATGTGGAGGTAAAGATGTTGAGGACAGAGACATATTTGTATTATCAAGGGTTGATACAATGCATTCACTTGAGTAATCTGCAAATATCTGTGAGTGTGCTGGATATTGCATATTATTTGTATAATACACACTCTTGTTTGAACATCCAGCCAGTGTATCACCAAAAGTCACAATGGTGCTATCACTCATTGAGATATCTAGAACAATTAACGGTGTGAGAAAATTAACCTCAGGATATTTTAGCCTAATCACCTTCAACAAGCCTTTCTTTAGCATGTACAACATCTACATCAATACATGTGTCTTTGGCTGCTGCTTCATGTATCATGTCCTTTGTTATTGGATGATCAACATATATACTGTCATCATCATCAATAGCACTTGTAGGATCATGATCTTGTTGAATATTGACATCTGTCTCATAAAATTTTGTTATGTCTTCATCAGACAAATGATGAGCACTTTTGTATTCTTCTTCATCTACTGCTATTTAAAATATACTTGAGTGATGTTCAAGGAATCAGGTTGACAACAAACCTGGAGTAGCTCTTAAGCTAGTAAGATTTTGTAGGCCATGTGGTGTCATTTCTGTGTGGTCCTCTTGAGCCAGTTGGGGAGTATTGTGTTTCAAGGAGGAATTAAAACCTGGATTGCATTATTCAACAGACTGCTGGATATTCAAGAATGGAACTGTATACCAGAAAGGTCACCAGGATGAAGCTCTGTTAAAATTGAGTGATTGTTGTGTCTAAAAAAAAAAATTGCTCACTTGATGCAAAAAGCTCAGATATTTTGTCAAGAGTCTGAGTGAGTTTTGTTTCTAAAATATTTGTGATCTTTGTGGCAATAAGCTCATCCAATTCCTTGTTGATGCATGTGAGTATATTCTTAGTTTGCTTTTCAAGTCCTGTGTCCAAGGCTATCATTACACGGTCCATGACTTGCTCAATAGTCCTTGCTGGGGTGGTGTAGTTTGCTTTGATTTTTTTGGCAGCTGCCAGAGAGGTGAAATTTGATGCTCTTGCCTCTGAGTAGGACAATAAATGCCCTCCAGGAACAATTTTACAAGCAACCTGCCAGTCTGTGCTAGCATCCAGGAACAGTGGAAGAACATCTTCTGCAGCACCAGCTAAAGCCTCTGGGCTAAGACCATACAATCTATTTTCAGTGTGGCGGGAATGTGCAGATTGCAATGCATGAATAGATTCTTCTGATTCATCTTCTTCAACAATTATTTCCATAGCAGGGCATATTTTGCGACGGAATGCTGCACTGATGTGACGCCAGTCAGCAACACCAAATCCAACCTGGAAAATTGGGAGAGTGTGACTTTTGAGGTGCTTGGTGAGCTGAGGAGTGTCGAAGAGCTTTTTGTTGTTAATGAATAAGTAACTGTGATATCTATGCTGCACTTCAAGGTCATGTGGATAACAGATATATGCTGCAAGTTCAGCAAAAGGGCGGGCAATAGCAAGATCTTGAAAAATGAGGTCGGAGGTAACAGCATCAAGGGAGTGTGGAATCAATTTGTCTGTGCCAGTGATAGATGCTGACTTGTGATATTGGCATAAAACAGCTAGATGAGAGCCCATCAGGACCAGCCCTCGAATCCTGGTTGTTGAGTTCATATACTCAATACATTCCATTTCGGTTCCTCGGCTGGGTGCTCCACCTTTGATGTTAGCACTAGTAATCTGTGCAGCATGGAACAAAGAATAGCCAAAAAGCCATTTTTGCAGTTCAACAACATTCCAGATGGGTTGTCCTTGGTTATCCATATCTCCAGCAAGGAACCTTTTTGATAGAATAGGATCTGCAAGAATGGCCCGGACCAGGATATCTCGGTCTATGAAACATTTGTTACGTCGATCAGAAAACAATGAATATCCAACCTCAGAATTGGCAAGATCATCTGTTATTTGACCATATTCAACACGAATGGGGAGATTCATAAGAACCTGTTCCTCCCATAGTGACACAGCTTCACTTTCAACATTTGAAAATAATGTTGTCAACTTGTCAAATTCAACTGTGTGGCCTTGGAAGCGCATAGTTTTATAGTTGATGCGGTCCATCCATACAATGTTCGGTAGGCCAGGTTCAATATGTGCAAGCATACTTGCATATTTTTGGAAGGTGCAGAGTGTGTTGAATGTACTATCAACCTTTTCCTTGAACCACTGTTTGAATACTGCACAGGCTTTGAGATCCTCTAGGTTTTTAAGCTTGGCATGACGTTTGATAGCAATAAGCATGACAAGCCTCAAGCTATACTTCAAGCGTGACATGCAGGGGGTTGTATTCTTTGGTGTCTGAAAGCTGCCATCATGTCTGAGCATTGAAAGAGCCAGGTAGCACAATGTTGGATCTCCAATGGTGTTGCTGTTGGTTTTTTTCCAGGTACGTCCCCAAATGCACAATAGAAGATCATCTGCTGCCTTTTTGATCAGGCTTGGGTTTGCAGGCTCAGCAACAAGCACATTCTTAAGCTTTTCAACACATTTTTGTATCTTTGGAGGAAGATCAAGCTGGTAGTATCCAGCTGGCCTGACTAGCATGGCTAGTAGTCTGACCAAAGTTGCTTCATACTGATCCCGGGTACTTTGTTCCTGGAGTTTTTGGAAGGGACGATCAACCACTCTACATTAAAAATAAGTCTTATCTTCAAATAACCAGCAATCTGCTGAATAACTCACTTTCCATCTAAATCATCACTCTTGAGCATTTGCAACACAATGATATTACAGTCCTCAATAAATCCATAACCAGAATCATAAATTGCAGTAACTGCATCTTTAAGTTTAGCCAGACATGGTTCATTCCTCTGTGGCATTGCAACCAGAGCAATCAAATCACTGGTGCAGTATGGTTCAACATGAATATGCCAGTTTGTGTATTTAATCCAAGAAGAAAGTGCACGAGCATCGAGGGTCTTGGAAAAATATTGAGGAACAAGATTGTCACGAGAATTCCGAAGATGATTGATAACAGTATTTGATGTTGATGGATCCTGGTGGGCAGAGGGAACAAGAACCTCAAACAATGTTTTGTGTTGTCCTTGGTTTAATTGCTGTGAAAATATTTCAGGCAATTGGCAGAAGTTGGGGGTGGGAATGGATGAATGATGTTGACTATAATGTTTTGGCAATGTACCACGGCCATAAACTCCTTGGCAAGTGGGACATTTGACACAGCCAGTAATCAGGGGCAATCCACTAAACTTCAAAACAGGAGTCTGGATGACTGGCATTACATCTGCCAGCTTCCATTCCTGTGCAACTGCAAGAATCTTTTCTTCATGAACTTGGACATGAAGTCCTTTGTGCTTGTCAGAAAAGTGTCTGACAACGGATTTTGCTAGCAGTGCTGATTGACATGCTGTGCAAATTATCAGGCGTAGTCGTGCCTGAATAACCAATCCCAGAGGTTGGAGATGAGGATGATATAAAAGATCATGATCTGAACCCTGTAGACCATCTTTAGAACTGTTAGAAAATAATGTGCAGAAATACTTACTGAAAGAGCAGATTCCATCATATGTATTGAGGAGACCCTTCACTGTCTAGTGCTTCAAATATCCAACAGATTGCTGGATAATTCAATTTGTTGAGCCAAATGACCAATGGTGCAGTGTGACATGTCACATCACAGTCACATAGCAAGAGGGACTTACTGACAGACAAATGGCCAAAATCCGTCCTCAAATGGAAATGAAGTATTACCAAAACAGGAAGGTAGAGATAGAGGTTCAAGAAGCAAAAAGGGTCCAGGCCAATTCTTCAGTTCCTCAAATAGAAATCATGTGATGCTAAACAGAACCAAACAAGAGACAAGCCAAATTTCATGGACCTTGAAGTTTTTTTAATTTGTAATGAAAAAAGCGGACACTACAAGCTTTTGTAGTCTCAAAAAGCAGAAACTACAAAACTTTAGTAATAAAAAAAAGCAGACACTACAAACTTACTTTGTAGTCTATGTCTGACTTTTGTAGTCTTTTAGTAAACTTTGCAGTCTATGTCCAACTATTAGTAAACTATGTAGTGTATGTCCGACTTTTGTAGTCTTTTGTAGTCTATCAGTAATCTCTATAGTCTATGTCCAACTTTTGTAGTCTGTTAGTAAACTTTGTAGTCTAAGTCCAACTTTTGTAGTCTTTTGTAGTCTATCAGTAATCTCTATAGTCTATGTCCAACTTTTGTAGTCTGTTAGTAAACTTTGTAGTCTAAGTCCGACTTTTGTAGTCTTTTGTAGTCTATCAGTAATCTCTATAGTCTATGTCCAACTTTTGTAGTCTGTTAGTAAACTTTGTAGTCTAAGTCCAACTTTTGTAGTCTTTTGTAGTCTTTTAGTAAACACTGTATTCTATAACTGACTTTTGTAGTTTTTAAGTGTCAATTTCCCTTTTAGGGTATGCACCTTCCTTTTTGGGAAAATTTCCTACATTACAATAATTGTAGCATCTTCTCATAGCTTTCTAAATGTGTTGTTTGCTGTTGTTTTCATTGAGAAAAAAGCAAAATACACAAAAAAACTCAGTGCTCACAAAATCTTTAACCTCATATCTCCACAACAGAAGCACTTCATGACAAAATTCCAACTGATTCTCAAAGCTACAGTGCAGGGCTACAACTTTCAGTTTCTGACCATTTTTGGTAATTGGTCATGTGACCAACATCCTGATATCCCATTGGATGGACCCTGACAGGTGAAATCATCATTATGTTGTTTTTCTTCACTTTTGGTCAAACCAGATTAAAATTTTCTTTTTTGGGTATATGCAGAGGACCCTGAAATCGACCCTGAGGTGGACAATGGAAGCACTTTAGAACATAATTCAAACAGATTTGGGAAGCCACAATTCAGTGCTACAACATTTGTTTTTTGACCATTTTGGGCAATTGGTCATGTGACCACCCTCCCAACAACATATTGGATGGACCTTGACAAGGATAATCATCCTTCTGTTGTGTTCTTCCACTTCTTGGTTGGCCTAGATGATATTTCATTATTTGGGTGTATACAGTGGACCCTGAGGCAGTACCTGACATCCTAAACAACATTCCTATTTTCTGGCTATTTATAATTTCCTTGTTGGATGTGTTTCTGGAACCTGAAAACAGTACCCCAATGTTGTGGACAAGGGGGAGTGTTATTTCTATTTTTAGTCCATTTTATGGCTATTTTTGTACAGGTTTCCACATTAGGAAGTGCATCTTGAATCTGAAAACAGTACCCCAAGAGTGAGTATCATTTCTGTTTTCAGCTCATTTTATGGCTATTTCCATACAGGTTTCCATATTAGAAAGTGCACCTGGCCCTGAAATCAGTAATGGAATCTGATTCAAATACAGCCATTTGCATAATTCTGTGAATGAACACTGAAAATGCTTTTTTTGGGTGTGATGTGACAAATCACCTGATCCAGCACAGCCCTTCCTCACCTTGAGTTGGTCTACCACACTGCAAACATGACAACATACTGGAGTGAAAGTATTTTGAGAGTATTTTGATGGTACATAAACATTTCCCAAAATACCATTCCCCAAGTATGAAGTTAGTATGAAAAAAAATATATTATTACTTA
>Ga0307507_10009780_pt1 | contig 12658 bp, 10 predicted proteins | sample 7_EM_MG_FD_207223 | JGI IMG/M metagenome (GOLD analysis project Ga0307507, IMG submission 207223) | Populus trichocarpa ectomycorrhiza microbial communities from riparian zone in the Pacific Northwest, United States - 7_EM | ecosystem: Host-associated > Plants > Roots > Unclassified | place... | reverse complement strand
TTTTGTTTTTAGTATTTACTCCTTTTCTTTAATTATTTTTATTTAAATATTGATTCATGTCATCTCTCTTAATTTTTAAACAAATTGAAATAATTTTTATTAAATAGTGATTAAACTTTTTATAATTGTTTTAGTCGCATAATGGTTCAAAACATTGTTATTAGTAACAATATTTATCCATTAAGATAAAATAAATGAAATTCATTAAAATAAAAAGGACATTCGATATAAAATATTTGTATATATATTTATTTTTTTCTCAATTATGAAGATTAGCTTTCTTTTTTAATATTTAATTAGCATTAACTATTTTTTTATTAGTTCATATATTTCTTAATTTATTTTATAAAGAATAAAAAAAAGTAGATGTATACACTTTTATGAATTATCAAAACAAATGATCAATCTATAATTTCTTTTAAATGATCAATTTTTAAGTTCTCTTAGTCGTATCCTTGAAATATATAATTTCCTTAAATTCAATTTTATGTGAGTAAAGAGAGGAGCTTCAACTTGTTAGAAATAGGGAGAAAAGCAGATTTTTGAAAGTTGAGGACTGATCTGTTGATGAATATATAGATTGGAGACTGATCTGTAGTTATCCCAAAACCAGCGTCAGAGTGTGATGCTTTTTTTTCTTTTCTTTTCTTTCTCGCGTATCACGTGGCATCAATGGAATTTAAAACGCTTATTGCATTTATTTATTTTTTCCATTCTGAGTCGGGTGATGTTCAAACCAGGCATTTTAATAAATAATTTGTACAAAAAAAATTAATGATTTGAGTTATAATATAAATTGAGGTTAATGAGTTGTTTTTATTTTAATTAGATAGGAAAACAAAAGACAATGATAGTAATTGGATTTTTTTAAAAAAAATATTAAGATACCTTGAGAAAAAACAGTGGGAGCATGAAATTGGATAAAAAATATAAAAAAATTAGATCAGGTCACCAAACATGGAAGAACATAACGGGAAAAAAACTAAAAATATCTAAAATAAAAATTGATAATTAAAAGAATTAAGGTAAAAATCAAAATAAACAATAAATTAGAGGGCAATTAAATTTTTTCAATTGGAGAGTTTATTTGAAAAGAAAAATAACTCAAGCAAAAGAAAAAAAATTGAAAGAATGAGGAAAAATTAAAAAAAATAGCACACCATAAACCTGAATTGAAGGGTGAGATCAAAAATCAATAAAACTTTTATAAAAGGGTTAAGGAAAAAAATAAAACATTCAAAGAATAAAAACCAAATAAAAAATACATGAAAATTAAAATTGAAGAACTAAATAAAAAAGGAATAACACTTATTCAAAAGGACAATGGAAAAACATTTATAAGAAGAAAAAAAAAAGGACAGTTTTGGTAGGAGGAATAAATTGAAGAAAAAAATAACTAATATACCAAAATACATTATTCCAAGGTCATTTTGATTATTATCATTATTGTTATCACAATTATTACTATCATCACCACAATTATTATTATTGTTGTTGTTGTTACTACTATTACTACTACTTCTATTATCAAACTATTATTATTACCACAATTATTAATATTATTATCATTATTAATAGTATTATTAGTAATATTATTAATATCATTATCATCATTACTATTATTGCTAATACTAGTATTATTACCATTATCATTACTAATATTATTATTCTTATTATCATCATTATTATTGCTCTAACTACTACTACAATTATCATTACTACTATTATTACTATAGTCCTCACTAATAATATTACTATTATTATTACCATTACTATCATTATTGTTGTTATTAATATAATTATTATTTCTCCAACCACTACTATAATTATTATCATTACTACTACTACTACTACTACTACTATCATTGTTGTTATTATTATTGTTGTTGTTATGATTATTATTTTGATTATGATCATAATTATTAATATTATCATCACAATCATTACTATCATTAGCACCATTATAATCATAATAAACTATTATCATTATTATTATTATTATTAGTAGTAGTAGTAGTAACTTACATAACTTTTCATTCACACCCTAATAATCCTCCACATGAATGAATATTATTTGATCATAATAAAATACAAAGGTTAGCTTATCCTAGTTTTCGTTGCAGGTAGTGTTTTTCATCATAGGAATGGGTAAGAGTGATACTAATGAGTTGACATATAAGGTTGTCCTTTTAAACCTAGACCTTGAAATCTCGAGTCAACTAGGTTGAGTTTCTATCATGACAATTCTTTGAATATAGACTTTAATCTCATTCTTCTTGATGATTTATCGACTTGATCTCTTCTTAAAGCTTTTGCATGCGAATCCATAATGTTATCCTTTGACTTTACATAATCAATAGAGATAATCATATTTAAGAAAAAATACCTAACAATGTTGTGTTTTCGATGTATATATCGAGACTTACCATTATATAACTTTTTTTTACCTTACCAATTACAGATTGACTATCATAATGTATGCATATAGGTTGGCATAGGTTTTGGTTAACTTGGAATATCCTCTAAAAAGTTTCAAAGCCACTCTGCTTTTTCACTAACGTTGTTTAAAGCTATAAACTCAAGACTCTATAAAGTGGATTTGACTATGCAAGTTTGTTTAGAGGATTTCTAAGAGACTACAACTCCTCAATAGTAAAGATAAACTTATTTGTGGATTTTAAGTCTTTAGTATCAGATATCCAATTAGCATCGCTATACCCTTTAAGTACAATCGAATATCTTGTGTAATGCAGTCCATATGTTAGGGTGTATCTCATATATACGAGAACCTTTATAATGGCTTTCTAATGATCCTTACCTGGATTATTTTTATATCTACTTAGTTTGTCAACTGTGTATGCTATGTCTGGTCTAATATAGTTGGATTACTTTCTAATGGTTATTGAATATTTGAGATATTGCATCACTAATATTATTGGATAAATGTAGGCTTACATCATCAACTAGTGTCTTGGCTATATTATTCTCAAATTTATCAAGAATCTTCTCAATGTAATGACATTAAGATAATATTAAGGCATCATGTGTTTTATAAATTCTTATTCCTAAAATCACATCTATTACACCTATATTTTTCATGTCAAATTTATCAGTTAATATTTTCTTAGTGGTTTTAATGATATTAGTATTACTGCCAAGAATCAACATATTGTCTACATATAAACAAACTATGACATATATTGTATTTGTTTTATTTCACATAAACACATTTATTGATGTTAAAACCACTTGATAGCATTATATTGTCAAACTCCTCATACTATAATTTTGGTGATTGTTTCAAACCATATAATGATTTAACAAGCTTACACACCATTATTTTCTATTTTAGAAACTTAAATCCTTCATGTTATTCCATATAGATTTCTTCATCTAAGTCCACCTTCAGGAAAACAGTTTTAACATCTATTTGGTGTATCTCAAGATTGTTAAGGGCAGCTATAACAATTAACATATGAATAGATGTTATTCTTAAAATTGGTGAGTATATATCAAAGTAGTCCAAGCCTTCCTTTTGCTTGTAACCTTTTACTATGAATCTAATGTTATATTTATTATTAGATCCATCAACCTTCATCTTTATTTAGAATATCCTTTTGCACCCTAATGGTTTATTCCAGGAGGAAGATCCACCAGTTCTCATGTATGATTTTGTATAATGAATTCTATCTCATTATTTATTGCCTCTTTCTAAAATAGTGCTTCTGGACTTGAAATTGTTTTTTTTTTAACTTTTAGGTTTATTTTCTAACAAATAAGTTAGAAATTCAAGATAATTTTTTAAAGATATTTTAGCCATCTTACTTCTTCTAGGTTCCTTTTTCTCCTCAACTTCTAGAGGGTCATTATTAATAAATTCATTAGTTCTCTTAGTAGTCTTTTCTTCTTGTGTGTTCTCTAACAAGTTATGAGATTTCATGATTAACTAACTTGCTACTAAAAAAATCCTTATAACTTGGACATTTTTTTTTTACCTTAGAAAAAAGAGTATGGCCTATGGTATAACACCATCCACCTATCAAATTATGTAATTTATCTAAAAGAGTTAGGGTGCTAATTTATCTTTTTCACTATTCATACAAACAATGAAGGAGGTGGCTTTATTTTATTTTTTCTTTCATTTTCATCCATCTTTTTTCTAAATTTTATCATTCAACATTTTTTTGATTTTGAATTTATCTTTATAAATTATTTCGGTTTTTTTTATGAGATTATCGTAGTTTCAAACAAACATCTTGACATTTGGTTTGTGCTTAATTTTAGGAGCGACTATTTTTATTATCATATAATTAAGTAAAAATAGTTTAGAAAAACAAAGTTTTTAAACTTAGTGGAGTACACCACCGAGATCGTGAATTTGGTGAGTTAAGTCACAAAGTCCGAGTTGATCCAATATGTTAACATCTCAATATTAAAAACAAGTCATCATGAATTGTTTTTAAAACCAAACTATGTTTTTTTACCAATCGTTCGGGTTGCCTTTAGACCCACTAAGTCAATTGGATCATGTCATGAGAACTTTCTAATGGTTTAATTTTAAAACTAAACTAGGCAAGGAGTTGATGGTCCGGAGGTTTTAAAGTTGATCCACTGAGTCAATTTAATAACAATGCCAAATAGTTCCTTATAACCTTGATATTTTTTTATATTTAATCTTTTTTATATGAACTACAATGTTGCGAACTCTATAAAATAATTGAATGCTAAAAGAAGACATAAAAAGTTATGTCCTTACTTGAATCACAATTTGATTTGATATATAATTCTCATTACAACACATACACAACTTTTTGATCCCATTAGAGCCATACCTATATATGCCACCATTTACCTTACATGCTCTAAGGAACTCCTCATTTCTTTATACAAAGTATTTCTCTTGGATCCCATAAGACCATTCACTAGGACCATCTACCTTCAATGGTTGAAGACTAGAAGCACTATTATAACCTTCTCAATCAAACTTACTATGGTTTATAGCCTTAATAGCCTCAAATACCATTACAAAACACTTCGACTTATTTGACTTGAACATTGAGCTTATTTATCCATAGTCTACTAGAATCCACTCCAAGCACCTATAATACTCTTCACAACCCGCACCCAATTTTTTTTTCTACAAGGTAAGTGGTTCTTGGGGATCCTTAGAAGAGTGGTGATTGAGCCAAGCAACCTATTAGCATGAACATATTATCGACGATCATATTGAAATATAGAGATCACCATTGCTTGACCATAAAACCATTACCTTTGTCGCATAGCACAGGGGTATCACAAGTTGATAAGTGAGGTTTATAAAGTGTAATTGATTGATATGCATATTATATTCCTAATACAAGGTATAATTTAGAGCTAATATGAAACATTAGTACATTTTTCAAGTAAAATAAGAGGTCTAAAACTTGGATGACCACAACCATATTAGATTGTAAAAGGGTAATCAATAGTTATGTTACACAATATGACACATATTATTGATATGGATATTATTGGAAAAACTTAAAGTACTGTTGAAAATATTGAGACGTGATCAAGAAAAGTGTGCTTGTGTTTATATTGATGAGATTTCAAGAAAGGAAAAGAGGAAATGTGAAAATAAGAAAAGAAGGTTAGTGTCTTGTAGGAGGAGGAAGTGTGAAGGAAATATGAATATAAGAAAAGAAGGTTAGTTTCTTGTAGGAAAAGGAAGAATGTAGTGTGGTAAATAAAATAATAACAATTTGCTTGGATAGTTGATGAAGTGTTTGATGTTGTAGGGATGGTTTTGGGGGTACTTTATTCATATTTAGTGTTTACGAATCGTATATGTATTGTTTAAGGGTTTTGGTTATCTTTTTGTAGAAATTTGTTCCAAAGTTTTGAAAGGTTCGACTGGTTTTTTCATGGTCTTCTAGCTTTAGTTTGCTTTCTGAATTGTAGAGTGAATAACATTTGGACCAAATGATTTTTATTGGTTTGCTTTATAATCAAGTAAACATTAATTTCTTATTTGTCCATAACTATAATAGTGGGACTCGAAATGATGCATTTTATAAAAGATAGATATGTAATTTAACACTTAGGTTATGGGAAAAGTCTATTAATTATGTGGAAAACTTCCAATCAATCTTTGATTTTGTATAACATGCCTATAAAATTATAGAAGTAATACTAAAAAAATTAATAGCCTAGGAAAACTAGGATGCTAGTTGTCATACCTAATTTTTAGATTTTCCCCCAAATTTACATTTTTCTTTTTAAAAATAATAAAATAAAATAATAATAACAAAAAGAATGACAACTTGGCAAAAATAGGTTGAGAAGGGTTTCAAATGTATGGAGGAATCAAGCTGTAGTTTTGGAAAAAATTGGAAGCTCAATCATACCCCATCATACCCAAGACTGAAGAGGCAATACAAATCCAAGGTCAAATTAAATAATTATTAGACGAATCTGCATAAAAATTAAGTCTAGTGAGTTAATTAGATTTTTTTTAATATGCCAATTTGATTTAATCATGAGCCAAATTAAAGGTTTAATTATGTTTAAGAATTAAATTGGGTCAAATTAAAAGGTTTAATTAGATGTAAAGACTTAACTATACTTTTAATGGATCAAATTTGGTTGAAAATAGAGGTAAAATTGAAGAAACTAGAAGTTTGAAGGTGAATTGAGGGCAAAATCAAAGAATTTCAAAACCAAGGATCAAGTTGAAAGAGACACATTAAGAGGCTGAAATCGATTGAAATCAGGGGTAAAATTGAAAATTTTGAAAATATGAAGGATAATTGAGGATGAAATTGAGATATTCAAGACCAATGACCAAATTGAAAAAAAGACGCTAGACTCATAGGGTCATTTTAAGATTTGGTAGGGGTGGGATTGGATTGATTCTTAGAATCAAAATTCAATTGAGGACTTAATTGAATAAATTAAAAGATTGAGGGTTGAAATTGAAATAGGAGATTTTTAAACCTAAATAAACCCTAAACACCAAAACTATACTCTTTCATTTAAATGAAACAATTTATTTTGGTGTTGTTTTGACCAAAACGACATCGTTTTGGTCAACGAAGGTAAAACAAATAATGTCAAACGATGCGTCGTCTGGCACTGTTCATCACCTTCAACCTCTGTACTTGAACAACTACTCGAGTGATTGCTTTTCAGAGGCATTTAATGCCTCATTTCTCAACCAAACAAAACAAACAATCCATTGTCGTCTGCCATCGTCGTCTTGCACTATTCATCACCTTCAATCTCTGTACTTGAAAAGTTGCTCGAATGACTGCTTTTTAGAGGCATTTAATGCCTCATCTCTCTACCAAACAAAACAAACAAGCCATTGTCGTCTGGTGTTGTTCATCACCTTCAACCTCTATACTTGAAAAGTTGCCTGAGTGGTTGCTTTTCGGAGGTATTTAATGCATCATCTCTCCACAAAACAGAACAAACAAGCCATCACTCTCATGACCCGACATTGTACTACACCCCAACTTGATTCCCACTAGGTGGTTGTCTTTATAGTCACTGCAATGTTGTCATAAAAATAATGACCAATCAGCTTGTGCAACTTGACTTTAACAGCTTATGATGGTGACTTTTAGCCAACGGTTGAGATTTTTCTCATTTGAATCAATGACCAAGATTCATCACTAATAAAGACTAGATGTCTCTATTTCATTCCCTATAAATAGGGGTGAATTTCATGCAAAAAGGGAGGAGAAAAATAAAAGGGAAGAAACCGAAGAAAAATCACCTATGCACCAGCTGCTCTTTAAAAAAAAAAGAAAAAAGAAAAAAACCAACCTTCCCCTTTACCTTTCCAACTTCTCACCTCAGCATACACCACCACCACCACCTGAAACACATCTCCTTATTAGCCAACAACTCTAACAATAATGGTAAAAGACCTTCATCAACCACACAAACATTTGTTTTTCTCCATTAAAGTAGCTGCCCGTGAGCTTTCTCCACTAACAACTTTTTCTCCAGCCTCTAACAGCTACCATTCCTCTTCCAACAAACCATTACGTCACATTTGAAGCTCCACCAATAGGCACCTCCCCTACCTAGGTAACTCTCACACTCCCTTCTCTCTTTTACATATTTTGCCTTCATAAGCTTGCAAAACATGAAATAATTCATGTTTTGTAGAAGCCAATAACTTGGTCACTTGGCTGGACTAGTGAACAAGTTATGTGGGCTGGACCTAAGCCCAACTCGTATGGATGGGCTGGGTCCAACCCACTTCACAAAAAAGGCCTGTTGGGTTATTTATCAGCACAACAAATCAGGTTGGGCTGGGCCCGATCCCAACCCATACACGTGGGCTCAGGTCTTAAGCCCAATAGGCCCAGCCCAAACATATCATTATTGGCCTGTTTGGCCCGCCTTTTTTTTTCTTAATAAATAAGCTCCTTTTTTGCTCTTAAAAACGTGTTTTTCCAAAGATACATTTAAAAACATTTTTAATGCCTCTGATTTTAGACTAAGTGCGTGTTTGACAAACATTCCCTAAGATTTTTTGTTTAGATTTAATATGGTTATATTTGTGTATCTAGCCAAATAGACCCTTAACAATTTCAAAAAAATCTGAAAAACAAATCCATGGACCATTTCAAAAATATTTGTGGGTCCCTTACATGATTTCCCAACATTTTTATCTAATAGAGGGTTGTAGACTTATACTGTAAGATACGGATCTGTTATTAAATATACCTGATTTTTTCTCCAAAAATTTCAAAAAAAATAAAAAATTCAAAACAAAATTCCTTTGTTTCATAAAACACAAAAAAGTGTTTTTATTCAAGAATTTCATTTAACATTGGGTTGTAGAGTTACACTGTAACATATGGACCCGATATTAAATATACCTTTTTTTTTCTCCAAAAAATTCAAAAGAATTCAAAAATTCAAAAAACATTTCCCGTTTTAGAAAACATAAAACAATGTTTTTCTTCAAGGATTGCATTTTATATTAGGATATAGACTTACACTGTAAGATACGTACTTAGTATTAAAAATACTTGGTTCTCTCCAAAATTTCAAAAATCTAAAAACATTTCCAAAACAATTCCTCATTTCAAAAATACAAAAAATATGTATTTTTTTTTCTTGCATATGGTCAAAATTTCACACATATTTTCTAAAAAAGGATAAAATAGGATTTTTATCATATTTTAAAAAATATAAAATGAATAACGTAACCAGTTTATGATTATCCATTCAAGTTTGACCAAAATACCAAAAATTCGACAACCATTAATTTGTTTAATTAATATTCAGAGTGTTAGGATTTAGTTGTAGACTTTAATTGTAACAATCTCAACTTGTAAACTCAAAATATATGATATATATATTCGTAGTTACCAAAATTTTATATATATTATTTTCCTAAAATTTCGGCAGAGTTTTCTTTGTATTCTTTAGGTACCAAGTTATCGACTCAATCATTTCTCAACCTGTAACATCATTCACAATATTCGTCCTATCATTTGAACTTTCAAAACTCAAGCATATTTCAATATCTCAATTCTATTTTCTATAGAACACTATGATAAAAGCTAATAAATTCATAAAAATATATATACAACCAACCATAATTCAACTTAATAATAATAACATTATAAATTACATACTACACAAGATAAGTTAAACACTACAATTTTTTTAGATATGGAAGTACATTACAACAAAATATTAGTTCTTCCAATTATATTAATCGCATAACAAAATTATTTATCCAGCATCTACTTTCCAGATCGAGAGTGTGATGTACCTAAAAACATAATCGCATTAAACATGATTTAAAACAAAATGGCACCTTTCAATCAGTAGTTGATTAAGGACTAACTATTCATATACATTAAAATGACTTTCATATCATCGAATAAATTATCTTCTTTTTTTTTTGAAATTTCTAATTTCATAAATTCTATTTTAGATATAGAGATAAATCTACTAAAATAAAAACATCAAGATTATCTCCTACAAACCAGCATATTTAACTTTAAAGTTTTACAATTAATCTATTTTACATCGTGTGATTATCTCATAAATTGATTTTTCTTAACATGGCCATTCAACCAGGCACAGTTCCAGTAATCAGGAAAAAATCTTCAATGCTTTCCCATTCAACAGGGCATTATTTCCAGTAATCAGGAAATAATTTTCAAGGCTTGCCCATTCACCAGGGCATTATTTCCAGTAACCAGGAAATCAGGACATTATTTCCAGTAACCAGGAAATAATTTTTAAGGCTTGCCCATTCACCGGGGCATTATTTCCAGTAATCAGCACTAGAAATTTACAACCTATAAATTTCCTTCTACAATAAAAAAAAAATTAATTATTTCAAGGTGTTAAACACCTACCTGATGTCTATGTGCGTGAAGAGGTCCCTTGTTGCTGGTTAGGTCATGCGGCCTCCTCTGTACCAACACAAATTACTACGTTATTTTCATTTATTGGTACCGGTAAAATTTCCAATACCAATTACATACTAATCGAATTACTCAACACCCTTAATTAAGCTTAACTGAACATTCATTCATTTATTTACAAAATTCATTATTCAAATTAACTTATCAACATCAATAGGGCTAGGGCAAGATCCCTCAATAATATTATCAAAACTCAATTTTTTTCTAATTTTCTTCTTTTAACCGAAATCAACCTAAGGAAGCAAGTAGAGATTGTTTTTTTCTTTTCTCTTTGAAACATTTGTGCTCCTTTCATAATAATAACACTTATAAACCTATTTATTCCCATATTTTCCAAGCAATTATATTAAAACCTCAAATCCCCTAATTATTTCCTCTTTTGGCCGAAAGTTCAATCAAAATAGGAGGAAATAATTTTTGTTTCTTTTATTTAAAATTAAACACTTACTCAATCTTAGTACATGCATTCTAACATGGTTTAATCATAATTTGTATCATTCCCATAATCTATAACATAATTCTACAATTTCACATAATTTCAATTCTACATAATCCTTCATCAAACATAAAATTAGAGGAATAAATCATTTGGAGCATGTTATTTACCTCACTTTGATAAGGATTTAAGGAAAGAATGCAAGAAAAAATCAAGTTTTCTTCTCCTCCCTTTTCAAACCCTAGCTTGAATTTCTTCTTCCAAGGCACTCACCACCTTAAAATCACTTCCTCTTGATGTTTAACTAAGCTAATCACTCTAATTACTCACTTTAATTGGTGAAATTAACGAGAATTTGTGTAGACAAATCACACAATTTCTCCCCCTCTCTTGGTTTCACACTCTCGGCTAAAGGAGAGAAAAATTGGAGTATTTATAGTCTAGGTTTTATTTATTTACACATTGGCTCTCATTACTTTTTATTTCTATTTTTGTCAATTAATTCCTCTTTTTACTTAATTACACCACAATACCTTACCTTTTATTCAATTGTGTCCATTTACAACTTGATCCTTTTATTTAATCTATTCGATATTTTATTTTATTCAGATTATAATTTATCGGGTTTTCACATTAATATTTGGAGGTATAAAATTACACTGTAAAGTATATCCTCAGGTTTTAAAGATACAAAAATAGAAAATAAATACGATATTAAAATTTGGATCTTAGAATGGTTAGGATATAACCCGAGATAGAGACTTTCTCACGAAGGGGGATCTATCTTGAATCTTAGATGAGACCAACAAATAGAAACATGCATTACATTAATAATCAATTAACGATGCAGCTTACCATAGGTAAAGTGCACTGGAGGTGATGTGTCTTTTCCTTGCACAACTAATCCCTTTACCTAGACTCTCGTAGACCATAAGGTTTTCTAGTGACCATAATATTATGTAGCGACTCATGAACCTTACAATCATAATTTTATGATTAAACCTAAAACCCTTTCAATTCTAGGAGGCAGCTCTGTCATTCGACATCGTGCACATCTTATAACACACACTCATACAAAATCATATTAAAAAATTGCAAACTTTGGAGCTCAATGATGTAGGACATCTTTATTTTAACAAAAAAAAGAAAGAAAAAAGTCATGGACGGCCCTGTTTGTTTTTGCGTTTCAAAAGCGCTTTTGAAACAAATTGAAATTTTTTTTATATTTTTTTCTTTACTTTAAATTAATTTGTTTGGGTGTTTTTATATCATTTTATGCGCTGATATCAAAAATAATTTTTTAAAAATAAAAAAAATATTATTTTGATACATTTCTGAGTGAAAAACACTTTGAAAAGTAACCGCAACCACACTCCCAAATAGGCAAGCCAGATGGAAAACATAAGGTAAGTGTACATTAATAAGAACTGAAAGCATCTTACATTAATAAAAGGTTTTCAACAACTTTGGATTTGGCATGTTATATCGCCTGGTTGTCCAAGAACACAATGTAAACATGACACAGACCCTTCTTTTTACAAAAACAAAAAAATGAAAAGATTATGAGTTTTATGCTTCATGGTCTTAGCATTTCATCATCCATAAAAGTAATACATCATCCATAAAAGTAATATACATTTCTTTGGGAAATGCTTTATAAACATCACAATAAAACCTATTTAGCAATTACTCTATTACAACCATATATACAACAATAACAATAAATATAATCACTAAATTAATTAAGATAGTCTGTGGGTTTTTAAGTCCCTTGCCT
>Ga0307507_10009779_pt1 | contig 12661 bp, 8 predicted proteins | sample 7_EM_MG_FD_207223 | JGI IMG/M metagenome (GOLD analysis project Ga0307507, IMG submission 207223) | Populus trichocarpa ectomycorrhiza microbial communities from riparian zone in the Pacific Northwest, United States - 7_EM | ecosystem: Host-associated > Plants > Roots > Unclassified | place... | reverse complement strand
ACTCTGGTGGGCTGCAGGGGGTGGACATGAGGGAATAGCAAAATTACTATTGGAACGAGAAGATATCAATCCCAACACTGCAGATACCGAATATAACCGAACACCACTCTGGTTGGCTGCGGAGTGCGGGTATGAGGGAATAGTAAAGTTGCTATCGGAACGAGAGGATACCAATCCCAATACGGCAGACACCCAATATGATCAAACGCCACACGGGCGGGCTGCAGAGGGCGGGAATAAGGGAATAGTAAAGTTGTTGGAGCAAAAGGGTATCTATCCCGATACTCTAGATACAGGACACGGTCGAACACCGCTCTGGTGGGCTGCGAAAGAGGGACTTGAGGGAGCTGTCAATTCGCTATTGGAACAAGAGGATATCAATCCCAACACTGCAGATACTAAATATGGCCGAACACCCCTCTGGTGGGCTGCAAAAGGCGGGCACGAGGGAATGGTAAAATTGCTATTGGAACGAGAAGATATTAATCCCAACACTGCAGACACCCAATATAACCGAACACCACTCTGGTGGGCTATGTCGGGCGGGTATAAGGAATTAGTAAAATTGCTATTGGAACGAGAAGATATTAATCCCAACACTGCAGACACCCAATATAACCGAACACCACTCTGGTGGGCTATGTCGGGCGGGTATGAAGGAATAGTGAAATTGCTATTGGAACGAGAGGATATTGATCCCAACACTGCAGACACCCAATATAACCGAACACCACTCTGGTGGGCTATGTCGGGCGGGTATGATGAAATAGCAAAATTGCTATTGGACCGAGACGATATCAATCCCAACACTGCAGACACCTTATATGGTCGAACACCGCTCTGGTTGGCTGCGGAGAGCGGGTGCGAGGGAACAGTAAGGTTGCTATTGGAACGTAAAGATATCAATCCCAATACTGCAGACACATCGGATGGTCGAACACCGCTCTGGTGGGCTGCGCTGCGCGGGTATGAGGGAATAGTAAGGTTGTTATTGGAACGTAAGGATATCTATCCCAACACTGCAGGCACCTCGGGTGGTCGAACACCGCTCTCGTTGGCTGCACACCGCGGGTATGAGGGAATAGTAAGGTTGCTATTGGAACGAGAGGATCCTAATCTCAACACTCCAGATACCTCAATGGTTGAACACCGCTCTGGGAGGCTAGGCAGTCCAGGCCTGAGAGGGCAGTAAGGTTGCTATTGGAGCGAGAGGATATCAATCCCGACATACAGGGTCTCACCAGCAAAACTGCGCTTGAGCTAGCTACGTCTCGGGGTCATGCAGGAGTTGTACGATTACTCTCCAAACCTAAACCCCCTTCCCATCCAAATCGATACTGAAAAAGCCCCCGGGGGCTTCTCGCCTGAGCCGTCGACCTGCCTCTCACCATCGAAACCTCTTCCCCCCTCTACACGATACCTCTTCGCAATGGCGATTCCTTTCTTCGTCATTATTTCCCCAATTTTTCTCTCTTATTTCTCGCTCTTATCGGTCTTTCCTTATCAGCCCTTTCATCGCACTCATTTTATAGATAGTTGCTATATTATATATGCGGAGTAGATGTTGGCGAAAATCTTACCGCTCTTTGTTCGATACACAGATTAAGTTCGTGCACGACTCAGCACGAGCATGAATGGAAATTAACCCTGGGAGTTTCATGGCGGTTTATGGCGCATCATCTACATCCTCCTCCTTTCTTCTTTTAGCTGTTTCTTGTCATTTTTTTTCCTTTTGGTCTCACTGGCAGTCGAACACGATTTCTATTTGTTGACTCGTTTTCTTCGTTTTCTTTGGTTTTTATCTTATTTTATTTCAGAATGCTATGTTATTGCAATGTATTATTATACCTTTTTTTGCTTTTAATAGTCTGCCGCTTACAGTGTACGATACAAACATGACGGCTTTTGGATAATATGATTTATAGGGCGCCCTGCCAGTAATTGAATAATCTCACCAATCTCCCGCCCTTAGCTTCTATAAACAAAGCAGCGATGATGGGGCCTATCTTCAATCACCTATACTAGCAATTCACGACGAGGCATTCACATCTCAGACAGCAACAATAAAAGAAAAATCCCTCCCGGCGATGAAGGAAAGCAGCGAAAGAAACACCACGGGCCCCTCACCTGAGTCGCCTGACCCACTTCACAGCCGCTTTCAACCTTCCCCGCCGGCCTGCCCTCCACCGCCGAAGCCCCCTCCCCCGATATCCGGCCCTTCGTGATGCGATTCTTTCTTTGGCCATTATTTATTCGCCAGTTTTTTTCTTCTATTCCCCCGCTCTTACTAGCTCTTCCTTATCAGCCATTCTACCACTATCATTGCCATATTGTGCATACTCCTTGTTTTGTATATAAGCGCGAGCCCATGCACGGGCATGAACCAGAATTAGCCTAGGGGGCCCTGTAGTGGGATATGGCGCATAATCTCTATTTTCCTCTCTTACTCCCTTTTCCTTCCTCATTAATTATTTTTTTCTGTCTCTCGCTGGTGCAGTATAGTACCTTTTATCTCCTCCTATTACTGTCGCACCCGTTTTGTTCGTTTTCTCTCAATTATATTTTTCTACGATACTCTAGCACGGCAAGGAGCGATGGATCGAACTTTCCTTCCTAAGCCCTTCAGAAACCTGCTCCTTACAATGTATCATATCAAAGATAACGACTTTTGAATAGACATTTAGCAATCTCATGCACCTCTCACTCATAACTTCCATCGACGATGCCTTGATGATGGGGCCAGACTGTGGATTGCGGTTTGGCTTCTAAAGTTCATTTGACTGGGCTTGACCGGACTGCAGATATCTGCTGTCTGCAGGCTTCCGAGTGATCGATCATGACTGCACATTTTTGGAAATATTCTAGAACCCGTAGCAAAAATCATATTGATTGAATACACTTGACTATATGCGACTTCAAACATCGCAAAAGGCCAATTGCAGGCCTCAATTTCTTCATAGGCTAATTGGGACATAGTGAAAGAAATCCAAATTATGGATAGCATCACCGACAGTTTCCCGGTATTCCCAAGAATTGTCCTATATCTAGTCGTAAAGCTTATTACATCTTAGAGAGCTACGCAATGGAGAACATGCCATTATTAAAAGCGGTATCAAATGATAGGGTAATATCCAGAGAGGGAGAGCGCAGAAATAAGTAATTTATCTCCAGCATGGAAGTATACCGAGTGATAGGTAACTACCTCACACTACTCGCAGCACATTAAATATTTGCAATAATTTTCAGATATCCGGAGGCATTTTTAGATATTAGTCGGTATCTTCAGTTATCTGTAAACGCCTTCAGATATCTCTCGGCATCTTCAGATACCTGCGAGCATCTCCAAATATCTGCAGATATTTGCAGGCATTTGGCGGTGTGAGCCACCCATTAATCCGATCACCATCACCAAAGAAAATATATTAATTCTGGGCTTGTCTCTACTTTTTCCCTCCTGTTTTTGGTATAGTATGCTTTACGAGTTGGGGAGGCCATGAATTCCCACTATGGGAATCCTAGCCTATGTCCCACGTGAGCCATTAGATATAGTCCACGCCTTTTTATTGATTGTAAAGCCGGGAAATAGCATAGAGTATTTTCCTTTTTTTTTTTTAACCTTAAAAATTTGTAGAGTTGTGATGGTGTACGGAAGTGCCTTAACAGTACTCTGTACCCTACAAGGAGACATTTGACTTATTCTTTTCTCTCTTGCCACGGCCACTATGAAATCCCTTGTCGCTAATTCTTTTTACCCATGGCTGTAGATCTCTTTTGCCATTATATACATGCTAAGAGCTTATTGAGACTCTGCCCTCTGGGGAAATGGTGCGCAAGTGAGGTACTAGCCCTCAAGCTCGCAGGGGCCTTGCTCCGAGATTGCATACCCGGTCTTTATATTCAGAAGGGTTAGGCTGTATCGTGAATTCTTGATATTTCGGCATTTTAAATGTGTATACAAGCCATTGTTGGGTACCATAGTAAAGAATCAATCAATAAAGGAGAAAATTTACTACTAAACACAATGACATATTCACAAAGTGGTGAATATGTAATACTTAGAGCACCAAAGGGATGGGGAAACTCTTTAATTTTTCATTATCGTGTTTGTTATCTTCCTAATGTATTTTTGCCAAGCTAACCTGATCTTTTCTCTCTGATTCAGCTCTATCAAGATAAGCACTGACTCGTACTATCGGACGTTCTCTAGATCCTCCGGCGTTCTTGAATAGCAGTGGCAGTTTCGGAAATACTGCTCCCGCATGGCTGATAGAGCAAACTTATTGAGACGGTATCAGAGGAGGAAAAGTGAAAGGCCAAGTTTATCCGTTGATCGCTATTTTATAGCATGCTCCGGGATGAGATGAAGGTGAAAGAAACAAGATGAGAGTTTAAGGTTTATTGGAGTTCGTGATGATCTTCCCTTCATGCCCTTTTCCCTTTCTTAATTACCCCTTTTCTTATCTATCTAAGCTATTAAATTCACTACATCAATGGTACACGATGTTGATGAGTTGCCGCGCAATCATCCTCGAGTCCATCCGCATGTTCAATAGCACCCCGTACATAAAACAGCTCGGGTGTGCCTAGGAACTGGTGAAACGTTTCTGCTAGTCCAACCCTAAACACCCTACGATGGGGGAACAGTGGTTGGCGGTATGGGGAACATACTCGAGTACGAGTGCCGAAGTAAAGCGAGGGGTTCACTTATCAGAGGCTGCAAAACATGCCCTAAACTCGTTAAAACTAAAATTTAAAATGTTACTTTCCGACCTGCTTAGCCTAAGGGGTAGCCATTTGGCCAACGGGACACCCCTTGACCAGGTGAATTTAGTGTTCATAAGGGTCCTCGCAAGGACCGGGGAGCTGGTAAGGCCAAACGTTACTTCTCTGTCCCTGTAACCCGGCCGCAGGTGATAGATGCTGATTGCAGACTTTCTCCGAAGGACTGTGGGAATCGGAAGTGGACTACCGGTTCTGACGGCAAGTGTTAGTTAACATAAAGTCTGTAGCGGATATGCCACCAGGTTGGAAGTCGGTAGATGCGGCTCGGCACGCTCAACTTATCGTTTCATTCTTTGAATAAAGGGTTCGGAGATGCGTTTTGGATCGATGCAGTACCGGAAGTAATACGATAGGGTAAAAGGGGTAGAAGAACGGAGGGTCGGATGCGCGGAGGGTATGAATAGCGGGAGTTCTTTGTGGAGCATGCCTTTCTTTTGTTAGCATAGGAGTACGCAAAAAGGAAGGGGAGACAGATATTCGTGAAAGAAAATGGGTACCGGTATGGGCAGCGACCGAAAGAACTTCCCCATTTACCCAAAAGTCGCGCGCTGGCGATCGGAGTCGTATTTTTCTTGGTTTAACTCTTGGCGCTCACTCGGCAGGTGCCACCGTCGCCGCCCACGAACAAGAGATGACAAGAGCCCCCCACCAACGCAACTAGCCCTGATAAAAATAAATAAAAAAAACCAAAGAAGTACTGGAGCACTTGTAGTGTGGGGTTGTATGGAAGCGGTGTGGTGTTCGGTTAGTTTGGTTCGCGAACTATCCCTTCGACTGATGAGACATGCAGATTCCGCTCCTTCCGAATCTAGTATATCCATCCGGTGAGAGGATGATGATTAATAAGTGAAATGCAACCTCAACCGACCATCGTCATATTCACTGGCATCTGATGCTGCGAGAATCCTCAACCCAATATACTGAGCAGTTATCTTGATTCAATACCTCCAGTTTTTTCTTCCATTAAAATGCCTCCAAAAAGAGTCTTGTTTGCGGTGCTTGAGAATGAAGCAGTACCGGCAGTAAAAATTCAGGTAGCTGAAGTGCGAGAGACTAAAAGACGGCGAGGTATTTCTTATGAGCAGTGTCACATATATCCTACATTTACTAAATTATTGTAAGCATCTCATCCAAAAGTCTTAAAGCCAACCGATCAGAAAACCTTAGAAGACCTTCCTCCGGAGTTTGACTTTCTGAAAAGTCCCTTTCCACCCCATGATGCTTGCCCTCGGCTTCCAGGACCTGAAAGTGAACAGGACCATTCTCCACTCAGTCTATTTTCTCTCTTTTTTACCGATGCTATTTTAGAATCCATAGTAATAAATACAAACCGCTATGCTGAGCTGAAACGAGTTTCCTCTGGTGGCTTAGCAGGAGAGTGCGAGGTTCAAGCAAATACCTGTATGTAGTCAGGTAAATTGGGGGAGTACTTACCATAATCCACAGTAAAGCGAGTCCATGGTAAGGCATGAAAACTCATACTAGTAAAACTTTAATACGATAGGGATTATTTGTATGGGCATTCCCGCTATGCTGTAGACTCGCTATGCCGTGGAATACTGTAAATGCGAAGAAAAGTGCGGTTGCTAATATATACAAAGCACCGGAAGAGGGAAATACACCTACAAGACCCCGGGCAACGGTGAAAACGGCTCAAAGTAGGGAAGAAGAATTGGCTACTGGTGGGAAGTGTCCAAGTAAAATGGAGGAACGGCCTTGGTATTCGATGAATATTGGTGAATTAAAACTCTTTATCGGATTGCAAATTCTTATGGGAGTTTATGACTATCCGGCAATTGCGGACTACTGGGGAGATGGAGTTAAGCACCCAGAATTTCACCAAATGTCCTGCAATCGGTACCAACAAATAAAGAGATATTTTCACCTCTCGCCTCCCGATGGGACTTATCCAAGAGCTGAATGGTGGCGGAAGATGGAACCACTAGCATCTCATTTGCGGAGGCTTTTTGAAGAGTACTATCTTCCTGGGTCGAATGTGGCCTTTGATGAGATGATGGTACTGTGCAAGGGGCGTACCTTTCACACTATCAAGATGCCTAACAAGCCTATTGATGAAGGCTATAAGCTGTATGCCCTTTGTGAAAAGGGCTACACATATTCTTTTCTATTTTATTCTGGTGAGACTAAGAATGAGAATAGCGCCTTTACACAAGAAACAGTTCAATTTACACAACCGCATCCCATGCAGGCTTCTTCAACACTAGATTTAGTTGACCCAGTTAAGGAATTCTCCCCCACTATCCAAGCAGTTTGTCATTTAGTCTTTCGCCTTCCTTTTCAAGAGTTTCAATTCAATGTATATATGGATAATTATTTTAGTACTATTCCTTTATTTCGCCACCTTAGGAGCCATGGAATTGGAGCTGCTGGAACTACCCGGCCAGGAAGAGCTGATTTTCCTTCTGAGCTAGCTCTTGACAAGTCTCTAGCACGAAGGATTCTACAGTGGAATCACCTAAGCGGCATTGTGGTTGATGGAGTCTGTTCGGTTCTTTGGCAGGATAACAATATGGTACTCTTTCTTACTACGATCCATGATGTACGCCAGTTAGTTCTTGCAAATCGACGAAGGCCCAAAAAAACAGTACCAATGCTTCTTCTACTCGCAAGCCATTTGGGGAATTTGAGCACCGCAAGCTTCTACCAATTCCAGAAATGATTGATGATTACAATCAATTCATGGGAGGAGTCGACATCGCCGATCAGCTCAGAAGCAACTATCCTACCCACCAGAGAAGCCTAAGAACATGGCTGCCACTCTGGTTTTGGGCTTTAGATACAACTATTACGAATGCCTATGTTATTTCAACTCACTTCATATCTCCATCAACTACGACCGGCACCTCTGCCCACAAGAACTTTCGTCTACAACTTGCCCGATCTCTCATTAAAATTGGCTCAGCCATGGCCTATCCCTCTCTACAAAACCCAATTCCTCACTACCGCACCTATGGAACTCTCCCTACTACCCTCCCACCTTTCTCAATCCGCACTAGGGGAGACCACCAGGAAGACCACCGACCAGATTTGCGTCGCCGCTGCTGGTACTGCCGTTACAAGAAAGTTCATGGCGATCCAAAAAAACCCCCCCCCAGTCCGACAGCGAGCTACCCTCTTGGCCCGTATGCATATCAGCCAAACCGGCATCTGGTGTGCTCTTTGTAACCTGCCGTTATGCAAGACACAAAATTGTTTTCACGATTTCCATACTGTTTAATGTACGGGAATACTACTTTATCTTTTTCTCTAGGACGTTGGAGTTGTCTTTGCTATTATTAAGATCCTGTACTCTTTTTTGTTTTAGTTTTAAGTTGGGAGCTGAGGTAGTCAGTATTCTATAGTGCGAGATCTCGTTTTGCCCGATAATAATGGTCCTGTCTGCAAGACCTGCAGCTATGCGGTGCACATGATTGGAATTGATTGCTGGGATTGCCCGGAAGGTTGATGGCATGCCGGTTATTGAGTGGAAGAGAGATATCGCCGACTAGAAGAAGCCAGTAAAGAAGCAGGTGCCGGTCAGGAATAGGTTTCCTGCTGAAGTGCTATGGAAATTGCATTGCTGTTTTGAAATCCTAAGATGCTGCTCGGTCTACTCTTATGATAGTTTCTTTATTTGGATATTTCTAGGAACAGTGTTTGGCTATGGGGAAAGCATTTGTTTTGCAGGAATTTACTTGATTTTTGGATATCTGGTCTAATTCTGCTTTCTCAAAATTTTGAACTTATAATCATTGACCCGAAGTCGTAATAATTTCAGATTATAGTGATCCCAGAGCCCCGGCCAGGCTTATCGCACCCCATAATATTTTCTTTTTTACAATGGTTTTGATATTACCTGTCTGCTTAGTAAATGGTACTACCTTCCTTTAACGGAAGGAGCGGAATCTGCATGTCTCATCAGTCGAAGGGATAGTGTCTAGCCAAGGGTTAAGTTACGAGTACAAGGGACAGGCATAAAAAAGTGGTACAGGGCAGGGGTAGGTTGGGTTGGTTTTGGACAAAATTGTGGAATTGTGGTACGCGGCAACCGAACCACCCTCTCTGGCTCACAGAAAATATGTTGCAATGGTAATGTATTGGTCCCTCTTAAACTACAACCCTTTCCCATACAATCTTCAAATTCAAATTCTAAGTTTTTTGACCAGCACTAATACACAAGAAAAGAAAAATACACAATAGTATAACAGATATGTATAATCTCAACATGCTGATACAAGAGAATATTGATTGTGAAAATAAGTTATAAGGCTTTCAAGCTGGGTGAAATGAAGACAGCATGAAACAGGATACTGGTTTAAAGGTTAAGCACCATCCTCAATGAGCACCTCTAAGTGTTTTACTTGATGGTAAATGTGCTGTAAGAGAGGTTATCTACATCACCCACTAAATGTTTCCTTTATCAGTTGCATAGCATGGGAGGAAACACCTATTTTCTGAATGTTTTTCCTCTCAAGTGTACCACAACTACTGAGACATTAGTTATCCAGCGTACCACTTTTTTATGCCTGTCCCTTGTACCAGCAAAAGAAAGTTACACGAGCTAAAGGGAAGCAAGCCCCCCAGGATGATTCCTGGACTGGCCTCGCACTCAGAGACATTACATCAACTTATGTAGACTCGTCGGTATAGATACTAACCGTGCCAAGGGTGTGGCTCCGCCACAACCCACGCCTGCCGGCAATCTGGGGCACTCTCCTAGAGAGTGCCCTACAGCTCAACGCCAGATTCGGCTCAATGCCAGTTTTTTTTTGTATGGTGAATTTAAGAATTTTCAACCACCACCAACCAGCCCTGATACTTTAAAAGACTCTTGGCTTTCCCAGATATTATTTGAAATCATTGCAAATAAGCCTGCCATTTTTTTCACCTCCTTTTTACTGTAGATCTGGCTTAACATCACTTGTACGCTGAGTCTAAACTAAAGACCTGCTTAGTGAAATAAAAGTTGAAAAGGAGAGGAAAAAAGATGGCAGGCTTATTTGTAAAGTCCTGTTACAATCCTCTCTTCTCCGGGTGATACTTGTAGCAGGTAACTGATATTTTCCTAATGATCTCTTGCTCTTAGTCTGATAGCTGTTGCGATAGGTAAGTCCATTGACTCCTATCTAGCAACGTTGATCGCTAGGCTGATATAAGACAGTCGTGTCTTGATCCCCGAAAATGTGGTAGATAGAGATATTTGTATTGAAAGTATAGTGTACGAAAGAACTTAGATGATTGCGTGAAGAACCCAAATCCCATGCCCAGAGGGTGCCCTTATATAGGGGTTCTTACCTCAACCCTAACCCTGCGTGCCTCATACCCTCGCGTCATGCAACTCATGACTCATAGTGAGTGATAGTGTGAAATCCATCAGCTAACTCGTCCGAGTCAGCTGCGCCGTATCTTGCAACCAATCAAAACCCATAAAACAAATCATGTGCCCTAATGGGGTCACATGCGTGAAACCCATGACTCATAACTATGAGTCATGTGCTAAATACATAAACCACATGACCACAAACGTGAGGCATGTCAAATATCAACCAATAATAATAAACCAATGACACGCTATTGCGTAGTCATGTAAAATCCTAGGAGTCAACTGATCTCATAGCGTGAAAGATAACAAACCAATGACCAATAACTATTAGTCATGTGAGAGTCTGCCTTGCTTAGTCACCGTTTGTGACAAGGCCTAAAAGAATGTTTGGGAAAGCTAGGAGTCTTGGAAAGCATCAGGGCTATTTGGTAGTTGTTGAAAATTCTTAAATTCACCATACAAAAAAAAACTGGCATTGAGCCGAATCTGGTGTTAAGCTGTAGGGCACTCTCTAGGAGAGTGCCCAAGATTGCGAGGAAGCGTGGGTTGTGGCAGAGCCACACCCTTGGCACAGTTAGTATCGGTAGTGTGTGAATTTCTTGACCCCTGAGACGCGACGTATTTTGTTCTACTGGTATCCTGATCGATAAGTGGCTCCTATGGTTTAAGTTATATCGCGCTAAAAATTTGGCCAATTTATTACCGGTATTCAGATATCCAAGCGAAACGCAAAATCCTACCAACCCAGCCCACTGACTGAGTGCTGAAGTCGCTGGATCACCGTCCCTTTTCTTTCCGTCTGTTAGCAGCAATAATAACCACTGGAAACCGCCAGCTTCAACAACCAAGATTGCTGATTGCTGGCAGATGTTGAACCGCCTTGCGAAACTTAACTCGATTAAGAATTATAGTTTCTGATAAGAGGATCTCATGTTCTCTCAGTTCATGTATGTCATGATTCAACTTTAATCAACTCTGCAACATGGGCTAGGATATTAGAGACTTTGCGGTGGATGAATCCACCATCCCTGTAGGCCAAGAGTAGGGATTTTACAGCTGGATGTTTCGTTCACTTTGTGGTGGATATGATTATCCCTTAACCTGTACGATCGTTCACTTACTTTTAGCCTGGCACTAATAGGGCTACTAGAGTTAGATATGACAGGAAAGGTAACACTAGACCACCCCCTGAGATTAATTAAAATCAGGAGAAGTACTGATAGGTGTGCCATAGTAGGGAGCAAATCTAAACAGCTAACCTGGTTTCCATCATGGCCATGCTGAGTAGTACTTAGTTAGCACTAGTCTGAGCACTGCATCACTTCTAGAGCATAAAGTTTTTCATATCACTATTACCCAAATAGGCTATCTCAGCATTGAAGGGGGAACTGGTACCTCCCGTCATGTTTATCGTATAATACTTACATCATGTTGATGCAATAATACTGCTGCTCCCCATAGTGTAGAAGGTTTTGAGTTAAAAATTGCCGCTTGCAGGAAAAGGTTGTTGCCTTGGGGTCCGTTACAGGAAATAAGCTAAGTACAAACTCCATAACCTGGTGAAAATCTTGAAAGGACTCAATAGAACCTAGCGAAGTAACCTCCTCCACATTGGGATATTTGAGAGGTCGAAGAGGTAAGCAAAAAAGTGCAGGTGGTAAGTCAGAAGTATTAATAGGAACAAGCTCAGGTGTAGCTTTGAGGGGTGTGGCATTTTGGACAAGGATTTTGGAGATGGGAGTTAACAAGTCAGGCAATAAATCAACATTTCCCGGATTTAGAGCATAATGATAAACTTCTAAGAAATCAATGCGAAATTCCTGGAAGATGAGTAGATGTGGCTCACTAAGCTAGAAGGAACCAGCACACTAGAGGAAAATCTTTGCTTTATGTTGTCTGGAGTTGTTATTGGTTGATATTGGACATGACACACGATGGTGGTCATGTGATTTATGTATTTCGCACATGACTCATAATCATGAGTCATGGGTTTCACGCATGTGACCCCGTTAGGACACATGACTTGTTTTATGAGTTTTGATTGGTTGTGAGACATGGCGCAGCTGACTCGGAAGAGTCAGCTGATGGATTTCACACTATGACTTACTATGAGTCATGAGTCGCGTGAGGGGAGGTTATGAGTCACGCAGGGTTAGGGTTGAGGGAAGAACCCCTATATAAGGGTACCCTCGGGGCATGGGATTTGGGCCAAGCTCCTCGCCCTCTACAACCCCCCGCATACATTATACTCAAACGTATACACCGCTTTGCTTACGGTACACCCTCCTGCGTCCCAACCCCCCACTCCGTCCCCTGATGGAAATCCCCCCCATCCCCCCAGGCAATCAGGCCCTGGCAGCCGCCATCTCCCGTGCCAACACCCCCCGCCTTCAAGAGCCCCCCTCACCCTCCCCTTCGGCACAGCCGTCACCCCCTCTCGCCTTTCTTGCAGAAATCTTTGCAGATACCAGAAACAACCTACAACTAAACCCCGACCTAGTCCAAGACCTCTCCCCTCACGCACTCCAAACCATAACGCGGGTGAAGGATCCATCC
>Ga0307507_10009778_pt1 | contig 12661 bp, 18 predicted proteins | sample 7_EM_MG_FD_207223 | JGI IMG/M metagenome (GOLD analysis project Ga0307507, IMG submission 207223) | Populus trichocarpa ectomycorrhiza microbial communities from riparian zone in the Pacific Northwest, United States - 7_EM | ecosystem: Host-associated > Plants > Roots > Unclassified | place... | reverse complement strand
TTGGTCCGGATAAAAATAGCAAAATTTGGTCATTTTGGGATCAGGCATTTGACATGACATTCACAGGTCCTACCAACACGTGAGACCTTGACGAAGTTTGTTAAATCAGGTCTGGTCTCTCGGAGTGGTTAAGATAACTAGATAACACTTGGTCTCGCCATAACTCGCCACATCTAGGCATAAAGCAGATCAAACCTTCCCGGGAGGCTAGCCCCGAACCAGGAGGATGAGTTCCCTCGTGATCGTGAAGATGGCGTCAAACTGAAAAGTTGGCCGATTGACCTGGCGTGGTGCTCCCAAAATAAAAATAAAAAAACACGTATCAACGTGATAAGATGGAAGTGCTAAAATTGCCACCGAAATTACCGACGTGATCGATGTCAGAATGCCGTCCTCAAGATCCTATAGAAGAATGAATCTTGGGTACAAACTAGAGGAAATGAGTGTTTTACCTCGGCACTTGGAATGTCTTGTCCACGACAAGAATTTGGTGCAAGAAGATTTGGGAGACGAATTGGTAAATTGTCGCAGGCGTTTCACAGGGTCGTATTTCCTCATTTGGGAGCTTTTCAGTTTGAGTCTTTTCAGTGCCCCTCGTGTTCCGAGCATGTCGCTGGAGTATAAAATAGCCTGTGGTGCAGCCCTAGGTCTTTCTCCATTCCGTCATCCCTCCTTTTCCACAACTCTACACTTTTATCTCTTCATCAATGGCATGCGTGAAACTTAACTCCCTCTCCCACTCATCTTCGAGCAAGGTGTCAATGGGTGGCGGCGATACCATTGTCTCTCCTGTGGGAGAAGCATATTTCGCGTTTGCTCGAATAAAAGGCGATGTTTCTCTCGTCCAAGGTAAGTGTCAAGATGTTTATCAGGCTACAGCCGTTTCTGACGCGTTTCTCTTTGTCGCTAGTGTCGAACGCGACCCCAGCGTCTGCGCTGACCGCCGTCGATGTTAAAATATTCCGACACGAGTTCATAACAATATTTCGCTTCTCGGAAGCCACTTCTTTCCACCCCGCAGACATTTGCATCCTGGAGCCCATTGATGAAAAGCTCACACGTTATGAGGAAGAAAATGAGACGGTCTTTTTGGCAAAGGATCTTATGGACAAGCTGCGGAAGATGACGGACCCGCGGAGGATATTTCAATCTCCCCAATGTTCAATGCGGCGATGGTGACGAGAGTTGTTCGGTGGTCACGCAGGGTATACTTAGTTGGGTTGTCTTTCACCATGACGCATTTGTATTTTTATCGCACATCAGCTATGTAACTTATGCTTATCCATCCGTCTCATTCCAGATGAACGTTATACGATATTCACTCATCTCAGGCTTCTAGAAGGTATCTAAGTATGTCGCCTGCGCTTCTTCACCATATCCACCTGAGGTCACGCACTGCCAGATGCTTCTTTCGCTGCTTCACCTAGAAGCACCTAGAAGCAACAACTCATCCTAAACACCCACGGCCTCATCGAACGATTCAAAACCCTCCTCGACGCAACCTATCCGGCTTGACGTTCACAGGGAGAAATTTTTCAGAAAGCGTCCGAATTTCTCTGGCGATGGGGAGTTGAGACCCAAGGGCAAGTCCTTCCCCAATGGACGACCGCTTTGACAAGCTTACCGGGGAAAATCAGTACCACCACAATACCCACTGAACGCCGGACCGATAAGCGTCTATCAGCTGTTCTTTTCCGCCAATTTTAACATCCTTAATTTTGGCACTGGGTCGGCTGGCCCTGCGTTTTTTTCCCTCGACCTTCGGGCAAGCTTTGCCACTACCCTTGGTTGATATTATGTGTGTGGACCTTCCTCACCCGGGGTTGCTGATAAAGAACACCCTACTTAGATCTTGCGCCATTCCGGCTTATTTGTAAGTTTTGGCCGGACGAAATGAATCATGACTCGTCTTATCGTTTATCCTCAGTGCAGTATTCGGTCCCAAGTTGGGAACACGTGGGATGGTGCAATCGCGCTTCTCCTGGGGGTGAGGCCAGACGTATGTATATGTAGATGTGGTAATTAACAGATTGGCTAATCAGGTACTATGGTTCGATCATCCCGAGTTATCCTTAACGTTATTTCGATGCAGGGATTTTTGAGCCTGAACCGCATCATCGGCGGTCAGAGCTTGGGAGCTGTTTCTCACCACCTAGACGACACCTTGGGTATCGTCATCGTTGGCGTCATCAGTCTTTTGGTGAACTGATCTGTTGACGTATCTTGGTGACTCACGTTTAATGCTTGATCTCAGGTGACATTTTGTGGCTACAGAGTGGTTCATGTGTGAGGCTTTCTATGTTTATGGCATTTGACGGAGTGAATGACGATATGAATAGCTTTGAGACTTATTCTTGGACACCGAATGCTTTCGGCCTTCTTGTCATACTTGGAGTTGGGGTAAAGCACCTAAATCAGTCGACATCACCATTGATACCCCCTCCTAGTACACATGCAATTTTGTCCTTCGGTTGTTTTGTGGCTTCAGCGGTCATCAGCTGGTGTACATTAACCCCAGATTACGGAGTCTACCATGACGCAGAAGCATCGAGGTAAATGTAATCAGGTTCTGTCACTTCCAACAATTTCTCAAGCTGTTGCAAAATAGCCTCCGGATCTTCACATATGCCTATCTCGGTTTCCTAACTTCGAATGTGAGTATCCTGAAACGAAGTTTGTTGTCGATTCCATCATCACATACTGGCAGGTATCATGGCATCTGACTGCAGCTCCAGGAATACCGGCTTGGAAAGAAAATTCAGAGGCAGGCTTTAGTGTGGGTCAATCAATTGCTCGCCGTGATCCTCTCACCGGCTGGATTCTTTGGGAAATTCCTCCTTGTCCTCCTCGCCCTGTCAACATCTTCTGCGTGCGCCCCCACGATGTATACTTTTGGTAAGGCAGTTCTGCCGCATCTGAATACCTAAATACAACGTATCGTCTTCTTTTTAGGGACCAGTTTTATGACCATTGCGCCGTTCCTAGCGCGTCTGCCGCAATATGTCTTCGCAGTCCTATCAGCAGCGATGTAAGCTGAAAATGCAGAATGACCCACCGTCTGATCTACACCACAGATTGGTACCAGTGGCTATTCTCGGTGCCCGACACTTTTACGACACCCTCGTGGACGTCCTCAGTAAGTCTTGCCGGGTTGAGATTATCGGCAACTTTCTATAACAGCCATTGTCAAGGCATTATCGGTTATTGGTCCACAGCATTCGCAGCCATCGTTCTCTCTGAGCATTTCTTATTTCGCTCAAACAATTTTGCCTCGTCCACTGTCGAGGACTGGGATAACCCAGCAAGACTCCCGTTTGGGATTGCAGCCATACTCGCCTTTTTAGGAGCCTTTGGGGTGATCGTCCCCTCTATGTCCCAGACTGAGTACACTGGGCTAATCGCCAAGGCTGGCACAGGTGATATTGGAGTCCTAACCGGGTTTTTGACAGCGACAATTTTGTATGGCGTTCTAAGAACCCTCGAGCGCAAGTTATTCCCGAAAAGCGAACCAGCTAATATGACAATTTATTCTCATGATCTTGGGGAGAGTTATTTATAGTAACCATTTTGTGCCCCATCCTTTGCTTGCGTCCAGAGAATTGGATCCTGCGCGTCAGCGGCGATGATTGCCGATCATTACGAGAACCACTACCGAGCCTGGAGAAAAGAATTCATACCAGTCTGACCAGACTGATCATGTCAAGTGCCTTTTTGAAAATTATGTTGTTGATCGTCATAGCAAGAATGCCACTCCGAATCATCCTTTCCAAGCCGGCGAAAGTCCGGTACTCTGGGAGTGGCTGGGAAATCCGAGTGTAATCGTTCGCAAACAGATGCGGGAATAACTTCGCGAAACAAATCAAAAGCAAGTGAGTCCCTTCTAGAAATCCTTGCGAACCCATGACAATTCACGTTCCCCACTTTGGCGCAATTTCGAAACAAGTTAGGATCTCGATTCTCGCCTCACCCGATTGAAAAGGGGTCAATTTTTAGAAGTCTTAAGAGTCTTGCGGCATCTTGGGGTAACACAGTAAGCCCCTCCCTCATTTCATCGGCCGGATCCAGGGAGGAGAGGTTACGAGGCAGAGGTGTCGGATGAGGTTGATGATTGATGGCATAGGAGAGCATGTCGGAACTGGAAAAATCACAAAAACATCTAGCTGGGATGTCGCAACACTGATATCGAAAGTTACTAGATGAGAACAGGTATCAAAGCTAACCTGATCGTCCAAGAATATCCCAATAACAGCCTTATCAGCCCCCAAACCTAAACCACAACACGAGAGTAAGCACGTCTTCAAAAGGTGGTCTCAACAATCCTGTGGCACGAAGTATCAATCACTTTGATAAATTAGATCCAAATGCACCTCTGACAATATTCAACATTCGAATTTGGCCGTCCAGTTTGCGTGTTAATTTTACAGTAACTCAACCTCCCAATCGTTGGCCTTGTCCCCACTGATGGCCTCCACCGCTTGTAGATGTAGCTGGTCTCCGTGGAGGGATCACTTGTACTCCTCCAGCAGCCAGTCCGGCTGCTACACCTCCGGCGTTCTGTGGCGGTCGTGGAGCCCTTCCTTCGCCCACGAGATTTCTCAACCACTGTGGAGCTTGTGCAGCGTTCGCCAATACACCCTGCGACCCGAGCGCCGCGCCCCATACACTCCACCACCATGCATGTCCAACAACCGCCCCCGCAACAGACTGCGCTGCAGCCGCGGGCCCTGCCATGAGGAGGTCCATGCCAATCATGATGTATGGGAAATACTTCATGGGAAGAGTGACGAGACCCATGAGTGAGGTTTGTGCGCCTGGGGGAGCGAGAGCGGAGGAAAGATAGGCGAGGCAAACGAGCAGAGGCCGAAAGAATATGTATGTTTTGATAGGAATTGTGGCTACCTAAATCGAATTTTATTAGAAGTGGGGACATGGGGTAAGGAAGACGGAGAACGTACAATGATTGAACCGCAGGCAAAAAGGAGTTGCCATGCCAGATCAGCTGAGTGACCGAGATACGGTCCCGACTCCAATTGGCCTGCCATACGGCTGCACGCAGATTAAGGTTAGTCAAGTTGACCAGAGATCGACGGCGAAGACCACACTTACTAGAGCATGACCAGCTCAAAAATGTAATTGATTCCTCCACCTGTTAATGTAACCCAAATCAATGCCTTGCTCTCCCGAAAAAAAATTTAATCCCGGCTACCCACTCCCTAAAAAGAAACTGGACCACAGTCTCCAGAGCTATCGGAATGAGCCGCCTTTTTGGTTTACCAAAAACATGACAACACACCTGGAACTTCTTCATCACCAGTTCTCGCACGAACAAAATCTTGTACGGGGCCACGATATTCATAAGCACTGGGATAGTCACAGCCAGCGAGGAACCACATAGAAACCGAGTTATAGGTGGAATTTTCCGCAATTCTGCGACGAATTGGTCCATTTTGATTGTGTTGCTTCAAGGCAAGGTGAATTCGTGGATCTTGCAAAAGTTCAAGCGTTCAACGTTCAAATGGTAAGAGATCATAGCAATTTACTCTGGTTGAGAATGCTCACCGCTCAGTGACTGGTGGCTGACGCGTGTTCATTCGATTTGGCCTTGCTTGTCTATAGGCCTCGATGGAAAAATGTTTTCCCACCGCCTGTTTATCTGCTCTGCCAACTCCAAGCTCCGAGTCTATAAATTTTCCTGTCTGTCATTGACCTCGCAGATTACCACCTGGTTTGAATCTGATCGATGCACCCTTGCGTATCGTCCTACTGCCACAGTGCCAGTAGGCGCGTTACTACGGCCTACCATTACCTCGGCGCACGGGTGCGCCGAGGTCATACATACTTGGCGTTATACTTGGCAGCTTGGATCATAAATTTTGCTTGAATGGGCGTCTCTACGTTCTGACTTCTGGGCATCTAGCTATCGTGGCAAGGAAGCCGCAGTCACTTGACGCTCTATCAGTGACCAAAGGTACTCTTAGGTTTGAAAAATAGGCATCAAAAAGGCATCGCGATTGGTGAGTTACTACCATTGGTTCCAATTCCACGTTTATCGAGACGAGAGACAAACCACTTATTTTCTTCCGGTCAATCCCAAGAGCAGAAAATTTGATTTGCTAATTCGACCGATGTAGTTACACACCAAGTTCACCAGCCTCCGTTTCATTATAAGTAAGCGCCTCCCTTGGCACTGATGTCTTGGACAAGGGGCTTCACTGGGCACGGGTGTGCAAGACCGTGGCTGTTAGTGGCTAGATGCCGCAAAGCATTGTTTCTGGAAATGACCTGCCAGACTTTCTACCTATAAATACACGCCCATGATGCGCTCTCGAGTCTCCAGATGAGCGACTTTTCACCTCAAGCCCGCCCAACCACAGCTGAGGTTCCTACTCAGGATGTCGAAAAAATTCCAAGCGACCACAGTACGCTCGACGCCCAGAAGATCTTCAAAAATAACAACATGGATCAAAGTGCGAAGGGGATGATTTGGGTGTTCACGTGGAGCGAAATCGTTGGCTATTTCCTTCAAACGGTTGGACTTATTGCGGGGGTTGTGTTCGGCATATGGGCCATCAGAACGTATGATGCGGCAAAGACTTCACTCGCGATAGCAACCAGCGCCAACAAGATATCAATGGGGTCGTTGACACAAAGCAAGTTGGCGAATCAGCTTAACTTGATAACGTTCTGTGCCTCTATTCAGGCGGGCCGACCCTCCAATTTTGTACGTCCTTCCACCTACGTATTGAGCTGAATTCCACCTACTGCGCCAGCCAGACTACCCCTTGCTCCACGGTCAATAAATATCTGTTGATGACTGTGATCGAGGAGATATATCCTCCAGCTGCTGCATCTTCAACAATCCCTTCACCATCGAAACCTCGTACAGTACACTTCGCTATAATAGTTGGCATTATAGTCGCTGTAGTTACACTATTTGTAGGTGTTGGAGCTTTCTTAGTTGGCAAGAAAAGACTGAGGATCTTTGTTAAAATTAACTAGTATACACGGTCAGTAACCTGAAATACTCCCAAGAATGTTTAGATAGATATGTGATTGTATTTCATTTTGTTCCGGGTCCCGAGGTGACCTTAGGATTCATCTGGATGGGTATACCCCGCAAATACAAAATTGGCGCCGGCACTACCGTACGTGGGCATAATTCCTAATTTCAATACTTAGAACCACTGCGTAAGCGTACTAGAATAGTGTTACATTTATCAAGCGGAATAGCAGTCAAGCGCGGACACTGCCGTCCTGAAGCTTGGGTACATGACATTTCCACCGGATATCATAATCAACGCATCAACAAGTATGAAAATGTAGTGAACTTTGAAGGAGCGAGTCCTTAAATTTTACGGATGGGAAGGCTTAATGATCATGGTCTGGATGCCTGTGGATCGTCAAGTCCAAGGCATCCTTCACAGCGGCGTCAATCTCTTGTAAATACCCTGCACAATGAAATGGTGAGATGAAAAGTTAATGGACGATTACAAAAGAGACTTACGTTCAATATTTGACAACAAAATTTCTACCTGTGCTAAGCATAAAAATAATTCATATAGTTGACCATATGCGCACTGACCTTTCTATTGCCCTGTTTGCCGTCGCCTTCAGGTTCGGATTTGGGTATATTTTCTTTCCTTCCCGCTGCCACTAACGTGCGTGCTCTGTGAACGCGCTCTAAAATATGGTGAGGGAGCGCTTGAAGCTTTCCCTTAAGCTCATATTGCTGGGGGTTAGAAATCTTGATGATATTTGTTCGGGTGTTATGTCGGATAGGGGCTGGCGATAAAAGTGTGGTGCCTGTACTAGCGGAGAGCGGTGTCGCCAGGTCTTGTTCTAAGGGAGCGTTGTTTGGCGAAATATCTGTTCCAGGAAGGGCAGTGACAGTGCTAGACTTTTGACCTCGCGGAGTTGATGTGAGTGGAGAATTTGGAGATATCGGAGACGCGTGGTGTTCTTGGTCAGTTGTGGGAGTAAAGTTTAGCGACGTTCCAACCATCGTGCGAGAAGCATGGAAGGGTTGACGGGAACCATCTTCTTTGATGTACGGACCTGACGGTGACTGTTGGCCCTGCGGTCGAATGGCGCTCTTGTAGTTTGTCGAGTAGGCCTCAGCCAGGACTGAACGACGGAGATAGGCAGTTACAAGATAAAAATACTAAAATGACCTACTTGATATAAGAATCGTCATTGTAGCCACTCCCAGGAGAGCCCAAACGACAAAAATGGAACGTCCCGCCGGTGTTCTTGGAGAAAGATCACCTGAGAAATATAGAACTTGATTCTACAAATCAAACGCTGTTCAAGGAATCACATACCATATCCGACTGTGGTGAACGCAACGAAACCTGCGAGAATCGGCATTAATGTGTGCAATAGAAAGAAAAAAAGAGGCGGCTTACAAAAATAGACGGCCAGACCAAAACTCCATTCCTCTGTCTTCATAAAAATCGCAGATCCAACCTGAGTTTCGATTGAGCATTGTAGTCGAGGTAGCGTTCGTAAATAGTGCGAACCAGCCAAAATAGAAAGAATAACAAGAATGCCACAGATAAGCGCGCATAAAAAGCAGTCTCCTCCTCTGCTTCTACGGTCGCGTCAAACACGTCGGGGTCCATTGACATTGTATAGGTGAGCGGAACACCGTGATAGGAATCGCCGTCCTCCTGATCGATAGTGTCGTCCTCACCTGTATCGTCTTCTTCATTGTGTATGTGATCAACATGCTCGCCATGTCCTATGGCCAGCGCAAAATTTCCAAGCAGAGCCAGCATTCTACCGAGTCGAACGTGCGTCAACGGGGAACCACCCGTCCCTCCACCCCCTCCTACGGGTTCACTTGAATGCCACCCCCCCGCAGCGTTGTCCTCGTCGCTTAATATAAAATTGGGCGGTAAAATGCTAGCAAGAGGGGCTCCAGCTTCCATTGCCGCGGCTTCTAGCTGCGCCAGAGTAAGGGCTTCAACATTCAGCCGCTTATGCCTCGGACCACCGTGCATATACTTCCATGTCGTGTCGTTTCTACTTCTCAAGCAAAACACTTTCCACCATTCGTTGTCATTTCGTTCCTCCTCGACCCAAATGGGCAGCCTCTTAGCTCTCAGTCGCCATTTTATTGCACCCCTCCAGCGAATAATAATGCGTCGCTCACGGTCGCGTGTGCGAATTGCCCGAATTCGCCTCTGGAGGTTTACAGCTACCGCTTCAAGAACGGCTTCACGGGAAAGAGCAACAGCCAGCGCGAGATTGAGGATCCCGAATGTAATATAGACGCAGACAACTACCCGAGATGCTGTAGATGACGGGTGTAAATCTCCAAATCCTGTTCGGCTAAGTATTTTTTAAACGAGTACGGATTTCAGGGAACATACCAATTGTTTCGATGGAAACAACAGCCAAATATAGGGCATCGATAAAGCTAAGTTTCATCATCACAGATAGAACGAGTGCTCCCAGGGCGATGTAGCAGAGGAGAACCATGACAATGATAACTAAAGACCGTTGCTTGTGTGTTAGACCACTCCCTATGGGATGACTAAGGAGAGAAAACGAGAACATATGTGAAACGCATACCGCTTTTGCTGAAGCTTTCTGTCCGTGCGTAATCAATCAACAAGGTCACGTTTGTCATTGTCGAGGAGAACGTAGAACAGACTGCCATCCAAAATGAATGTCCATAGGTGAATCCGTCGTCGAAACGATGACGTATACCAAACGCAGTCACCGCGATAATACTGATGACATCTATGTCGTGATTTAATTGGGAAAAGCGTTAGCAAGAACATCCAAACTAACCGTGCGCGGTGAGCAATATGATGCAAAGGATGGTCATCAACTTCACCGCTCTTTCCGTGAATCTAATCACTAGGCAGATGCATGCAAAGAGCGCGAAAGCCATGCTCACAGCCATGGCGACGTTGAGCAGGCGCGGGTTCGGTCGAGTTTCTATTGTTTCGCCGTTCGGACCAGTTCTAACGTACCAATGACCAGTAAGACTTGGAATATCGAGGAGAATTGAGAATGGGACCACGATTCCAGAAAAGATGGGGAGAATGCGATATGTTGGGCTCGTTTCGGATATGACGAGATGTGGGTGGAACAAGGTAGTGAGTTTCTTCCAGCTTATCGGCCCGTGATGGTGGTGGTGTTCATTAGGCCGATAAAATCCCCCCCTGTTACCTCCAACATGATAGTTCGAAAGCCGTTGCCGACCCCGTTCATCCTCGCGCAGGGAACCGGAGTGCTTAGTGCGATGGGTAGCAACAACCGTCCCGCCTGGCGGGTATGCATCCTGGTCGGTAGAAGGCTTCTCTATGTTGGAGCCACCTTGAATTGGTTCAGGATCCTGTGAATTGACCAACCAAGAAGTTATGGAGCTAGGAAGGGGTAAATTGAACATCTTAGGAGTGTATGAGGCCCGAGGGGCATTCCTGAGGGCGTCCTGAAAGTAGGATTTAACCGTTGTGGAGGAGAAAGTTCAAAGCTTTATCATTAGCGATAAGCGAAAAGACGTCAATAGCATGGAGTGGTGCCAACGTCAGGACACCACACTGAGATAGATTGTTTGGCATTTTCGTGCCTTGCAAACAAGTCATCCCCACATTCCTTTGAGTTTCAACGTCAGTAGAAAGGCTCTGTAGCGGAAACAACAGCTCCATTATACCCTCTCGGTTCAGTCTTCCGCGGTTGAGGCCTGAGGTCTCAGATCTCAGCGGTCACCATGTAAGTAGCCGCCTTGTCGGAAAAATCCGGAGTGCCTTATAAGGCAGAGTTACCTTACAAAGCGACCGTTCGTCATCGTAAGGCTGATTTAATGATTTCACAAGCTTGATGAGGTGTGATAAGACAAATTGGGTCTGATAAGATTAGTTTATATGTCGTTTTCATGGAAAACACCGTTATTTGTCCACCTGCCGAGTTCCATGCCAGACATAATTATTACAAAATACTATTTTCCCACATAATTTAGCTGCTTGCAACTTGTCAGTGTTGGGCACCTATCAAAAAGAACAGTGCTGAGAGTGTATTGGTGAGGGTAAGTACAATCTCCTGTCTATTTGCTTTTTATATTTGTTTTTTATGATACTTCTGCTAAATTGTTTTCTACCAATACTATCCATCTTTCAGTGAGTCACAATTTATGCAGCTATTAAAATGTTCAGTGTAGGGCAAAAAATAAGTCAAAAAGGAATTTAAGGTTCTTTTCTAGCCTATAATTGTGTCTCCAGACTATGCAAAATTAGGTAGTTAAAACTCAAAAAATCTTTTGATTCTCTTTGCCACAAAGTCTACAGAACTCCATATGCTGAATAAAACAATGAAAAAAGCTAATTTTTACCTAAAATGCCTGTAACATTATTGAAATTCCAGGGGATGAATTATTGTAAGTCCTGTATTAATTATAAGTACTCAGAAGGAAATAATTGTCCATGGATCTTGGTAGTGCACACATTTTTGTGAAGAAATAAAAGGCATCCATGTTAAGCCAAGCCACCTTGTTGACAATATTTTAAACTACTTTCTCTGTCTCAGAAATTTCAAAGAGCTGTACCAGCCCATGAGTTGACTCCATTGAGCACACTCTTTTCTAAAAATATTTAGTATCTATACATAGTGCTGAACATTGAATTTATACTTTGAATGGGGTATATTTTATTTACTCTGCAATTGTGGAGGGTAGTAACATGACTGTATTGTAGAATTAGCATCAACAAAAAAGGACATAAAGAAACTTATCACTTAATTCTTGGGATACAAGAAAATTTGTAGAATGAACATCCTTATGGAAAGTTGAAATTATATATATCCATGGTCCTTAAACTTGCAGTAAGGAGATTCAAAAGATTTTCTTGGCTGCCTTACTGCCATTCTTAAGATTTTCAAAGTCTGTGGATGTAACTGTAATGCACTATCTGTGTGTTAAATGTGGGAGCTGTTGATGAAGGTCATATGGCAAGCTGAAATGACAATGGTGTGGAGACCCAGTGGTGATCTCAGTCAAAGCTTCATCCAAAGAGAGGAAGAGAAGAGAAAAGAGACTGGAGGCAGGTGTATCCTAGCGAGGACTGATATTGCTTTGGAAATCCAAAGCTACAGTCCCTACTACCTCTCAGGAAATCCACAAGAGGCTGGATACTATGGAAATCAAGACTGATCTGCTCTAAATTCTCAGTTGCTGATTGATGGCCGCATATTACTAAGTCTTTTCATTGATTTGTAATACTTGCAGGATAATTATGCAATCTACATTGAATAATTTCACCTCATTATCCCCAGCCTGCCACCACCTAAGTCTTGCCATCTATGTAACATCGACCATGTGTTGGCGTCATCTGGACATATATGCTTCACATACAATTACTGGATATGTTATCAATTTAGTGTTGCCACATTTTTAGCTGGTTATTTTTTGTTTTGCTTATAGAGAGTGAAATTATTATCCAAATTTTATGTTCTCATAATCTCCAGATAGACAGAAAGTAGATCTAAATTCTAAAAAAAGAACATAAAAAAGTATTAAGTTTCCATTGAGTTATTTACATTTAGCCAGTGGCTGAGTCATGACTCGAATGAGCCAACTTTCTTTCATAGCAGGTCAAATATCTCAATTAAATCTTGGTATTTCTATTTCTTTGTGATCCTTTTTTTTAAATTTTAG
>Ga0307507_10009777_pt1 | contig 12662 bp, 7 predicted proteins | sample 7_EM_MG_FD_207223 | JGI IMG/M metagenome (GOLD analysis project Ga0307507, IMG submission 207223) | Populus trichocarpa ectomycorrhiza microbial communities from riparian zone in the Pacific Northwest, United States - 7_EM | ecosystem: Host-associated > Plants > Roots > Unclassified | place... | reverse complement strand
TAACACCTAATACCCTAAAGTCAATTGACTTGGGAGCTATTGGCCTAAAGCTTGTTACATGGGTTAAGGAGAAAAGCTTAAGGGAACCAAACATTGCACTATCTACGTATCAGTATCTGAAACCCGAGTTACTAAGCTCGTAGGGGTGTCTCAACACCTAATGCGCTAAGACCAACTGGTCTGGGAGTCATTAGCCGAAAGCTCATTACATGGGTTAAAGATGCATTGTGTTTTAAGTTATATGTATATATATTAAAAAAGAAAAAAGAAAAAAAAAGATAATAATCCCAACCCAAGGAAGTTAACCTTAAACATTAGAACAAAATATTGTTTTCTTCCAATAAAAGCCCCATCATCTATGTTTTCATACATTGAGCACATAAAAAAAAAGGTTTATTAATATTTTGTTTAAGAGGTATTGAGCAGATATATAAATTTAATGAGAGTTTGTTTATCTGGATAGATTAATGGAAGTTGAATGATGAATGCCTTGCTTTATGGAACTTGCAAATTGTTTTTCTATTTTAACGCTTTGATTACTGGGGACTAGTAATAAGCTAGTTGGGGGGGGGTGTGATTAGTACTTAAAAGTGCATTTTTATCAAGGTTTTATATCATCATTTTGCACTTAAAACATCAATAACTCCTTAACTAAAGCATGTTTTATAATAACAAGTCTGATACTATAAGATACCTTTAATTTATGGTAAATGTTCATCTTAAATGTAGGCCTATCACATAAATCAAAGATTTGATTGATGAGTTTAACTATTGAAATGTAGGCCCATTACATTATAATTTATGGTATAACCGACACCTGTGCTATGAAAGGAACTTGATTTGTTGTTAACATAAGTTATAATCATGAATGCCTGACAACATTTACAAGTATTAACATTATTCGAATAAGATAACTAATGTAATCATGTTAACAATTTATAACCCGATTGGAACCTCCTTTGTGCGTGGTTTCCAATTGAATAATAAGAGTTTATATTATACTTGTTTGAAATACCATTAGTGGATCCTCTAACCTTGACAATTGTTTTTATCATTGTTTAATCCTTATATCAATATCATATCTCAAAGCTCTTTTTATTATTATTATTATTATTATTGTTATTATTAATATTGTTGTTGTTGTTGTTATTGTATTGTTGTTATTTATAATTTATATAGTTATCCTCCCTAAGGTTCCCCCGGTCTTGCCAGGTTATTTATTACTTCGACACTCCTGCACTTGGGAGAAGACATCAATCTTTTGGTCGTGTCATAACACAAGATCAAGTATTTGTTGTACCAAGGGTTGTACAACACAAATCTAGATTAACCATTTAACAAGCAAAGTATTAAGAGTGAATAAGATAACAACTACAAAACATGTTAGTATCAAACATTAAAGTCCATGTTGAGTTTACACTATACTTATTCTTACACCATTAGTGTAACCTTTTCACCTTGACATAATAAACTTATCTGAACATTATGAATAAGAGAAACATAGATAAATAAGATAAGAACATAATTATATAAGTATAGTAAAGGAAATGAAAGGCATAAACAAGATATTAATGAAACTATAACATGAAATAAAACTAGAACATTAAAACTACAAAGAAAGAAAACAAGTAAGGAAATGATCTTGATCTGAAAACCAAGATGCCTAAATGCATGGAAAATGTCTCCTTCTATAGGCCAAAATTTGGAACTATTGATTTGATGACTAATTGTTGAGTGGGTGACGACATCTTGACTTGGTGACAATCCTTATCTTCTTGTGTGAACAAACGTTATTGGTAACATTTTTTTTGAACAGATAGTCCACATGAAAGTTCTGGGAAATTGTCTCAACTTTCTAACAAAACAAGAATCGGCACATTTGGACTTCTAGAACTTGAGATATGGGCTGAACAGTGAACAGTGTCTGGGCTGTAGGACAGATTCCGACTTCTCCGTTGTTGCTACCATTTGAATTCGAACATGGCACTTTTAAATCTTGGACTCTCATGAAAGTTTTAGGCCTATGTCTTAGCTTTCCATACATATAAACCAGACCTAAATCCAAGTTCTACAGCTCCAGTTATGATCCAATAACCGAATGATGTTCCAGTTTGGACTGAACCAACATCTCTTTTCTAAGCTTATCCCTCTCTTTGTCTTCTCAATTTCAGTAGTTAAATTCATCAATCATTCCTTTGATTTATGTGACAGACCTACATTTAAAATGAACATTTACCATAAATTAAAGGTATCTTATATTATTAGACATGTTATTATAAAACATGCTCTAGTTAAGGAGTTATTGATACTTCAAGTGCAAAATGATGATATAAAACCTTGATAAAAATGCACTTTTAAGTACTAATCATTAGGATCCCGGGGAAGGGGATCGTCATGTTTTGACTAGCATACATTTAGTGTATGTTAGGATCCCGGGGAAGGGGATCGTCATGTTTTGACTAGCATACATTTAGTGTATGTTAGGATCCCGGGTAAGGGGATCACCATGTATTGGCTATCATATATTTAGTGTATGTTAGCATCCCAGGGAAGGGGATCACCTTGCGTCGACTCGTACGGGGTGATAATGATACCAGTGAAATTGATATTGATAATGTGTTAAGCGGAAATAATCATGGTTGATCTTATGAAATCTTAAATGGAGGTTGATAATGGAAGAAGAAATGGTTTTTAGTAGTTGAATGAGAAAGAGTTTCCAATGAAAACCAGAAGGGAGAAGTGAATAAAATATAAATGCATGTTTGCCTTTTTAAATTGTTGGATATTTATGTTGTTATTTTTATTGTGATATTCATTTTTCAATAATATATATTTTATTTCAGGACCCTCGCATGCACGATAGGAGTAAATCCTAACTTATGTTCACTCTTTGTAATTCTAGGTTCTAGGAAGTATACCCTTGTATTTTGTAACATTACAACTTTTATATAACTTAATTTGTATAATCAATGTTTAAACTTGAATATATATTCTTAACTAAGAATTTCATATGAATGTGTTCATGTATACATGTTTATCTCATTTATTCCTCTATAATGATATTTGTTGTTCAATGTATGTTATAAATATTATGGTTGTGATGACGATGATGTTTGTGGGATTGAGAACCAGGATGTTTGGGTCGTGATTGAGTTATGAGATGTGAAATATTAGAAGTGTAAATAGGTTAAATGTCGACAACTTGGGACCTTTCGGTATAGGGGAGACTCTGTCAAAATTTCGGTAGACTTTAATATGAACGCCATGAATATATATAGAATTTTTTTTAATTACTCTTTGTATCAGTTGACATGAGATTGTTGCTTAATCTCGGATATGGGGATGTTACATGACATATACTTGTAATTGTATTAGCAATTTAAATAGGTAGATTCTCATTATTAAGTTCCTACTAATTTGGTATTTAAAATTTCACTTCATATCATCATGTGACCTTACGTCGTATTATTTCTTTAGTCTATAGTCAACACCAATCAATAACGTGCATTACAATCTAGAAACCCTAGTACGTTGGGCATCCTTCCATGAATGATTATACTCTCCTAACTATTAACAATTAGTCTACAGTTCTTATACATTAATCGCAAGTGTAATTGACACGTTAATATTCTCATTTTAGAGTATCCATAATTACTCTTAAAAGCAGATATCATTATCATTATAAATCAATACTAGTCTCATTCAATCATTCTGGTTATCCAACATGGATACCAATAGCCAAAGCTAACTTCACGATTCCTTTCCGGTTATCCAATAAGAATACTATTAGCCAAAGTTACTCATATAATTGATTCCTGGTTGTCCGATAATCTCATAATTCATTGTGTTTCACGAGTAATTTAACCGATTGAAGTCGGGTAGCAACATTATGTATAAATACTTTGAGAATTTAATAATAATTAGTAAAAGGTGGAATTCACCTACCTGCCCCTCTCGTAGTATGTCCTCGCCCGGTCAATGATCTGATCCTGGTCGCGCCTCCTGATACATAAAATGACCATGACTCAATACATTTTTATTTAGGTAATGTCAAAGACCATTTTCAGACATATATCAGTACACATACACATTCATACAAAAATTATATCTTTATGACACTGAAATCGTTAACAAAACCGAGTCATTTTGACAATGAAAATCATTAGCAAGAACTAAGTTATTTTGATATTGAAAATCATCAACGAAAACTAAGTCATCCTAAAATAGAAAATCATCAATGAAAAACTAAGTCATTCTGACACTGAAAATCATCAACGAAAAACTAAGTCATTCTGACGTTTCTTTTCCCTAAGTTCACGCTTATGGTCAATACCAAATTTTCCTCCTAAAAACCATACTTCAACCTAGTTTTGGATATAGACCACAACCAAATTCACTTCCAAAGTGTATGAAGTAAGGGACATGTAATGTTTTTATTCCATGACAATATCAGACATTCATCAACATTGTTGAAGAGAACCTATTAATCACCACATCGTCATGAAGGTCTTTTTTTGCTATTTTCTTCTAAGATGGTCAAAGCCTATGTCACTTCCCTAACAAGCATACTTTGAGTTCTTCATGTGATGTCATCAATTCTCATTCATTATAGCATGACATAAGGTGTTCTAGGTATTCCAACTTACGAAGTACTTGTTAGAGAATAATATAAATCATATATTGGGGCCTCACTTAACAACTTAAGCTTTTGAGTTGAATTGGTTCTTTGACATGGTATCAGAGCCTTGATGACCAAGCAATCACGAGTTCGAATCTCATCATCCCCATTTATTTGATAAAAAATAAGCACAAGGTAATGTGAGTTTGTGCAAGTTTCAAGCCCAAAAGGCTTTCACTTGAGGGGGTGTGTTAGAGAATAATATATATCATATCTTGGGGCCTCACCTAACAGCTTAAACTTTTGAGTTGAATTGGTTCTTTGACAGTACTATCAAGCATGTTCAAGAATCATATTCCTTTCTATAATATCATCAAGTTCATCTTAATTTTGTCAAGTCATATATAATTAAGTTCAAACATGCACATTATCAAGGGTTATCATAACCAAGCTTCCATAGGGCCAAAACATGGGGCATTGACATCAAGTGTTCATTTCATCATTCTCAATTATACCATTTCAAATCATAAAACACAAGCTAATAACTAATTTTACATTACACATGAGTTCAATTTATACCATTTATTTTGTTTATCTAACGATGTTCATCATACAAATGTTTCCTTCATTGTTCTTCCTTTTGGTCGAACATGGTATCCCCTTCTCTTCTAGTTTACTCATGTAAATCATCATTTTCACAATAAACATGTCTATGTTATCATGCATCAATTCACACATCAATCTTCTAAGTCCATAATCAAGCAAGTTCTTCAATTTATGATGTAAAACAGGGTATTGGCATATGTATAAATTCTATTTTAGCTCAAGTATTTTCCTAAGAGCTTAACAAGATCACAATTGACACATTTCATCATCCCATTCCATCCTTATTCCATTCTTTCAATAGGTCGACCTTTAGCTAGGGTTTGTTCTTCCACATGCATCAATTTCTTTTGTTATAGATTATGAAATTACATCTTTTTTTATCCCTATTTTCCAATCTTTCCATTTAATCTTTTTGAAATTGAAAGTGCAAGAACCCTTGGTCATTCCATTTAAGGTTTCCTTCTCATCTTGCTTTAAAATCTCAAAATAACAAGTAGGAGAGTGAGGTTACTCTTACCACATGATATTTAAACAAGATTTGGGGAAGGTTTTGGTGGCTTTCCTCCCCTCCCTCTTGGTTTTTCTCTCTTTCCTCTGCTGTTCCAGTCGACCCTCTATCCCTTTCCTCTTTTCATGTTTTCAGTTCTCTTTCTAGTCTTCAACTCTCTTCTCATTCAAATATTCAAGGGGGGTGACATGCAAGGGTGGTTTGGATGAGAGTTTCTTTGCAAGAGAGGGGCTACTGCAGCTAAGGTTGTTGGTTTTGAGGGAGAGGAAAAGTAATATTTTTTCCTCTCTATGCATTTATACCCCTTCTTAATGTGGCGGGTTGTGTTTGGATGCTAGATGTTCTTATCTTAGCACCCCTTTTTGGTTATCATTGGACTGGTTCTTTCATGCTTTCCATTTAGTATTGGCCGGTCTACCTCTCTCTCTCTCTCTCTCTCTCTCTCTCTCTCTCTCTCTCTCTCTTATCAAGGTTTTACATTCTCCCCTCCTAAAATGAATTTCATCCTTGAAATTAAAAATCAGTATTTCATACCTGTTTTTCAAACAATTCGGGATACTTCATCCTCATTTCAGATTCCCTCTCCCAAGTTTCTTCTTTGATTTGCAAGCTCTACCATAAGATCCTAACGATGGGGATCCTAATATTCTGCAATTCTTTCTCTCCCTAATCTAGAATGTAACACCCATGTAAAACCCGATAAAAATTTAGTCTTTGATCGATCCATACTAGGAAGAATTAAGGGGTATAGACCAATCAACTTTGAAGAAAATCTAGATGAGGAGGGCAGGCCTATCTTAGGGGAAAATTAGAATAGTAACCAGCCCCAAAATAACCTAAAAGAGGGATAAGAACAACCTTAACTAGCACTCAAACACCCTCACCTCATTTAAAAGGGGTATAAATGCAAGTGAGAGAAAGAAGGTGACCTTTCCTCTCCCCAAGACCCAATTGCAGCTCTGTTGGAACAACCCCTCTTTCCTAAAGAAAGAGTTGAAATCGACTAGTTGCATGCCTATCCCCTTAGGTGCTGAGTGAAAAGAGAGCTAGAGAGCAAGAAAAGTGGCCGAAAACATAGAGGGAAAAAGAGCCTAAACCTTTTCCTAGAACCGGCAGCAACCATTGCTCAAGGAGAAAACCGGACCCAACCAGCCTACATGCCACCTTCCTTGAGTGTGGAGTAAGAAGTGAGTTAGGAGAAGGAGAGAAAACTAAAACATAAAAGAAAGAGGAGACTAGAGGGCCAGCTGGACAACAAGAAAGGGAAGGAAGAAACAGAATAGAAGAAGAAGAACAAACCACCTAACCTTACCCTAGGACTGCCTAAAATCTTGAGGTAAGAGAAGAACATCACCTCTTTGTTTATTCTTTGAAACTTCTAGATAGAAAAAGGGAAGAAAACCTCAAGAGAATGGTTAGGGTTCTTACACTTATGACTTAAAAGGATTAGAGGGAAAGATTAAGGTGAATAGGGGGCTGAATGATGAACATAACTCCAAACCATTTAACAAGGGAGATGAATAATTTTGAATGCACAAACCTAGAAAGAGGGGTGACCATAGTGAGAGCTGGACAAAATATGAATTTAAGTGAAAAAAATGCATGAATGATGATCTTGTTAAACTTCTAGGGACACACTTGAACCAAACACAAAATCATACTTGTGTTAATGATGTAATTTCTGCATATTTGATTGATGAAGTTATATGGAAATGTGTTGAAATGATGTTAAGTGCAAATTTGTGTTGTTAGTAAACCTTGAAAAGCATGCTACAGCAGAAACATGAATTACACTATATAATGCTTTGGCCTTGTTGATATGATGAATAGACATGTATGGTTGTGAATAAAGAGAATAGATATGTGTTTAAGAATGGTGATTGTGAGTATGGTTGTGAATAAAGAGAATAGATATGTGTTTGAGAATGGTGATTGTGAGTATGCTTGTGATAAAATATGATGAATTGCATGTATAAATTAGGGAGTAGTCAGCAACAATGTTGCGGCCAAGAGGGGAGGAAATAAACCATGAAGAAACTATGCATGATGAACACACTTAGAATGACATGAGATAAATTGGAAATATAACCCTTATGTGTTGTATAATTGTATTACTTGTGTAGGTGCATTAGTATGATATAATTGAGACTATAGAAATGTATGATTGTAACAATGCTAGATGTCGATTTTGAAAATGATGAATTGGGAGAAACCTTGGCAAATGTACATTTGGATTTGGAGATGTTGCTTTTGTGTTACTTGATAATATATGATGAATGGAGAGTGATTGGTAGCATTCAATGTCCAGTTGGGTTGGGACATGTGTAGGGGGAAAAGGCATAGCGTAAACCTTATGTGTAGTCTAGAGGGAACGCAAAACCAGAAATGACTCACCTTGTCGCTGACAATTTCTAAATCAGCAATGACGTAGTTTGCATTGACGATTTCTAGGTCGGCAACAACTCAGTTTTCATCAATGATTTCTGTTTCAGCAGTAGCCTATGTGCGCTAACAATTTCAGCGTCAAGCATAAAACTGGGTTATATTGATGATTTCTAGGTCGGCAACAACTCAGTTTTCATCAACGATTCCTAAGTTAACAACAAACTAAGTACATTGATGATTTCTTGTGACAACCATAAGACTGGATTGCATTAATGATTTCTGATTCGATAACGACTCAGTTTTCGTTGACGAATTCTATGTCATAAGTGAATCAGTTTTTCGCTGCCGAATACTATATCACCAACGAACCAATTTTCGCTGATGGATTCTGTGTCACTAGCAAACCAATCTTCGTTAATGATTTTCTATGGTAGACTTCCATACCAGAATCGATTTAATGTTTGTAACGAATGCATTGTATGATTGTATATTGTGTGGAATACTGGAATATGAACATGTGTATATTTGAAATACGTATGACGATGAATCATGTGATTGTCGAATGTAAATGTGCTAATTTATAATCATTTGATGTATCAGGTGATGCGACCGGAATGCTTGTATGAATATTAAGAAGGATATACTATTGTGATACAGTGAGTGTTAAACTGTTATGGAATGCTTGTACGAGTTTTACGAAGGATCTAATGTTGTGATATAGTGAATGTTAAACTATTATGGAATGCTTGTATGAGTTTTACAAAGAATCTATTATTGTGATATAGTGAATGTTAAACTGTTATGGAATGCGGTACGAGCATTACGAAGGATCTAGTATTGTGTTATAATGAACATTAAACTATTATGGAATGTTTGAATGAGTATTACAATTAGTTTCGATTAATAGCATCCGAGGGGGATGACCAAGTTATGTTTGATGATTAGCTTTAGCTAATGGCATCCGAGATGGATGGTCGAGTTACGTTTGATGATTAGCTTCGGCTAATGGCATCCTAGAGGGATGACCGGGTTGCATTGATGATTAGCTACGGCTAATGGCATCCTAGAGGGATGGCCAAGTTGCGTTTGATGATTGCGGTTAATGGCATCTGAGATGGATGACCGGGTTGCATTTGATGATTAGCTTCGGCTAATGACATCCTAGAGGGATGGCCGGGTTGCGTTGATGATTAGCTTTGACTAATGGCATCCTAGAAATACGACCGAGATGGACATTTCGATTATCTTCATCTAAAGGCATCCTGGAGTGATGACCGAGTTGAGTTCAAGGATTAGTTTCGATTAATGGCATCTGAGATGGATGGTCGGGTTTGAATATTGTAATCAGCCTTGGTAGTAGATGAAATCATAAGGGTGGTATTATGTAAGTAAGGAGAAATGAGAGAATTATACTTTTTTAGGCCATGAATGAAAAGTAACATTAATTCTCCTTTAGTTTTCTATTGCTAAGTTTTAAATTATTTATAATACTTGAAATTATCTTGTGTTGTAATAGGGACGTCACACCAACAAGGTGTGTGAAGAAATCCGTTCTATGGCTCACACATTTTGAAAAGAACTATATATTCACATGTTTTAGGTGTTGTGTATTATGTATGGAATGATTGTACTAGATATGTAGTTGCCACTTGGCATTTATGAAATGACTTGTATCAATAATTGTAATGGAACACAAATGTGAATGTATGAACGAGTAAACATGATGTTATGAATGTATGTATGTGGTATTCTCTTTTATAAGGATGTTGTATTGTGAAATCACATGAGTATTGCACTATACTAAGAGATGAATTCTGATATGATGAACCTTGAATACCGTTGTGAGAGTCATTAGTAATGTGATGGCGCATATATATATATATATGTCCACCAATATTAGCTATGAAAAACTGGGCATGGGTTTCACTTCGAAAGTTAAGTCTTCCTTGACCTCTACTGGAATCTGGGGTAGTGCTCGTGTAGTGTCTACGTCCACCTTTCGTAACAAGGAGATGTGTAATACATTATAAACTTTGGCCACCTATAGGGGCAAGTCTACTTCGTAAGCTACAAGTCCAATGTGTCTCAGGATTTCAAAGGGCCCAATGAATCTGGGAGTTAGCTTTCCTTTCAATCTGAATCTTAACATATTCTTTCACGAGGCTACCTTTAGAAATACTTTGTCTCCTATGTTAAACTCAAGGGGTCTCCTTGTAACGACCTAAGTTTTTCATGTAACTTTCATATTTCTAATCATCGTGTCTGAGTATAATGGGGTAAATGTTTTTTTTACGCAATCTGTCTAACAATACATCCCATTATTGATTCTTTGGTTTACCAAATTTATAGTAGAGTTTCCCCTATAACTTATACATTTTCTCAGTTCTTTTCTTATCCTCTTGGGCAACACAATATCAAATAACTCTATTACATACACGTAGTAGCCTTCGACCACCCACCAATTCAATTGTTTCTCCATTTGATTCTTTCACATTGCTTCTCAGTTCTCACATTTCGTCTTATATTCTTTTCATTTTCCATTTACCATTTATTTAGACATATGTGTGATGGATGTGCGCGCGAGCGCACACACACATAAGAAAAGAGATGCAATAACCAAATGTTAGAAATACAATCATACCATTTAGTACATTTCAAGGTGAAGTTATTAACACAATTTTAAATAGTGAAATGACACAATCAGTGCTGATCTACTTCGTGTCATAGACCTGCAAAAGAGTTATTAGTCATAAAGAAGACTTATGCTCATGATTTTTTTCATGAGGGAAAGGAATCATTATGTCTATTAACACTTTTAACAATCTTGATCAAAACATTCAACTCAAGTTTAATAATACCTCACCTTATATGACAATACTCGTGCTCATCATTACAACTAAAATAACATTACAAATTACATCTAGCCATAAAATATATGTACGTGGTTTTTCATAAAGAAGGAGAACTTTTCATAAAGAAGGAGAACAATATATTTATCCAGAATTCTTTTAGCATCGATTACATCATATACATATTGAATTACACACTAGCTGGTATGACTTCTAACTTCATATTTGTGACTTTCAACATTGCCTTTACGATGAATTACGTAATACATTCAAATCTAAGGTTGCCAACTATACATCACCACGTAGCCACTCATTTTCTTAATTTTTGATTCCCCAATCAATAATTAATATTTTTTTTAATCAAATGTAAGAATATATTATAGATCAAAAGTAACTATACTGTAAACACAACAAAAACAGAGAAAATATATAGAAATACGAATAACAAAGGGAGAAGCTCCCTAAAAAACAAATAGGAAAACAACTACAAAACACTACATTAGCCACCTAATAAATAAAATAACAAAGCCAAGGAACGACCAAAACAAAATAAAACACTACCATCCAAAATAGCAACAGCCCTGGAGCTCATCCATGCAAAGACGTATAATTCAGCTCGTCAATGCAGAGACAGAAACAACCAGCCAACAGAAGCAGCCCATCGACTCATCCAATGGCTTATCAGCCATAAATAGTAGCGACACGCCAGCTCATCCATGCACATACGTAGAATCCTTGCAGAAACCATGCACGTCCAAGCCAAAATAGAAACCAAAGCGGGGCAATTCAGCTAGCAACACTGTAGGCTAGGGGATTCTTTTCATGGAAATACAAGATTGTGGAAAACAAGATCTGGAATTTCATGTAGATTATCTCAACTGATTTAGAAGTGTTAGTGAAGATTCGTCTGTTTCTTTCTTCCCAAATCAGATACACTAGAATAGCAAGAGAGACTCTTCTCATTCTCGGCTACAACCCTTTTTTGTTGTTGCAAAGAACCCGAATAACTCTATTTAAGGTAGGCATGCTACTATGAAACTCGAGCCAGTATCTAGCTTTACCCCAAAGAGAAGACGACCATGCACAACTAAAGAAGAGATGCGCATGAGATTCACTAGAATTATGACAGAGAGGATATAGAGGATCAGTGGAGATAAACTGGAGTCTGTCCCTTGTTCTCAGCTTGCCTAACATTGCCAGCCAAAGGGAGAAGTTGTGTCTTGGAAGAAACCATTGCTCCCAAACCACACTAGCCCACTGAACATGATCGACTTTGTATGTAAAGAAATGATATGCATTGGCTGTAAAAGACCCCGGTCTAGAGTGCCAGCTTGAGAGCATTTGTTGCACTGCAGAAATCCCTCCACATTACTCGATCATTTTGTTGTGAAGAGAGAAGATTGATTTCCAAAAAAGAGAAGCTGTCTTCTTAACATCAAATAACCATATAGAGATATGAGGAATGTAGTAATGATCTACCCATCGAATCCAAAGGGAGTCAGACTTCAAATGAATGTTCCAGAGCTGCTTGGCAAAGAAACTATCATTTCTGGCTTTGATGTCAAGGACCACCAGACCCCCTTTATTTTTTGGTAAACTGTTGCGATGTCGCGGTCGTACAAATTAATTACCCTAGCTTAAAACACACAAGATAGTATAGAGCAAGCAAGGGGTCGATCCCACGAGGAAGTTTCAA
>Ga0307507_10009775_pt1 | contig 12663 bp, 10 predicted proteins | sample 7_EM_MG_FD_207223 | JGI IMG/M metagenome (GOLD analysis project Ga0307507, IMG submission 207223) | Populus trichocarpa ectomycorrhiza microbial communities from riparian zone in the Pacific Northwest, United States - 7_EM | ecosystem: Host-associated > Plants > Roots > Unclassified | place... | reverse complement strand
TACTGTGTTTTAGCAAAGATTTGGGCTGAGGGCCTTGCCCTGGGCTGTGGAGATCAGTGTTAAATTCGTTTATTTACTTCAAAATTCTGGTATATATTCATTTAAGGTAATGTAAACTAATTCTAACGCTGAAAACCTTTAAATTTGATGACTATCTTTTAAGTTGACAACACACTGACTTCGAGACAAGACTGTCAGTGTGGTGTCACTGTGGCTGTGTTCATTACCTTAAAGGGGTTTCGGTGATGTCCGAAATGTCAGTGTGGGGGAGAGCAAGGGAACTTACACAGCTGGGTAACATCACTGGTGAGTGCTTATGGCCCTCTGGAAATAGTGTAGTCATCTCAATTGACAAAAAGGAACAATGGTTAGTCACCAATTTTTGGTCATGAAGGTTGGAATACCCACAGTCATTCAATGACCTTCCAGCTTCCAAAACTTTTAATTTCCGAAAAGAAATAGCAGGCAGTTGCAAATTTTTGTCCATGAAGGTTGGATGGAATACCTGTAGTCATTGGATGTGTGACATTGAGAGAACTTACATAAGTAGCTGCATCAGTAAAAAGGCAAAATAATTTCCGGGTTTCCACTGGTTTCCATTGGTTTTCAAGTTTCCGGAAACTTGGAAACCGGAAACCCAGAAAAAAAAAAAAAAACCCAGCGCTATGTACTTCATTGTAGATAGGCCATTTCATTAGCTTTCTATGGTTTTCGGTAGGTTTCTTAGGTTTCCATCACTTGTCACTCAGAGAGGTCAAAGAGAGGTTTCCCGGTTTTTATCGGTTTCTACGGGTTTCTCAGGTGGAGAAACCTCTGGAAACTGAAATGCTTAAGTACTGATGTTTAGCTGCGTGACTGATCTTGGCCTCATTTTGCCAAAACATGGCTGTTTTCACTCAAATTTTTGCTGAGGTGCACTCCTGTACAGCGGTATCTACAATTCTATGCACTTAAATTGTCCGTAGGTGCTGCCGTTCTTCCAAAAGTTCGCATATCTCAAGTCACCCCTCTCAATGTTTTGCCAAGAAAGTACTTGCGTCGATGAAAAACGTCCTTGGCAAAATCAAGGTAGCGTTGTCATTGGGCGCGTCCCTTTGCCTTATAATTAAGAAGAGGAAAACGAAATATCGAGGTCAATCAAGACACAAAGTATGTATATCCAAACTGATTCTCATCCGCTCTTCCCTTGTGTCCACAAAGACGAGCCTTCCATGTATTATCCATTTACTAAATATGTGTACTCTACTTGGTATGTGGGTATATGTGAGTCCCATGCCGCTATGCGCGAAATTAATATGGTCTATCGTTAGTTTATCATGTCCGAGATTCAAACGTCGAGAGCTTTACGCGCCACCTTCAAATCCTCCGCGCGTTCGTCTCTCCATCTCATAAACCACTGAATCAACGGCAATGTTATGCAGGAGATCGCAATCCACACGATCAAAATACCAAAGTGCATTCCAACTAGAAAAACAGTTTCATCAACTTCGGAAGATAAAGAGGAGAGATACGAACGTTCGTTCTTAGTACCAAATATGATAGTCCTCATCGCGCGTGAGATGTTATAGAAAGGTGCTGCGTATCCGTAGTGAAATATCCGCGGTAGGACTTCTATGGGGTAAATGCAGACGGAAATGTTCGCTAGAGGTACCGGTTAAAAGATGTCCGAGGGTAGGATGGAGGGAACCTACCGATGATCCATGTCATCATGAAAAAGTGTATGAATTTTACTGTCAGCAGCGTGACTAGGGATTCCAGAGCGAGACCGCTGTGAGATACCGTTAATAAAATTTGCGTGGGGATAAGGGGAAAGCGTACACAGAAAGCATCCCGGCGTAGCTGAGCATCCAGAACAGAATGAATCCCGCGTGGCCGAATCTAATAAATTAAATAAGCTCGAACCAAGGGGATTAAAGAGAAGTACTTACTTGCGAGACATGGGTAAGTGGAAAGCGAGATTAAGAAGAGAGTAGAAAAGCTTAAAGTGGGGGTAAGAACAATGGAATATGAGGCGAGAGGCGTACGAACTGAGAGGAAAAAGTAGGCTCCAAAAGAGGATGCGAAGCGCAGGAGGATAAGGTTCCGTAGAGAGAGGCTCTTGTTCAAGCCTGATATCTCGCGCGCGGTGAGCGTTATCATCTGTCACGACGTGATCAGCTTGGTAAAAGAAGAGCGGGGGATTTGGCGTACAACAACGAAGAATGACAGGATAAGCTGGTATAACATGCCGACGAAGGTAGCAGCAGTGGCTCTGGATTGATTACATCAGCAGGCGGAGAGGAGGATGACGGTTTGACGAACACTGGGATGTCAAAAGGGACGAGGTTGTCCACTGTGTAAGAAATTGGCGTTGTTATCGTTTGCGGAGAGGTTGCCATCAGAGTGGAAAGCGTCGAGGCGTTGCCAATGTTTCGTGATATTTGCAAGGCAAACGAGGCTGAGATGGCAGCCAAAGACGATTGTATGGATGGCCGGATGATGTTTCGGCTAGGGAAATGTCTAAATTAAATGCATAAGGAGATCATTAAGCGACCTACAAAGCATTCTCGTTACGCGCCTCTGCGGCATATACTGTGATCGCTTCGGAGCCATCGTAAGTAGAATTCGGTATGGTTAGTGCGGCGTTCAGCTTTGCGCTTGCTCCGGAATGAACTAGCAGGGGGTGTCAGCCGGTGACTCGAATTAGAAAACGAAAATACGAAACTGGCGACGGCAACCCAGGTGTGCTCCTCCCTTACCAGGATCGCTAGCTCATCTAAGCCACCAGCGACCTGAGAAGCTGGGATTACACTCCAAGTGACTTTTGACGGGCCCACGTTAGAGCCCAGTGACTGAGCTACTTGCTGCCCCACCATCCCGCCATCAAAATCCTGATAGTAGTTAGTTTCGACCTCAAAACGGGAAATTTCAAACACACCACGACCCATCCATGGAGATTATGAGCAGGTATCTTCCAAAGGGAACCCCAATAAATGGAGAATACTGAAAAGATCAAGATGACAATGAGAGACGTGGTGCCCAGGACAATCTTCAAGTAAATCGATCGCGCTGTAGATAGACTGGAACGAGGAGTTTCCTCAATAAACGTGCCTATTATCGATGGTGAGACTATAGTCGTTTGTTTTTCAGAGTCCACGATCGACACGTTGCTTGTTCTGCGGGGAGTAGACTGCTCTAAGGGTAATTCCATGATCGACATTAGAGATTGAGGAGTCTGACGAGGATTTGTGAAATGTCATGGAGGTCAACGAGGCGGGTTTTATACCAACTCGACATTGTGGCATTTCCGAGAGTGCGGAAAGATTCCAACCGCAACCCGTCATCTAAATTCTAATTTGCATGACAAAGCCACCATTGACCAATCACATCGCGAGAAAATGTACCCAAAACGGATCCTATGTCAACTATCACTGTATCAGGCCGCAAGAAAACTAAATCATTCGGCTTGATTCGCCGATCCCCGAGGGATTAGTAAGGTATGCTCAAGCACTCTACTTGAACTTGACTTGAACAGAGACTCTATCGGAGAGCCCTCGTCCAGAGATTCTGGATCCAAGAACTGTGGCTTGATTGGCGCATGTTAGGCAGCAAATTCCAATACACACATCTACCAAGTATCGTCTAGAATCCGAATCTTTACCCAGTTGGTTTCCGACCTGCACTATTAAGTAGTCGAGGTCTCCCAATACAAAGAGGATATACCAACAGCAACACACTCCCCGAATGGGGAATTAAGGCATCGTACCTCGGCTGACTCCCGGCAGCCGGAGTTTTAATCCCCCCTAACCGCCAACCTAACCTTCTAATCTAACCAAGAACGCGCTACCGCGCGGGGAGAATACATATCCCTAACCCTAACCTCCTAACCTTACTGAGAACGCGCTACCGCGCGAAAAGACATATACCTCAACCAGCCTCAACCCTAACGGCATTTATTCGGCAGATACTTCGGAGTGTCAAATGTAGCCATTTTGATGGGAGATCAACGACAGAGTGTGCTGGCCCCTGGGTGTTGTTACAAATGTTACAATAAGACACCTGCCTACGTCTACTAAGAGACTAAGGTAAACTAAAAAGAGTACCGGTATGCCCTGCAATCCAAACACCTTCACCTCCAGAGTGGTGTGTTCAAATAGTCCTGTTTTTACCGCGCCATCTGAACCGTGTCAGAAAATGCTTATGTAAAGTGCGGACTTTGAAACCGCGTCGCGTCAATTTTGAGGAATGTCCTCAGAACTCTTGACACGTTTAAATCTTTTTAACACTGTCTACCACGAAAAATTCTATTCATATTTCATTATAACCTCAACGTCAATGGATAGCAATGTTCGGATTGTCAGATCCTTCAAGAAATTGAAACCAATCGCTGAAATACCAGAAACCCCGGAGTTTATCGCACGCTTCCTACCATCTCCATCGAATTCTCTTCTTCCAGCATCTTGAAATGACCAACTCGAATCATTGCATACTACACCTCAATTTCTCGGCTCCCCGTTCAACGATCTTGGCTCCCTTGGTGAATCTTCGAGCCAACCTCGACTGATCAAACCTCCCCAAAGCGACGCGCAGAAGCTGTCATCCAAGTTTGACAGAATGGAAACATTTCTAAAGGACTTGGGATTCGATTCTGTTGGCGAATTTTTGACGATTTTGTTCTACAATCCTAGCCACCTCTCTGGAGAATCTGATCCTCGAGGCTCTTGTCATGCAAAGGCTGTTTCTCGTTTTCTCCAGGGACGAAATAAGATCAAGATGTCTGATATAATTTCCCTCATCTACAAGCACAAACACAGTGCGCCTTCGCCGGCTTCACCACTTTACTCTGAGCGCCATGCTTCTTTCTCACCATCTGTCACAGCTTCCGAAATCTTCCATGCGCGTCCTTCCCTATTCACTTGGGCAATAAATCTTGTCGCCAATCACGTTCACCGAGAGATCTATGACCTTACTAGTAAGGACGACGATGTTCACCTTCGAGCATCAACAAATGGCCGATGCGCAGATAATGTTAACCTTGTAACCTGGGAAGCTCTCGGAAAATTTAGTATTGCTGGACTCTGCGAGAAATACAAGACTCGTGCGCCTGTTTCTTGGCATCTCACTGAATCAATGACTGCCTCCCGCAAGAATGGCCTTGTGATTCTAAAGAAACGACGCCCACATCCAATCGCAAGTATTTAGCTAATCATTCGTTTTCGTTAAGTGCTTATTAATTTTTTTTTAGGTTCAAGTCGGCGCCATCAGCTCATTTATTCTAACACGAAACCACTACGCCAACGGAGATCTTGCGATGGTCTTGTCCATATGGCATTTTGCAGCCAAATCCCACATTGATGTCAAGCGTGTCTACAGCCGATTTGGAAATATCGTTAGCGACACAACTGCACGCAAAGCTCTCGACTCTATGACAGGATCAAGTCTTGCTATTCTACAAGCTTCCGTCAAGGCTGCAACTGAACGAGGAGAGACGGAGTGGTGCGTAGTCTTGGATAATGTCCAAGAGTATTGTCCGGTATACGAAGGAGGTATTGCTCGCCAAAGTATACTCAAAGTCGGGACTGCAGCAACCGCAATACGCCTCGATGATTGCAAACCTGGTGCTTTTGACTTACAGAGTCATCTCGCACGTGTCGCTCAGAAAAAACGGAAGACTATGACAGTTGAAACTCTCAGGACTGACATCGATTGGGCTCATGTACACAGTGTTCAATCGCTACACTGGGCTCGCGCTCTCGTCGACTACATCCCACAACTCAAGCCTATGTCCAAGGAGATTTCAGCTAGATTTCGCTCGGAGCCCATTGCAAAGCATCGCATGCGCGAAGGACGAAAGACTGTGGTACAACCATTAGGGACCAATGCCGAAAGAGAGACCGAGACTCAAGGGATGGCACGAGCAATCATGGACTTTGACAAACAGATGGGCATCGATTCGAAAGCCGCGGATCGACTTCTCTCTTGGGTTCGCGGCGACGGTGGTTCATATGCGACAGCCCTTCGACTACAGAAGTATTTGTGCTCTATTCCGGATAATCACAAGTCATTCCGGAATCGCTTTTCTACGCCAGAAATTTGGCATTCAAGAGCTACAATGGTCAACTCGATTGCCACAAATCATTATGGACCAGCAACATCACAAGATCCTTCGTCTCTTTCTCGAAGCTCAGGTGCCGCTGGTTTCAAACGACCGACCAACCTTAATAGCTGTGACTACTACCCCACTGTAAGAAGTATGACTTTAATCTGGGAGGCGCAGGTTCTTGATTGTTGGAGGTGGGTTAATTCTGTCCTCGCTTTAACAACATTTCTGACATCAGATACCTGCAGAGTATTTCTGGAGGCAAAACCGAATCTTCTTTCGTACTTTGCTGATCTGGACAAAAAAAACGAATTACCTCAACTCGAAGCCATATTAATTCAAGCAGATATTCTTGTGAAGCGTTACGCGTCGCAAGATGCATATGAACAGGCCCTCTCTCTTGCGGAATCGAAGGATGCGCCAGATCATATGAAAGTTCCCTTCGGCTCTCCCATTTCAAATACAAGCTTGCTGGACATGGTGACAGATATTTCGCGGACTGCTCCACCAGCTCTTCCAACTGAGGATGTTCCAAAGGTCCATCAAGAGGCGGATAAATTCGACGGCGATCGGGTTCTTGCGAATAGCATTCTCTTTCTTCAGGATTTCGGCTGGTGGACCGAGATTGCTTATGCGGTTCCAGAGGGGGATATTGGGCGTGTATTTGAGATATTGAAGGTGCGGTGATTGCAACTTTTTCTATAAGATTTTGTGTTGATACTTTGTCTATAGATCTGGATATTTTGCTTTGCTGGATCGTCTCATCAAAACTATGTGAGCTACCTTCTGGAAGTGTACTGTCTCCTACGATATGAGGCCTCTCAAGATCTTCGCGAAGCAATCTTGAATAACTGGCTGGTGAATATAACTGGCGAGCTCGGAAAGTGGATTGAAGCCGACTTGCTTCAAGAGCATTATAACCGTTGGCTTGAGGATATGGTCAAAAAACGAGGCGGGGATTTTGACGACAACTTTTATCGACATACGCTCTCACCAAATGTCGATCATTTCTTACGAATTAAGGAAGAGATCGAGAATGCTTTCTCCTTGAAGAGCCGTGGAAAATCGCATACGTCCCCCCATCTTCGTGACGAACTCCGACTTCTCCTTACCTTGTTCATGGAGGAAAACCTTCATCTTTTCTTCACCGGAAGGACACTGGGCCATGCTGCAACTAATCAATTCAATGAGGGGTATTCACGACTTGACACTGGCAAACTGGATGATTTTATCAGCAAGTCAATGACCTTTGCCGACGTTATTGCCGATATTATTCAGGTCTGTCAAGACGACACTGTCCCTAACGATGAACTGCAAGGTCCATCTTCTCCAGCCACTGACAAATCCGATGATATCAACCTCAGCCCACCTTCTAGTGAAAGCGGAAGTTCCTGCGAGCCCTGTTTGAATCACTCGTCGACAACTTCATCCTCATCCCAAAGTACACAATCCGAAGACGAAAATGAGGATGACCCTAGTAACACTCATCTAGTCAGTGGTTCTGACCATGATGTTTACCTTTTAGACAACCGGTTGACTCACGATACTTGGCACAATCAAGAATGTGGAGATGAAGAAAATTCAAGTGACGATGACGATGGTGTTGAGGACTGTGGAGACCTTTCTGATGGTAATAACAGTGTCGATGAAGAAGATATGTATGTGTAATTCGGAGTAGAATAACACTGTCTAAAGTAGGCAACAATTACTAGTGTCTTTTCGATCTCCTCAGACCTCCATTCTCTTTTTCATTACCACCCCCAGATGATCCTTCTACAAGCGCATTTCGGCGGGTGCGGTACCGCGGACCATAGTCTTGAAGGACTTCGGCAACACTGAGCTGAGTGGCTCTAGGAGCTCGTCGTTGCCGCTTTGCGGTATTTGTTGTATCTTTGAGAGCTTGGCGCTTGCGGGCTGGGAATTCGTTGAGTTGTTGTTCAGAAAGTTCATTAAACGTTTCTTCAGAGCATTCAGGGTCCGAATCAGATAAGATTGGGCTTGCGTCGTCATCGTTAATAGCTTTTGCGGCCTGCCGTTTTTCGCGTTGTTTGGCTAGAGTAAGTTCTCGTGCATTATTTCGTTGAACTGCGATTGTCGTTTGGATTTCAATGATGGAGTCAAAGAGTGCTGATCCATGACTGGAGTAGTAGGCCCATGAGTTGTTAAGAATGTGGTCGAGATCTGATGGGAAACAAATGATGAGCAATGTGTCGAGTATTAAAGACAGGATGTGAGCTGGAAAGTATGACGAGCGTGGTCGAAAGGCGTGGTTATCGGAATGTCGTTCGATTTGGCGAATGGATTCACCGAATTTGAGTAAATGTTTCTCTGCCGCTAATCGTTCCTTCTTCTTCAGCTTGTCCTTTTTCGGTGTTGATGATCTAGGGATAGCTTGAGGCACCATCAATACAGGTAATGGGGCTGAACCTGCAGGCAATGAGGATGGTGGGAAAACAAGAGTGTCAAGGCCTCGTCGTGCTAGACAGAGCAAGCAAGGTAAGGAACGAGAAGCGGCGAGGCAATCCAGGCGAGATAAATCAGGACAAGACGGATCCAAAGACGGATTCTCGTAGCAAGCATTAATGCAGGCGATATAGCAATGTTTTTCCATGATAACAAGAGCTTTGGATCTATCAAGGACACGAGGAGCCTTGACCTTCTTTGAGCAAGTCTTGGGTTGAACAGGTGAGGTAACAGCTAGTGACAATCAGCATCATTACAAGGGTAAAACCATGGGACTTACATGCGAGGTACACTTCGGCTTCTTTTATTACACTCCGGTGGGCAAAGATAACGCCGCATCCAATCGTTTTCAGATTCCTTCCAACATGGCCTTTCTCCTGCCACGACTCATTAAATGTGGAAGCAAATCCAAGCGAAAGACTATCCAGAAGAGACTTTGCGTTGAGCCCATTCGAAAAAGCGACAGTTGAAATGACAATCTGTAAGCGTGGATCGGTTTCCAGAAGATCAATCGTCTGTTTGTTGTATTCGGCAGGACAGATACTGTGATAAACCCGAGCTCGAACAAGTTTGTTAGTCCCACAAGGTTGCAGGCGCCAGATATAAGCAAAAACCTGGGAGACCTGATTGACAGTTCGGCAGTGAATAATAGTCTTTCGTCCACACGCGAGGTACGGAAGAATATCAGGGAACTTGTCACCGTTGAGCCCGTGGGTGAGAAATTGGACAGTGAACTGCGTATTCGGACGCTCGTTTGACCTCCGGATGAGCGTAAAGTTTCCTTCGAAGAATCCAAGACTTTTGCAGACGGAAACTGTTGGTGACCCAGGCTCGAGTGTTGCAGTGAGACCAACAATAGATATCGAAGAGGGAAAGCGTCCACGTAGAAAGGATCCAATGGTCCCAAAAGCTAAACGAAAAGAAAGACCCCATTCATTGATGAGATGAACTTTGTCGACACACGCGAACAAGATGTTTGTTCGAAAAGTTGCATATTCGGTGATTTCTCTCCACTCCTTGTCGCGCAGGTGCTCAGGATCCACACAGATTACCTGCCATTTAATGCACTCCTTGATTTCTCCTGCCAAACGGATCCCAGCCATTCGCGCGGCACTCAGAGTTTCTTTACAGTACGAGAATGCAGAGATGTTCAGACTGCACAGTTCATGAACCTAGGCCGAAACTCATGAGCAGAATGAGGAAAATCACTAATAAACGTACAATGTTGTCAGCCAGCCCCTTTGTTGGTGTGATTACGACCCCGATTGGTTGCTTCCGAGTTGGAAGCCCAACTACATACGCCTCCGGATGTTTGTTATATTCCAAAAGCACAAGCATCGGGACTGAGAACGCTGCTGATTTTCCGTCACCAGTCGCAGTACAGCAGAGAACACTCTTTCCGTCCAGAATGGCAGAAACGAGCTCCAGTTGGACCGCATGCAGTCCGTTCGTCCAATTTGGTATGAGCTTCTTGATGATGGTATTGATCGTATCAAGGCCTTCCGGGTCCTGCCAGCGGGGTTGTCGAGCCATCACCGAGTCGTCATAACGATTCCAAGAAGTAGAATATAAAATTAGGGTCTATTAGAATAGGAATGTATGAAATGTCACGTCCAGAGCCAAACAGTGAGGAGGCAATATTGACGCGACGCGGTTTCAAAGTCCGCACTTTACATAAGCATTTTCTGACACGGTTCGGAGGGCGTGGTAACAAACAGACTTCATATATCGTGAACAAAGGTACGACTTCACATATATCGAAGTCTGTCTAGGAGAGACTAGTGTTCAAATGGCCCATGTGCAACGGCGTGCTGCCTGAGCAGCTCCTGTTAACTTTGACGTTTTGTTCAGGGTAACGGACGAGAGCTCAAACCACTCACTCCTTCATCCTCTTGACCTCCTCGTGGCTCTATTCTCCCACTTGTTGCCGAAATCCGTCTCTTGACCATCCATTTCGTGTTTGGCAGGATGTCCTCTCTTCACCTCTCCTCCTTGTGTCCTGGCTATATCTCACCACGTCCTCCTCCATCCTCTTGGCCTTCTACTCGTAGCTTGTTCCTTCCACTGTTTATCGCAATCCATCTTGACCATCCATTTCGTCTTCGGCAGGCTATCCTCTCCCCGCCTTTCCTTCATTGTTTCCCGACCTATATTATCGATCGAGATTTCACTTGAATTGGAGGGCCTTCGTATCGCAATGCTGCATCCCAGTCGCTGCAATCGCTGCCTTGAGCCCGCCAAGTTCGAGGTATTGTTCACGGTAACAGACGGGAGCTCAAACCACAGATCTTACGTCGTGAGGTGTGTAAAGCACTCGCAGTGTCCTCCGTCATTCATCTCTGCCTTCTCGTCGTGCCTCGTTTTAGCACCTGTCATCGTAGCCATGGCGTCTGGGCGCTGGCAGTAGTTCCTGGACCTACATGAGCCCAAACCACGTCCCGCCTTTTCTCTCTTTGCATCCCGATCTTTACTACCGGACGAGGTTTCCCAATCCGAACGCCTCCACTCTCGCAATGACGCTTCCCAAACATGTGCGACGTGCTGCTCAATGTCAAGCTCGAAGTTTTGTCTATGGGAACGGACGAGTATTAGAACCACACATCTTCCGTCATTAAGAGTGACGCAGTCATAGCTTCCCCCTGGCCTTCTCCTCGTGGCTCGTTTCTTGTGCTTGACATCGCAATCTATCCGACGATCCGTGTTTGCCGAGCCTTCTGTTTCTCCCCGCCTTTCACTCCCTTTCTCGACCTTTCCCCAATCGCTCCAGGTCTCCCAATCCGAAGCCCTAAGTTCCACCCCCCTTTTTCGCATCCAACCCGATGCCACTCCTTTGTGGTGTCCTCCGTGCTACCTTGAACAGCTTACTTCCCCAGTTGAATTTTTCGTCCATCGTCACGGACAAGGGGGACAACCCACCCACCTCCCATAGCAGGGACAGCAACCCCCCTTTCGTCCGTCCTCTTGGAAGTTACTGGGCAGAGGCGACTTTTCCCATGTTTACCCTTACAATTTCATGACCATAACAAGGCGGTATCCCAACAAGAAGCCTATCTATCTCTTACAATCGCTCCTGCTAGGCCTGTCATCATTAATAAACACTAAGTACTGTATCGGACATCTACGCCTTGTGACCGTCCACTTACTAGTACTAGTACTGGCATGGCGCGCCCGAGGTCCCCTTCAAGCCACCGAGACCACGATCAATCAGGTACACTTCTACCGAGGTGGTCTTCACTGGACTACAACCTCAACTAGGTCGTACATCTACCGAATACTGTCCCCAACTCACTATCCTTGATATCATACATATATGAGACTTATGTAGTGATAGTTCTTGGCGCTTCCGAACACCGGACCCCCGACTCGGGCTCTTGTGCTCCCAAAGTTCCAAGTTTGGAAGTTTCCAGCCCTTGTTTGCAAATTCGGAATAGTTCCTGACTAAAAATTCGTCTTCCGACTCGGACTTGCAAAATTGCAATAATCAAATTGGACGTTTACTTCCGTCCCTGCCTTCTTATTCTTTATCAATAAACTCGGACATAATAGGCGTTCTTTGGGTGGGAGTTCCATTGGCCAGGTTGAGTTGGGTGTGTGGTCAGTGCACTGCGTTATGTGGATTTGCTTGCGGGGTTCAACGTCGTCTAGCTATAGCATGCATTCGTTTGCGTTGAGTAATATTTGAGGTATAAAACAAAACAGAGAGAGTTATTTATATATGATATGTAAAAACCGTTAAGCCAAGCGAGCGAGTCTCAGGTCGGGAGATGGGGAGAGGGGGAGTAAGTATATGTATATAGATGGCGGGGAATGTAAGGCCAAGAATGATGCATAATTAAAAGAGGGAAGCGGGAGGTACGAAGAAGGCGGATGTAAGAAGGGAGAACCCAGAAAAAGGGGTGGATGGGTCGAAAAGCAGAGGACCATCTAACTAACTAGACTTGCAGTAAAGCTGAAAGAAGAAAAAGGGAAAGGGTGGTAGGCTGTAAACACCAACACAAAAAGCTGTTGAAAGAAAAAAAGATATGGTATTCAAAGATGGGGATAGTAAAACTACGTACGTACGTAAACGGGTTGTTCAAATAAAAAGGGGGTAAGGGTGACCAGGACGCAAGTTCGGGGGT
>Ga0307507_10009774_pt1 | contig 12664 bp, 9 predicted proteins | sample 7_EM_MG_FD_207223 | JGI IMG/M metagenome (GOLD analysis project Ga0307507, IMG submission 207223) | Populus trichocarpa ectomycorrhiza microbial communities from riparian zone in the Pacific Northwest, United States - 7_EM | ecosystem: Host-associated > Plants > Roots > Unclassified | place... | reverse complement strand
GTTTTATTTTTAATTTCACAGATCTGTGCTTTGTGTGCTTATTTTCTGAGAAATCTTGGCTTTCTCAACAAGTATGACTCTTTTTTTAACTGGTTGGGCATGCATGATATCCAGAAATTTAATCCCGATTTTCTTTTTGTTAGATCTTTGCCCAAGAATTAAACTTAGCAAAAAGATACACAAAACAAAAGAAAAGAACATAAGTAATTTGACTGGAGAAAAACAAACAAAGAAAAGATCAAAAGATATCTGTAATTAAAATGTAAAACCATCAAAACATTATTATTTGAACAAGAGGAAACAAATCAAAGAGGAAGGGCCAAACCCTTACACGCTAGTTAAAAAAATCCTTTTTTTTTACTCTCTAATCTTCCCTCCACTTCGTTTTGGAGCCGCCACCACACACTTGTAAAGAAAAAACCCTAAACTCGCTCTCAATGGCGACCGATCCAACTCTGTTGCACCAACTCAGTCTCCTTCTCCAATCAAAAAGGAGAGATGCAAAGAGAAAAGGAGGGGAGATATGCAGAGAGAAGGGGAAGGGGAAGGGAGAGATGCATAGAGAAGGGGGGAGGGGCGGCTACTTTTTTGTTTAGGGAATGCAGAGAGCAAAGTTGGCTTAGGGTTAGAAAAAGCATCCTATTTATAGTTGTTTTTTTTTTAAGTGCTGGTCTGGTTGAACCGGTTCGGTTCAGTTCGGTTCAATCGGTTTCAGACTTTGGAAACCGAAACCGAACCGAACCGGAATTTTTTTGTGATTTTTTAATCGGTTAATTCGGTTTTTTTTTCGGTTCGGTTTTTTCGGTTATTTTTTTTCCGGTTTTCTCGGTTTAATCGGTTTATCGGTTTTTTTGCTCACCCCTAGTAGAAGGGACCAGTATATCCATTCTATTAGAGGTGTGAGCAGCGACACCCTGGAGATTGCTCTACGATGTCGAGGAGATGTTATATTTGTAGAGGAGAGGGGCATCGATGGAGAGAGTGCCCGCATGTAGGGAGAGGCTGTTACTATTATGGGGACACGAGTCATAGGAAGAAGGATTGTCCCCGTATAACTACCGAGGGAGCCCATGGTCAGAGGATTGAGGTTCAGAGCCAACAACAATCAGAAGATACTTTATAGTTAGATACAATGCAAGTTTATGCTTTAATTGATCCTGGAGCTAGTCATTCCTTTGTAGCTTATAGAATTGTGAATAACTTGCATGTGTTATCTAGTAAGTTGGGTGCAGGAGTGACGGTTAGTACACCTCTAGGAGAGAATATACATATTGATGATATTTATAGAGGGGTAAAACTATATATTGGAGGGTTAGGATTGAGGGTAGATCTTATGCCGTTAGAGTTATATGATTTTGACTTGATTCTAGGCATGGATTGGCTAAGTAAACATAAACCACAAATGGATTGTTTCACCAAAACAATGACAATCCAAGGAATAGGTGATAAAAAAGTAGTGTTTAAAGGGGAAAGAAAAATAATTCCAAGTTGTGTAATCTCAGTCTTGGTGGCTGGAAAGTTACCGAGGAAGGGTTGTTCTACTTTGTTAGCCCATGTAAGAGAGCTGGAAAAGGGTAGCATAGATTTGGCTAGTATTCCTGTTGTGAGGGAGTTTCGAGATGTATTCCAAGAAGAGGTGCCTGGATTACCTCCAGTTAGAGAAATTGAAGTTTATTGAGGGTTCTCCACTATAGCATCACCTTTGACTAAGTTGACCCGCAAGGAAGTCAGGTTTGTTTGGTTGGAAGAGTGTGAGACAAGCTTTCGAGAACTAAAGGAGAGTCTCACTTCTACTCTTGTACTAGCCCTTCCCTCAAGGACAAAAGGGTTTGTTGTATATAGTGATGCCTCAAAAGGGGGTCTGGGATGTGTGTTGATGCAACACGGGCGTGTGATTGCTTATGCATCGAGCCAACTAAAGTCGCATGAAGTGAATTACCCAGTTCATGACCTAGAACTTGCAGCGGTGGTGTTTGCCCTAAGAGTATGGCAACATTATTTATATGGGTTGTTGCTACCCAATTTTTTACCCATGTTTTTGATAAATTTTCAGAAAAAACCAAAAATAGCAAAAAACAATGAAAACCCTAAAAAAATGCATTTTGATATATTTGCATAATTTTTAGCATTTTCAACATCATCTCAGAAGAATTTAAATTTTCAAAGGTATTTTGAACGCGTTTAACTTTTAACGTGTAAATTTTACAATCACTGATTTTCATTGTTGAGTTGACGTTGATATTGCTTGTTTTCAAAAAAATCAAAATTTGCAAGGGACCAAATATGAAAAAGAAAAGTTGAGGGACCAATTTGTTTTTTGGTTGCTTGGGGGCGAAGCAATTAAAAATAACAAATTTTATTACCTATAAAGGGAGTGAAAATTTTTAACACCGGGGGAAAATAAGAAAATTTTTACAGGGGCAAGGGCAGCCAAAAAAAAAACCTAAACCTAATCATTTTCTTCTTCCTTAGCCACAGCCCCCTCCCTTCTTTTGGGGCAAAAACAAAGAGTCGCCGCCCACCACACTTCCTGATCTCCCTACCCCGGACAAGGAAAGAGCGGCCGCCGCTCTCCCCTTCTCTTTGACATAACATTCCCCTATCACCGAGCCTTCACCCAATTCCCCTCTCCATTCATCAACAAAGCCACGGCTGATCCCCCCTCCCCATTGTCATCTCCCAAAGCCAGTACCCCTTCACCATATCATCCTTCTCTTCTCAGCCACAGCCTCCCTCTCCTGGCCAACTCAGCCTCCCTGCTCTCCTGGCCTCCACAAAACCACCCGAAAGACAGCCTAGAAAAGGTAGGGAGGAGAAAACTGAAACTTGAAGGGGCACCGATCTCCCAACCATGGCGACGGTGGACGACAACGCCGGTGTAGAAATGAAGTTGGAGGAGGGAAGCCGCCGATCCAACCATCCACACGTCTGGTATGTCGGTGGCGCGTACAACAAATCTGCTCTCCTCTCAGCCACCGTGAACATCCACCTCCAGCGTTCCCTCTCTCCAGATCTCGCCAACCACCACCAGCTGCACAGGCGCGACAAAGACCCAGTCGCCAGCAGCACTTTGGTCACACTGTCGAGCGCCTGAAACAGAGAAGGAGAGGGAATGAAAAAGAAAAGGAGCTGCCGAGAGAGAAGCAGATCCGAAAACAGTGAAAGAAAAAGCTAAAACATACTTGTTTGTTGCGTTTCTAGGTGTTTTGCAGGTAACGGCGCTGCTCACAGCCGACAGGAGGGTGAAGAGGGAAGGAAGCCATTACGAATCTCCCCACGCTCTTTGGATTTCACGGCGGCGCGTGAACCCACGCGCCGCCAGTTGCGGTGGCGCGTGGAAAAGATGCGCCGCCACTACTCCACAGTTCCTGAGGGCCTCCTATGCAGTTCCTGGACCTTTCATGGACCTTTTTGTAATTGTTACATGTTTGAATATGTATTTAAATTTTTGTTAAATGTTTTTTTAGTTTTTGTTATTATGTAAACATGTAATAGAAAAAACATAGTAAAAGTGATGTTAGAGTGTGTGTTTGTATTTTCTTTTATGCATGTTTTCTTTTAATGTTAAAAAAGACAAAAAGACAAAAAGAATTAAGTGTTTAATTTGAATATGGTTAAATATCTCAAGGAAAAATAAAATCATGTTGTATTTCCCATGAAAATGTAAGAACATGTTTCTACATATATTTTAGGATTTAATAACTGATTTATTAAAGCCTTAGAATTCGACTAATATTTTAAATTTTCAAATCACATCAAACCACAAAGCAGCTTACCTCAGGTAGGGTGCGCTAGGGGTGCTAATACCTTCCCTAGCCACAACCAGTTCCTTACTCTCGAATCTCTGACAAAGACAAGTACATCTGGGTTTCCTAGTAACCCTCAATTAAATACTAGGTGGCGACTTCCAAAGAACCAATCAAGCAAATAACAAAAAATCACCATCGGACACCGCACGGGGATGTGCGACATGGGTCACAAGTTCAAATCTTCACGGACCATAAGAGTTTAAAGTATTTGATGTCACAGAAGGAGCTGAAAATGCGACAAAGGAGATGGGTAAAGTTGATAAAAGATTATGATTGTGTGATTGACTACCATCCTAGTAAGGCTAATGTAGTAGTTGATGCCTTGAGTAGGAAGGGAAAAACAGTAATGAATGATATGGATATAAAAGAACAAGGAAGTATAATGGAATTGAAGAAGATGGGTTTGCGGCTAAGTGTAGGGCCTGAGGGATCATTGTTAGCTTAGTTAAAGATCCGATTTGTACTTCGATACAAGGTCTTGGTGGCTCAAAAGGTGGATGGGAAAGTAAAGGAGATGAAGGAGATGGTAAACCAAGGTGTAGAGACAACATTTCAAATGTTATCTGATGGGCTAATAGCTATGAGTAGGTGAATTTATTTACCTGATGATAAGACTTTGAAAGATGAAGTATTGAGAGAAGCTCATGAATCCCGATTTGCTACTCATCCTAAAAGTACAAAGATGTATAAGGATTTAAAGGAATACTATTGGTGGCCAAATATGAAGAGGGAAATAGCAGAATTTGTGTCGAACTGTGGGATCTGTCAGCAAGTAAAGATAGAACACTAGAGACCTGCAGGGGGATTACAATTATTGTCGATTCTAGAATGGAAATGAGAGGATATTTCTATGGATTTTATGACGTGATTACCTAGGGGAAAGAAGGGGAATGATGCCATATGGGTGGCCGTGGATCGACTGACAAAATTTGCTTTGTTTTTGCCTATGAAAATGACTGATTCGGTGGATAAGCTAGCAAAATTATATGACAGTGGAGTGCTAGTGTCGATTATATCAGATCGGGATCTAAGGTTCACATTGAGATTATGGCCTAGCTTATAACGAGCATTGGGGACAAAGTTGAATCTAAGCACAACATTTCATCCTCACACGGATGGTCAATCTGAAAGGACCATTCAAACTCTTGAGGATCTCTTGAGGTCTTGTGTGCTGGAGTTTAGAGGAAACTAGGAGGATCTCCTACCATTGGTGGAGTTTACTTATAATAATAGCCATCAAGCTACTATTGGTATGGCTCCAAATGAAGCATTGTGTGGGAGGAAATGTCGTACCCCAATTTGTTGGGATGAAGTAGGAGAAAGGAAGCTTTTAGGACCTAAAATGGTGCAACTGACAACTGATAAGGTGATGGTGATCAGAAAGAGGATGAAGGAAGCCCAGGATATACAGAAAATTTACGCAGATAATCGAAGAAGGCCTTTGGAATTCCAAGTGGGGGATAAGGTATTTTTGAAGGTGGCGCCTTGGAAAGGCATCATTTGATTTGGAGTAAAAGGGAAATTAGCTCCGAGATATATTGGCCCTTTCGAGATTAAGGAAAGAATCGGACCAGTTGCCTATCGATTAGAGTTGCTTGCATATTTGGATAAGATTCACAATGTATTCCATGTGTCATTGTTGTGGAAGGCCAAGATAGACCCCTCACGGGTATTGCCACAAGTTCCTATGAAGATTAAAGGAGATCTAACCATGGAAGCTGTTGAGGAATAAGAGAGTTTCCCTGGTGAGAGTATTGTAGAGAAACTCTCGAATAGAAGAAGAAACATGGGAAAGAGAATCCGAGATGAAGCAAAAGTTCCCGCATTTGTTCTTTGACATAAGTACATAACTTGAATTTCGAGGACGAAATTTCTATTAAGAGGGGAGAATGTAAACCCCGAGAAAAATAAAGGTTGCTTAATTTGCAAACTAACTACATGGGAAATAAAAGTGAAGAAATTCATGCATATTGTTAAATAAAAATAGGAATTCAGAAATTTTTTAATATAAATTTTCGAGCGAAATAATTGGAGACATTATAAATAAGCCCGATAATGTTTAGGGTTGGATTTAATTGAAAAGAATAATACACTTAAAGAAAATAGGGCTTAAGTGCAAATAAGAGAAATTATAGAGTATAAATACTCCTCTCCTCACCAAAAATCTGCAGCAACCATAAGGAAAGAAAAGAGGGAGTTTTGTATCCATTCTTGCAAAATCAAGAGAGAAACACCAAAATTTCAAGAACTCATCCATGATTAAAGGTTTATAGATTGAATAAACATTTGTGGGCAAGGGATTAACAAGAAATTCAATAAGAAGAGAAGAAGGAGGGCCGATTATGATTAGAAAAGAAAGGAGGGAGTTGAAAATCTTCAACTAGTTGAAGATCGAAACCTTAATTCATACCGGGTAAGGCGTTTTAAACATGATCTTATAATTCATTTCAAATTCAATAATGAATTGATGCTTTGATGTTGAATTATAGATTAGGGTTCTTATACTTGAATTGGGAAAAAAAAATATTTGTTGTTAAAATTAAGTTAATTCATGTGTGGTATGTGATTAGGGACGTGAAACCATGATAATTTAGATTGTTACTGTCCAAATGTTATTGTCTCACCTCTCCTCAGATTTTTAACTATATCTAGAGTAATAGAACTCTGTTTCAAGCGAGGTTGGTGGCGTTGGAAAGATAAGACACGAGGCTACAAGTTCTCTGAAGGAAGGAGAACCCAGTTGTGCCTTTAAGACAAAATGGCTAATCAACAAACATTTGGACTATTACTGTCTCACCTCTCCTCAGATTTTTAACTATATCTAGAGTTATAGAATTTTGTTTCAAGCGAGGTTGGGCGCGTTGGAAAACTAAGACACGAGGCTACAAGTTCTCTGAAGGAAGGACAACCTAGTTCTGCCTCTAAGACAGTCAAAATCGCTCATGAACAAACATTTGGACTGTTGTTGTCTAGATATTGAACTATTACTGTCTAGACATTGAACTGTTACTATCCAACTGTTAATGTCTAGGCATTGAATTGTTACTGTCTAGATATTGTACTGTTACTCTCTTGAATCGTTACTGTCTAGGCATTGAATTGTGACTATCCAACCGTTACTGTCTAGATATTGTACTGTTACTATCTTGAATCGTTACTGTTTAGGCATTGAACTGTGATTGTCCAACCGTTATTGTCTAGATATTGAATTGTTACTGTCCGACCTCTCCTCAGATTTTTAACTATATCTAGAGTTATGGAACTCCGTTTCAAGCGAGGTTGGTTGTGTTGGAAAGCTAAGACATGAGGCTACATGTTCTCTAAAGGAAGGAGAACCCAGTTCTGCCTCTAAGATAGTCAAAATCACTCATCAACAAACATTTAGATTGTTATTGTCCAACCGTTACTGTCTGACCTCTCCTCAGATGTTTAACTATGTCTAGAGTAATAGAACTCTGTTTCAAGTGAGGTTGGTGGTGTTGGAAAGATAAGACACGACGCTACAAGTTCTCTGAAGAAAGGAGAACCCAGTTGTGCCTCTAAGACAATCAAAATGGCTAATCAACAAACATTTGGACTGTTACAGTCCAACTGTTACTGTCTTGTTTTTGAACCGTTACTGTCTGACCTCTGCTCAGATTTTTTACTATATCTAGAGTTATAGAAGTCCGTTTCAAGCAAGGTTGGTCGAGTTGGTAAGCTAAGACACTAGGCTACAAGTTCTCTGAGGAAGGAGAACCCAGTTCTGCCTCTAAGATAGTCAAAATCGCTCATCAACAAATATTTAGACTGTTATTGTCCAACTGTTACTGTCCTACCTCTCCTTATATTTTTAACTATATCTAGAGTAATAGAACTCCATTTCAAGCGAGGTTGGTGGCGTTGAAAGATAAGACACGAGGCTACAAGTTCTCTGAAGGAAGGAGAACCCAGTTGTGCCTGTAAGACAATCAAAATGGCTAATCAACAAATATTTGGACTGTTACAATCCAACCGTTACTGTCTTGTTTTTGAACCGTTACTATCTGACCTCTCTTTAGATTTTTAACTATATCTAGAGTTATAGAACTCCGTTTCAAGTGAGGTTGGTCGCGTTGGAAAGCTAATACACCAGGCTACAAGTTCTCTGAAGGAAGGAGAACCCAGTTCTGCCTCTAAGAAAGTCAAAATCGCTCATCAACAAACATTTAGACCATTACTGTCTAGATATTGAACTGTTACTGTCTAGGCATTGAACTGTTACAGTCTAACCATTACTGTCTAGATATTGAACTGTTACAGTCTGACCTCTCCTCAGATTTTTAACTATATCTAGAGTAATAGAACTTCGTTTCAAACGAGGTTGGTCACGTTGGAAAGCTAAGACACCAGGCTATAAGTTCTCTAAAAGCATAACCCAGTTCTGCCTCTAAGAAAGTCAAAATCGCTCATCAACAAATATTTGGACCATTACTGTCTAGATATTGAACTGTTACTGTCTAGGCATTGAACTGTTACTCTCTTGATATTGAACTGTTACTGTCCGACCTCTTAGATTTTTAACTAAATCTAGAGTTATAGAACGTCATTTCAACGAGATTGGTCATGTTGGAAAGATAAGACACAAGGCTACATGTTCTCTGAAGAAAGGAGAACACAGTCAAAATCGCTCATCAACAACCATTTGGACTGTTACTGTCCAGCTGTTACTGTATTGTTTTTGAACCGTTACTGTGTGACCTCTCCATAGATTTTTTACTATATCTAGAGTTATAGAACTCTGTTTCAAGCGAGGTTGGTCATGTTAGAAAGCTAAGACACCGGGCTATAAGTACTCTGAAGGAAGGAGAACCCAGTTCTGCCTTTAAGATAGTCAAAATCGCTTATCAACAAACATTTAGACTGTTACTGTCCAACTGTTATTGTCCGACCTCTACTCAGATTTTTAACTATATCTAGAGTAATAGAACTCCGTTTCAAGCAAGGTTGGTGGCGTTGGAAAGATAAGACACGAGGCTATAAGTTCTCTGAAGGAAGGAGAGCCCAATTGTGCCTCTAAGACAATCAAAATGGCTCCTCAACAAACATTTAGATTGTTACTGTCCAACTGTTACTGTGTTGTTTTTGAACCATTACTGTCTGACCTCTGCTCAGATTTTTTACTATATCTATAGTTATAGAACTCTGTTTCAAGCGAGGTTGGTCGAGTTGGAAAGCTAAGACACTAGGCTACAAGTTCTCTGAAGGAAGGAGAACCCAGTTCTGCTTCTAAGATAGTCAAAATCAGTCATCAACAAACATTTAGACTGTTATTGTCCAACTGTTACTGTCCGACCTCTCCTTAGATGTTTAACTATATATGGAGTTATAGAACTCCCTTTCAAGCGAGGTTGGTTGCGTTGGACAGCTAAGGCACGAGGCTACAGGTTCTCTGAAGGAAGGAGAACCCAGTTCTACCTCTAAGACTGTTAAAATCGCTCATCAACAAACATTTCGACTGTTACAGTCCAGCTGTTACTGTCTTGTTTTTGAACCGTTACTGTCTGACATCTCCTCAGATGTTTAACTATATCTGGAGTTATAGAATTTCCTTTCAAGCGAGGTTGGTCGCGTTGGAAAGCTAAGGCATGAGGCTACAAGTTCTTTGAGCAAGGACAACCCAATTGTGTCTTTAAGAAAGTCAAAATCGCTCATCAACAAACATTTGGATTGTTGCTGTCTAGATATTGAACTGTTACTGTCTAGACGTTGAACTATTACTGTCCAACTGTTAATGTCTTGGCATTTAACTGTTACTATCTTGAATTGTTACTGTCTAGGCATTAAACTATGAGTGTCCAACCGTTACTGTCTAGATATTGAACCGTTACTGTCTGACCTCTCCTCAGATGTTTAACTATATCTGGAGTTATAGAACTCCCTTTCAAGCAAAGTTGGTCGCGTTGGAAAGCTAGGGCATGAGGCTACAAGTTCTCTGAAGGAAGGAGAACCCAGTCCTGCTTGTAAGACAGTCAAAATCGCTCATCAACAAACATTTCGACTGTTACAGTCCAGCTGTTACTGTCTTGTTTTTGAACCGTTACTGTCTGACCTCTCTTCAAATTCTTAACTATATAGAGAGTTATAGAACTCCGTTTCAAAAGAGGTTGGTCGCATTGGAAAGCTAAGACACGAGGCTACAAGTTCTCTGCAAGAAGGAGAACCCAGTTCTACCTCTAAGACTGTCAAAATCGCTCATCAACAAACATTTGGACTGTTGCTGTCTAGATATTGAACTGTTACTGTATAGACGTTGAACTGTTACTGTCCAACTGTTAATGTCTTGGAATTTAACTATTACTGTCTAGATATTATACTGTTAATGTCTTGGCATTTAACTATTACTGTCTAGATATTATACTGTTACTGTCTTGAATCGTTACTGTCTAGGCATTAAACTATGAGTGTCCAACCGTTACTGTCTAGATATTGAACCGTTACTGTCCGACCTCTCCTCAGATTTTTAACTATATGTAGAGTTATAGAACTCCGTTTATATAAAGGTTGGTCGCGTTGGAAAGCTAAGACACGAGGCTAAAAGTTCTCTGAAGGAAGGAGAACCCAGTTCTGCCTCTAAGATAGTCAAAATCACTCATCAACAAACATTTAGATTGTTATTGTCCAACCGTTACTGTCTGACCTCTCTTCAAATTCTTAACTATATCTAGAGTTATAGAACTCCGTTTCAAGTGAGGTTGGTTGCGTTGGAAAGCTAAGACACGACGCTACAAGTTCTCTAAAGGAATGAGAACCCAGGTCTGCCTCTAAGACAGTCAAAATGGCTCATCAACAAACATTTAGACTGTTACTGTCCAACTGTTACTGTCTTCTTTTTGAACGGTTACTGTCTGACCTCTCTTTAAATTTTTAACTATATCTAGAGTTATAGAACTCCGTTTCAAGAAAGGTTGGTCGCATTGGAAAGGTAAGACAAGAGGCTACAAGTTCTTTGAAGGAAGAAACGTTGTGCCTCTAAAATAGTCAAAATTGCTCATCAACAAACATTTGGAGTGTTACTGTCCAACTGTTACTATCTTGTTTTTGAATTGTTACTGTCTGACCTCTCCTCAGATTTTTAACTATATCTAGAGTTATAGAATTTTGTTTCAAGCGAGGTTGGGCGCGTTGGAAAGCTAAGACATGAGGCTACAAGTTCTCTGAAGGAAAGAGAACTCAATTCTGCCTTTAAGATTGTGAAAATCGCTCATCAACAACCATTTTGACTATTACAGTCCAGCTGTTACTGTCTAGTTTTTGAACCGTTACTGTCTGACCTCTCCTCAGATGTTTAACTATATCTGGAGTTATAGAACTCCCTTTCAAGTAAGCTTGGTCGTGTTGGAAAGCTAAGGCACGAGGCTACAAGTTCTTTGAAGGAAGGAGAACACAGTTCTGCCTCTAAGACAGTTAAAATCGCTCATAAACAAGCATTTCGACTGTTACAGTCCAGCAGTTACTGTCTTGTTTTTGAACCGTTACTGTCTGACCTCTCCTCAGATGTTTAACTATAGCTGAAGTTATAGAACTCCGTTTCAAGCAAGGTTGGTCGCGTTGGAAGGCTAAGGTAAGAGGCTACAAGTTCTCTGAAAGAAGGAGAACCCAGTTGTGCCTCTAAGACAATCAAAATCGCTCATCAACAAACATTTGGATTGTTACTGTCCAGCTGTTATTGTCTTGTTTTTGAACCGTTACTGTCTGACCTCTCCTCAGATGTTTAATATATCTGGAGTTATAGAACTCCCTTTCAAGCGAGGTAGGTCGCGTTGGAAAGCTAAGGCACAAGGCTACAAGTTCTCTGAAGGAAGGAGAACCCAGTTCTGCTTCTAAGACAGTCAAAATCGCTCATCAACAAACATTTCGACTGTTACAGTCCAGCTGTTACTGTCTTGTTTTAGAACCGATATTGTCTGACCTCTCTTCAAATTGTTAACTATATCTAGAGTTATAGAACTCCATTTCAAAAGAGGTTTGTCGCGTTGGAAAGCTAAGACACGACGCTATAAGTTCTCTGAAGGAACGAGAACACAGGTCTGCCTCTAAGATAGTCAAAATGGCTCATTAACAAACATTTAGACTATTAGTGTCCAACTGTTACTGTCTTATTTTGGAACGGTTACTGTCTGACCTCTCTTTAAATTTTTAACTATATCTAGAGTTATAGAACTCCGTTTCAAGAAAGGTTGGTCGCGTTGGAAAGGTAAGACAAGAGGCTACAAGTTCTCTAAAGGAAGAAACCAGTTGTGCCTCTAAAATAGTCAAAATTGCTCATCAACAAACATTTGAAGTGTTAGTGTCCAACTATTACTGTCTTGTTTTTGAACTGTTACTGTCTGACCTCTGCTCAAATTTTTAACTATATCTAGAGTTATAGAATTTCGTTTCAAGCGAGGTTAGGCGCGTTGGAAAGCTAAGACACGAGGCTACAAGTTCTCTGAAGGAAAGAGAACCCAATTCTGCCTTTAAGACTGTCAAAATCGCTCATCAACAACCAGTTCGATTATTACAGTCCAGCTGTTACTGTCTTGTTTTTGAACCGTTACTGTCTAACCTCTCCTCAGATGTTTAACTATATCTGGAGTTATAGAACTCCCTTTCAAGCGAGGTTGGTCGTGTTGGAAAGCTAAGGCATGAGGCTACAAGTTCTCTAAAGGAAAGAGAACACAGTTCTGCCTCTAAGACGGTTAAAATCGCTCATAAACAACCATTTCGACTGTTACAGTCCAGCTGTTACTGTCTTGTTTTTGAACCGTTACTGTCTGACCTCTCCTCAGATGTTTAACTATAGCTAAAGTTATAGAACTCCGTTTCAAGCAAGGTTGGTCGCGTTGGAAGGCTAA
>Ga0307507_10009773_pt1 | contig 12665 bp, 12 predicted proteins | sample 7_EM_MG_FD_207223 | JGI IMG/M metagenome (GOLD analysis project Ga0307507, IMG submission 207223) | Populus trichocarpa ectomycorrhiza microbial communities from riparian zone in the Pacific Northwest, United States - 7_EM | ecosystem: Host-associated > Plants > Roots > Unclassified | place... | reverse complement strand
GACAGCACCACGGTGGTACCAGCCTCGGCGACCTCCGCCAGCAGCGCCTGCATGACCTCCTGGCGCGCCAACGGGTCCAGGTCCGCCAGCGGCTCGTCCAGCAGCAGCACCTCCGGCCTGCGCCCCAGCGTCACCGCCAGCGCGACCCGTGTCCGTTGCCCTCCCGACAGCGTCCGGATCCTTGCCTTGAGCGGCACCCGCGCCTCGTCGACGAGGCGACGCGCGTACGCGTCGTCCCAGTCCGGGTTCAGCGCTCGACCGGCGTGCAGCATCTCCTGCACGGTGAACCCTTGGTACAGCGGCTTGCCCTGCGCCAGGAACCCCGGCCTGCCCAGCACCTCGACACGGCCCTCGGTCGCCCGCAACAGCCCGGTCGCCAACGACATCAGCGTCGACTTGCCCGCGCCGTTCGGCCCGACCAGCGCCGCGATCCTCCCTGCGGGCAACGTGAACGTGCAGTCCTTCAGCGCCCAGCCACGCCGGTAGCGCTTGCCCAATCCGGCCGCGACGAGCGCGGCCGACCCCTCGTCCATGGTGACTTCCTCACGTCCGGTAATGCTCGTCCAGCACGGCTTTCACCAGTGCCTCCACGTCTTCCCGCTCCAACCCGCCCGCCTCGGCCGCCGCCAGCCACGACCCGAGTCCTTCCCGCAGCGGCCCGTCGTCGCTCGCCCCCGGTCTCGCCAGCGTCCGGACCACGAACGTGCCCAGTCCCCGTCTGCCTTCGACGAGCCCCTCACGTTCGAGTTCGCGGTACGCCTTGAGCACCGTGTTGGGATTCATGGCCGTCGCGGTCATGACCTCCTTGGCCGTCGGCAGCCGATCGCCGGGTTGGAGCAGTCCCAACCGCAGTGCCTGCTTCGTCTGGTGCACCAGTTGCAGGTAGGCGGCGACCCCGGAACGGCGGTCGATCCGGAACTCGATCACCTAGAACCCTTTCACTACTTAATTGGTGAAAGCATGATGCACCGCTGGTCGGTCGCGGCGCAAGAGGGGATCCCAGGCGATCGAATCTTGCGTACCTGGGCCAACCCATTCTGGATTCTGGCTATTGCATACAGTCTGCAATCTGGCGTGAGTTGTCCAGGGCGAGGAGTGTCACTTGGATAGGGGTCCGAATAAGGGTTGAGTGAGTTTGCATCGCTATGCATAATTATCCGTATGACAGTGCGGATCGCGGTCGCTGGAGCCAGCGGGTACGCGGGGGGCGAGGTGCTGCGGCTTCTGCTCTCCCATCCCGACGTGGAGATCGGTGCGCTCACGGCGGGAGGCAACGCGGGCAGTCCACTGCTCGCCCACCAGCCGCACCTGCTGCCGCTGGCGGACCGGGTACTGGAGGACACGACGGCTGACGTGCTGGCGGGCCACGACGTGGTGTTCCTCGCACTGCCCCACGGGAAGTCGGCCGAACTGGCCGCGCGCCTCGGCGACGACGTGTTGGTGATCGACTGCGGCGCGGACCACCGGCTGGTGGACGCCCGGTCGTGGGAGCGTTGGTATGGCGGCGACCACGCGGGCAGTTGGCCGTATGGGCTGCCGGAGCTGCCCGACCAGCGGCAGAAGCTGGTCGGCACCAAGCGCGTCGCCGTGCCCGGCTGCTATCCGACCGTGTCGTCCCTCGCACTCGCCCCGGCGATCGCCGCCGGTCTCGTCGAGCCGGAGGTGGTGGTCGTCGCGGTGTCCGGCACGTCCGGCGCGGGCAAGGCGGCGAAGACGAACCTGCTGGGCTCCGAGGTGATGGGCTCGCTGAGCGCGTACGGCGTCGGCGGCGCGCACCGGCACACCCCCGAGATCGTGCAGAATCTCAGCGCGATCGCGGACCGGCCGATCGGGGTGTCGTTCACCCCCGTCCTGGCGCCGCTGCCGCGCGGCATCCTGGCCACCTGCTCCGCGCGGCTGCGACCGGAGGCAGGCGACGTGCGGGCGGTCTACGAGAAGGCGTACGCGGACGAGCCGTTCGTGCACCTGCTGCCCGAGGGCCATTGGCCCACGACCGGCGCGGTGCTCGGCTCGAACGCGGTGCAGTTGCAGGTCACCGTCGACGTCGACCTGAACCGGCTCGTCGTCGTGGCGGCCATCGACAACCTGACGAAGGGCACCGCCGGTGCCGCCGTGCAGTGCATGAACCTGGCGCTCGGCCTGCCGGAAACCGCCGGCCTGTCCACTGTGGGAGTGGCTCCATGATCCGCGACAAGGGTGTTACCGGTCCCAAGGGTTTCACGGCGGCGGGTGTCGCCGCGGGCATCAAGGCGACCGGCGCGCTGGATCTGGCGCTGGTGGTGAACACCGGTCCGCTCGACGCGGCCGCCGGTATGTTCACCACCAACAAGGTCAAGGCCGCGCCGGTGCTGTGGTCGCAGCAGGTCATCAAGGAGCGCAGGCTCGCCGCCGTGGTCCTCAACTCCGGAGGCGCGAACGCGTGCACCGGCCCCGAGGGCTTCCAGGACACGCACGCCACAGCCGAGAAGGTCGCGGAGGTGCTGGACTGCGGCGCGATCGAGGTCGCGGTCTGCTCCACCGGCCTCATCGGCGAACGGCTGCCGATGGACGCGATCCGGTCCGGTGTGGACAGTGCCGCCAAAGCCCTCGACGACACGGTCGAGGCCGGGCTCGCCGCCGCGACCGCCGTGCTCACCACGGATTCGCGCGCCAAGCAGTCGTGGGCGGCGCACGCGGACGGCTGGTCGGTCGGCGGTTTCGTGAAGGGCGCGGGAATGCTCGCCCCCAACATGGCCACCATGCTCTCGGTCATCACCACCGACGCCGTGATCGACGGCCCCGCGCTCGACACCGCCCTGCGCGAAGCCACCGGCCGGACGTTCGACCGCCTCGACGTCGACGGCGGCACGTCCACCAACGACACCGTGCTCGTGCTGGCCTCGGGCGCGTCCGGCGTGACGCCCACCGCCGAGGACTTCACCGCCCTGCTCACGGCCGTCGCGGGCGACTTGGTCAAGCAGCTCCAGGGCGACGCCGAGGGCGTCACCAAGGAGGTCTCGATCACTGTCCGGGGCGCCGCGACGGAAGCCGAGGCCGTGCTCGTCGGCCGCACGGTCGCCGAAGACAACCTGGTCAAGACCGCGCTGTACGGCTCGGATCCCAACTGGGGCCGCATCGCGATGGCGCTAGGCCGCGCGGACGCCGTGATCGACCAGGACAAGCTCGGCATCACGATCAACCGCGCGACCCTGTTCTCCAACGGCGCCAAGGCGGAGGACCGCTCGGCCGCCGACCTGTCCGGCCGCGAGATCGAGATCGTCATCGACCTCGCCGTCGGCGACGCGACCGCGACGGTCCTCACCACCGACCTGTCGCACGAGTACGTCGAAGAGAACAGCGCGTACTCGTCGTGACCGGCACGTACCCAGAAGGTTCAGCACAACAGGCCGGTCTCAAAGCAGCCGTCCTCGTCGAAGCTTTGCCGTGGCTGCAACGGTTCCGTGACGCGATCGTGGTCGTGAAGTACGGCGGCAACGCCATGATCGACGACCGGCTGAAGCGGGCGTTCGCGCAGGACATGGTGTTCCTCAAGCTCGCGGGCCTGCACCCGGTCGTCGTGCACGGCGGCGGTCCGCAGATCGGCGCGATGCTCACGAAGCTGGGTATCCACAGCGAGTTCCGCGGCGGTCTGCGGGTCACCACGCCCGAGGCGATGGACGTAGTCCGCATGGTCCTGGTCGGCCAGGTCGGCCGGGAGCTGGTCGGCCTGATCAACGCCCACGGCCCGCACGCCGTCGGCATGTCCGGCGAGGACGCCCACCTGTTCACCGCGAGCCGTCGTCCGGCCGTTGTGGACGGTGAGCCGGTGGACATCGGCCTGGTCGGCGACATCGTGGACGTGAACCCGGACGCGCTGCTGGACATCGTGCGCGCGGGCCGGATCCCGGTCGTCTCGTCGGTCGCGCCGGACGTCGAGGGCGTGGTGCACAACGTGAACGCGGACACCGCGGCCGGTGCGCTCGCGGTCGCGCTGAACGCCAAGAAGCTCGTGGTGCTGACCGATGTCGAGGGTCTGTACTCGGACTGGCCGGACCGGTCGTCGCTGCTGCACCAGGTGCGCGCGGACGACCTGGAGAAGATGCTGCCGCACCTGGACAGCGGCATGGTCCCGAAGATGGAGGCCTGCCTGCGGGCGGTGCGTGGCGGGGTTCCGCAGGCGCACGTCATCGACGGCAGGCTGGAGCACTCCGTGCTGCTGGAGGTCTTCACCTCCAGCGGTGTCGGAACGATGGTCATGGGGGATGACGCGTGAACGACCAACAGCGGTGGCAAGCCGCGATGATGAACAACTACGGGACGCCACAGATCACGCTCGACCGCGGCGAGGGCGCGTTCGTGTGGGACACCGACGGCAACCGCTACCTCGACCTGGTGTCGGGCATCGCGGTCAACGCGCTCGGCCACGCGCACCCGGCGATCGTCGCCGCGGTGACGGAGCAGGTCGGCAAGCTGTCGCACACCTCGAACTTCTACATCAACCAGCCGTCGCTGACGCTGGCCGAACGTCTGCTCGAACTGTCCGGTGTGGATGGTGTGGGCAAGGTGCTGTTCTGCAACTCGGGCGCCGAGGCCAACGAGACCGCGTTCAAGATCAGCCGACGGACCGGCCGCACCAAGGTCGTCTCGACCGACGGCGGGTTCCACGGCCGCACGATGGGCGCCCTCGCGCTCACCGGCCAGCCACCCAAGCGTGCCCCGTTCGAGCCGCTCGTCCCCGGTGTCACGCACATCCCGTTCGGTGACGTCGCCGCGCTGGAGGCGGCGATCGACGACGAGACCGCCGCGTTCATCGTCGAACCGATCCAGGGCGAGAACGGCGTCGTCGTCCCGCCCGCCGGGTACCTCCAGGCCGCCCGCGGGATCACCTCCGCGCACGGTGCCCTGCTGATCCTCGACGAGGTGCAGACCGGCGTCGGCCGACTCGGCACCTGGTTCGCCTTCCAGCAGGCCGGGATCGTGCCGGACATCTTCACCCTGGCCAAGGGTCTCGGCGGCGGGCTCCCGCTCGGCGCGTGCGTCGCGGTCGGCGACACGGCGTCCCTGCTCGAACCCGGCCAGCACGGTACGACGTTCGGCGGCAACCCGGTGAGCTGCTCCGCCGCGCTCGCGGTGTTGGACACCATCGTGTCCGACGGCCTCCTCGAACACGTCACGTCGGTCGGCAAGGAGATCGCCACCGGAATCGAGGCGCTGAACCACCCGCTCGTCTCCGGAGTGCGGGGAGCCGGACTGCTGCTCGGCATCACGCTGCGCGAGGCGGTCTCGGCGAAGACCGCGGCGGCCGCGCAGCAGGCCGGTTATCTGATCAACGCCGTCCAGCCCGACGTCATCCGACTCGCCCCGCCGCTCGTGCTCGAAGAGATCAACGCCCATCGGCTCGTCGCCGACTTCCCGACGTTCCTGGAGTTTCGATGACCCCGAGGCACTTCCTCCGCGACGACGACCTGACGCCCGACGAGCAACTCGCCGTGCTCGACCTGGCGGACACCTACAAGGCGGACCGGTTCACCGCGAAGCCGTTGGCGGGCCCCAAAGCCGTCGCGGTGATCTTCGAGAAGAACTCCACCCGCACGCGGCTCTCGTTCGAGGTCGGCATCGCCCAGCTGGGCGGCAACCCGGTCATCATCGACGGCCGCTCCATGCAGCTGGGCCGCGAGGAGACCATCGAAGACACGTCCCGAATCCTGTCCGGGTACGTGGACGCGGTGGTGTGGCGGACGTTCGCGCAGAAGCGCATGGAGGCCATGGCCTCGGTGTCGCGGGTGCCGGTCGTCAACGCGCTCACCGACGAGTTCCACCCGTGCCAGGTGCTCGCGGACCTCCAGACCATCCGCAGCAGGCACGGGAAACTCGCCGGTCTCACCGTCACCTACCTCGGCGACGGCGCGAACAACATGTCGCACTCGATGCTGCTCGGCGGCGCCACGGCCGGGATGCACGTCCGCATCGCCGCGCCCGCGTCGTTCGTGCCGCTGCCGTGGGTGCTCGCCGACGCGAAGAAGCGCGCCGCCGAGACCGGCGGCTCGGTCGAGCTGATCACCGACCCGCGCACGGCGGTCGACGGCGCGGACGTGCTCGTCACCGACACGTGGACGTCGATGGGCCAGGAGAACGACGGGCTCGACCGGGTCAGTCCGTTCCGGCCGTACCAGGTGAACGCCGATCTGGTGGCCGCGACCGGCGTCAAGACCACGGTCCTGCACTGCCTGCCCGCGCACCGCGGCTGGGAGATCACCGACGAGGTGCTCGACGGCCCGGACAGCGCCGTGTGGGACGAGGCCGAGAACCGGCTGCACGCCCAGAAGGCGCTGCTCGTCTGGCTGCTGGATGCCTCGGGCGCGGGTGTCCCGCAAGGTGCAGCGGAGTCATGACCAGGACCGCGCGCCAGGGGCGCATCGTCGAACTCGTCTCGCAGCGGGCCATCCGCAGTCAGTCGGAGCTGGCGAAAACCCTGGCCATGGAAGGCATCGACGTCACCCAGGCGACGCTGTCCCGCGACCTCGACGAGCTGGGCGCGGTGAAGCTGCGCGGAGCCGACGGGGGAGCGCCGGTCTACGTGATCCCCGAGGACGGCAGCCCGGTGCGTGGCGTCCAGGGCGGCACGTCGCGCCTGGCCCGCGTCCTCGGTGAACTGCTGGTCTCCGTTGACCATTCGGCCAACCTGGCCGTGCTGCGCACCCCGCCCGGCGCGGCCCAGTTCCTGGCCAGCGCGCTGGACCGGGCCGCGCTCAACGACATCGTCGGCACCATCGCCGGGGACGACACGATCATCGTCGTGGCACGGGAACCGCTTACCGGAGCGGACCTGGCCGAACGGATCTCGTCGCTCGCCGAGAGACACCAGCAGGGCGAAGACCATGAGTGAGCGGGTGGTCCTCGCGTACTCCGGCGGGCTGGACACCTCGGTCGCCATCGGCAGGCTCGCCGAGACGACCGGCGCCGAGGTGCTGGCCGTCGCCGTCGACCTCGGTCAGGGTGGCGAAGACCTGGCGACGATCCGGCGGCGCGCGCTGGCCTGCGGGGCCGTCGACGCCGTCGTCGTGGACGCTCGTGACGAGTTCGCGACCGACTACTGCCTCTCCGCCCTCCAGGCCAACGCCCTCTGCCAGAACGGGCACCCACTGGTGTCCGCGGTGTCCCGCCCGGTGGTCGTCAAGCACCTCGCCGAGGCCGCGGAGCACCACGGTGCGAGGGCCGTCGCGCACGGCTGCGCCCGTGGCGGCTGGTTCGAGGCCGGCCTCGCCGCTCTCGCCCCCGACCTGGAGGTCCTCGCGCCGGTCCGCGATCTCGCGTGGACGCGGGCGGAGGCGATCCGCTGGGTCGAGGAGCGCGCCCTGCCGATCGACGTCACCCGCGGCTCGCCGTATTCGGTTGACCGGACCGTGTGGGGCCGCGTGGTCGGGACCGGGTTCTCGGAGGTCGATCAGACCGAGCCGGACGACCCCGACGAGGTCGTGGTGACCTTCGACCGTGGTGTCCCGGTCGCGCTCGACGGCGAGACCGTCACCGCGCTGCAAGCCGTCCGGGAACTGAACCGGCGGGCGCGTGGACACGGCGTCGGCAGGCTGGCGGGCGGCACCGGCCGCGAGGACTTCGAGGCGCCCGGCGCCGTTGCCCTGATCACCGCGCACCAAGCGCTGGAAGACGTAACCTTGGACCGCGAAACGGCCCGCTTCAAGCGGACCGCCGAGCGGCGGTGGGGAGAACTGGTGCACGACGGGCTGTGGTTCTCCCCGCTCAAGAACGCGCTGGACGCGTTCATCGAGACCAGTCAGGAGCACGTGTCCGGCGAGGTCCGGATGCTCCTGCGCGGCGGTCGCGCGGTGGTCGACGGCCACCGCGGCGACGAGTCGCCGTACTACTTCACCCTGGACAGCCACGACGATGGCGCTACCGTCGACCAGTCGTGGGACCAGCCGATCACCATTGCCGCGAAGAGGGAATTGACCAAGTGAGCGCACTGTGGGGCGGAAGGTTCGCATCGGGCCCGGCGGAGGCGATGGCGCTGTTGTCGGCGTCCACGCACTTCGACTGGAGACTGGCTCCGTACGACATCGCGGGCTCAAGGGCCCACGCCCGCGTCCTGCGTGCCGCGGGTCTGCTCACCGACGACGAGCTGACCCGGATGATCGCCGCGCTCGACCTGCTGGAGACCGACGCGGCCTCCGGCGCGTTCGAGCCCACGATCGCGGACGAGGACGTGCACACGGCACTGGAGCGCGGGCTGATCGAACGGGCGGGACCCGAGCTCGGCGGCAAGCTCCGTGCGGGCCGGTCGCGCAACGACCAGGTGGCCACGCTGTTCAAGATGTGGCTGCGGGACGCGGCCCGCCGGGTCGGCGACGGTGTACTGGATGTTGTAGACAGTCTGGTCGCTCAGGCTCAGGCACACCCGAACGCGGTCATGCCCGGCCGCACGCACCTCCAGGCCGCGCAGCCCGTGCTGCTCGCCCACCACCTGCTCGCCCACGCGCAGTCGCTGCTGCGCGACATCGAGCGGCTACAGGACTGGGACAAGCGCACCGCGCTCTCCCCCTACGGCTCCGGCGCGCTGGCCGGGTCGTCGCTGGGTCTCGACCCGGCGGCCGTCGCGGCCGAACTGGGCTTCGACGGGCCGGTGGAGAACTCCATCGACGGCACGGCGTCGCGCGACTTCGCCGCCGAGATCGCCTTCGTGCTGGCCATGATCGGCGTGAACCTGTCGCGGATCGCCGAGGAGGTCATCATCTGGACCACCTCGGAGTTCGGCTTCGCGGTATTGGATGACGCGTGGGCCACGGGCAGCTCGATCATGCCGCAGAAGAAGAACCCGGACGTCGCCGAGCTGACCCGCGGCAAGTCCGGGCGGCTGATCGGCAACCTGACCGGCCTGCTGGCCACGCTGAAGGCCCAGCCGCTGGCCTACAACCGGGACTTGCAGGAGGACAAGGAGCCGCTGTTCGACTCCGTCGAGCAACTGGAACTGCTGCTGCCCGCGATCGCCGGGATGTTGTCTACGATCCGCTACAACACCGACCGGATGGCCGAGGTGGCGCCGCTGGGCTTCACCCTGGCGACCGACATCGCCGAGTGGCTGGTCCGCAAGGGCGTGCCGTTCCGGATCGCGCACGAGGCGGCGGGCGAGTGCGTCCGCGTCGCCGAGGGCCGCGGTGTGGGGCTGGACGAGCTGACCGACCAGGAGTTCGCCGACGTGTCGGCGCACCTGACTCCCGAGGTCCGCGACGTGCTGACCGTGCGCGGCTCCATCGCGTCCCGCAACGGTCACGGCGGCACCGCGCCCGACCGGGTCGCCGAGCAGCTCAAGCGGCTGGTCGACCGCGTGTCGGTCGCACGCGGGTTCACCGCGTCCCGTGGCCAGTAGACAGCTGACCGAGCAGGAGCTCGCCATCGAGCCCGTCGACGCGGCGCGGCTCCTGCTCGGCTGCGTTCTGGAGAGCACCACGCCGGAGGGCGTCGTGGGGGTCCGGATCGTGGAGGTGGAGGCGTACCGGGGCTTCGACGACCCGGCGTCGCACTGCCACCGCGGCAAGACACCGCGCAACGAGGTGATGTTCGGCCCAGCCGGTCACCTGTATGTGTACTTCGTCTACGGAATGCACTTCTGCTGCAACGTGGTGTCGCTGACCGACGGCGAGCCCGGCGCCGTGCTGGTTCGCGCGGGCGAGGTGGTGAAGGGCTCGGAACTGGCCCACATCCGCCGCCCGTCAGCCCGCGGCCAGGCCGAACTCGCCAAGGGCCCCGCCCGGCTCGCCGGCGTGCTGGGCTTGGACCGGTCGCACAACGGCGTCGACCTCACCTCGCCGGAGGCGTCGGTCCGGCTGTACGCCGGGGATCCGGTGCTGGAAGAGGACGTGGTGACGGGCCCCCGCGTGGGGATCTCGGTCGCGATGAAGGTGCCGTGGCGGTTCTGGATCGTCGACTCCCCGGCCGTGAGCACGTTCCGCAAGGGCGGGAAGCGCCGTCCCGTCCTTCCTCCGATGGCCTGACGCGGCAGCGCCCTCCGGCACCGGGCCGGAGGGCGCCACAGCGGGATCAGTAGGTGGCGGTCCGGCGATACCAGACCCGCCGCCTGCCGACGGGCAGCGCGAGCCGGGTGATCAGGTTCGTCAGCACGGCCCGGAGCACCAGCCAGATGATCGCGGCCAAGCCGTCGTTCAACAGCGTGCGCGCACCGAGGTTCTCGGGCGTGAACAGGTCGCGCAGACCCAGCGACACCGCCGCCGACCAGCTCTCGATCATCTGCGCGAAGCCGTTGGCCGCGTTGGCGCCACCGATCACCAGGAAGATGTGCACCGCCAGCACGATGGCGAACAGCGCGCACACCACGTCGATGACCGCGCACACAACCATCACGGCCTTCACCCTGGCGTGGTCGTCGCGCGGGCGCTCGACCATCTCCTCACGCCGTACCAAGTTCTCCCGGCGCACGACCTCGTCCCGGCGGGCCACCTCGTCGTCCAGCGGCAGCGGCGCGCCGACCTGCGTCGGGTACTCGTCGCTGCCCCGGTAGCCGTCGCGGGCGGGCATCTGCTCGGTCCGCCGCTCCTCGACGGAGTACCCCTCGTTCGGATACCTCTCGGCCGGGCGCCGCGGTTCGCGATCCGGATACGTCATCGGTCGAGTCCTCTCCGTTGACCCCACGGCCGGGTTACCCGTGCGGGCCGAGCGCAAACAGCACTGCACGGTGAACCGCTTTGACCTGGTAGGGGAGAATTGACTCCCGTGAGCGAGCACATCCTTGACGAGCTGTCCTGGCGCGGCCTGATCGCGCAGTCCACCGACCTCGACGCACTGCGGAAAGACCTGGACTCGGGCCCGCTCACCCTCTATTGCGGTTTCGACCCGACCGCGCCGAGCCTGCACGCGGGCAACCTCGTCCCGTTGCTGCTGCTGCGCCGCTTCCAGCGGGCGGGCCACCGTCCCGTCGTCCTCGCGGGCGGTGCGACCGGCATGATCGGCGACCCCCGCGACAACGGCGAGCGGACGCTCAACACGCTGGACACGGTCGCCGACTGGTCGAACCGGATCCGCGGCCAGTTGGAGCGGTTCGTCGACTTCGACGACACCCCGACCGGTGCCGTCGTGGCGAACAACCTCGACTGGACCGGCCAGGTGCCGGTGCTGGAGTTCCTGCGCGACATCGGCAAGCACTTCTCGATCAACATGATGCTGGGCCGCGAGACGGTCAAGCGGCGCCTGGAGAGCGACGGGATGTCGTACACGGAGTTCAGCTACCTGCTGCTCCAGTCCCACGACTACCTGCAACTCAACCGCGCTTACGGCACGAGCCTCCAGGTCGGCGGCTCCGACCAGTGGGGCAACATCCTCGGCGGCGTCGACCTGGTCCGGAAGGTCGACGGCAAGTCGGTGCACGCGCTGACCGCGCCGCTGGTCACCGACGCGGAGGGCCGCAAGTTCGGGAAGTCCACGGGCGGCGGCAAGCTCTGGCTCGACCCGGAGATGACCTCGCCGTACGCCTGGTACCAGTACTTCGTGAACGTGGGCGACGCCGACGTGATCCGCTACCTGCGCCTGTTCACCTTCCTGTCCAAGGAGGAGATCGAGGAGCTGGAGCGGGACACCGCCGAGCGCCCGCACCTGCGGTCCGCGCAGAAGCGGCTGGCCGAGGTGTTCACCGACCTCGTCCACGGCGAGCGCGAGACGCAGCAGGTCATCGCGGCCAGCCAAGCCCTCTTCGGGCGGGGTGACCTGGGGGGTTTGGACCCGTCCACGCTGGACGCGGCGATGGCCGAGGCCCCGACCGGCACCGCGGTGCTGGCGGAGTCGCCGACGATCGTCGACCTGCTGGTGAATTCGGGGCTGGCCGAGAGCAAGGGCGCCGCACGCCGCACGGTGAAGGAGGGCGGCGCGTACGTGAACAACGAGAAGGTCGCCGACGAGGAGTGGACTCCGAGCAAGGAGGACCTCCTGCACGGCAAGTGGCTGGTGCTCCGCCGCGGCAAGCGCAACACCGCCGGGGTGCATGTACAGCTTTGACCTGGGATTTCGTCGCTTTGACGGCCGCCGGCCCGCGTAGGGTCGGCGGCCGTTTCGATCTCTTTTGGGTGACGGCGGTCACGCTGTTGCGTGGAACGGCGGTGCGCTAGCGTGCTCGTAGGGCTGGCGTATGTGACCTGACCTGCGGTTTCTAGGTGTGCGCCGAGTGTCGGACCCCCGATTTGACCTCGTGTTCTGGCACGTGTAACTTTCTCCAAGTCAGGCCAACACGGACCGCCCAGCGGGCCGCAGCCAGACGGAGAGTGCGAACCAAGCTCCCAGAACTTGTGGTAGAGTGGGCAGTCTCCGAAACGGGAAGACCCAGTCTGCGCCTCCTCTGAGGCGGATTGACCAGGGCGTCTAGTTTCACCTAAGCTTCGAATATTGCGGAATCACATGCCCCTGATCGGGTCACGATAAAACGTGGCGAGTGACGGTGTGCGCGTGTTCTTTGAGAACTCAACAGCGTGCCGAATAGCCAGTAACTTATATGAACCCAGTCAATGGGTTTCCTTTGAGATCAAACTGGACAACTGACAGTAATTGTCAGTGATTGTTCGGAGCGATCAAACAATTCATTATTGGAGAGTTTGATCCTGGCTCAGGACGAACGCTGGCGGCGTGCTTAACACATGCAAGTCGAGCGGTAAGGCCCTTCGGGGTACACG
>Ga0307507_10009772_pt1 | contig 12666 bp, 9 predicted proteins | sample 7_EM_MG_FD_207223 | JGI IMG/M metagenome (GOLD analysis project Ga0307507, IMG submission 207223) | Populus trichocarpa ectomycorrhiza microbial communities from riparian zone in the Pacific Northwest, United States - 7_EM | ecosystem: Host-associated > Plants > Roots > Unclassified | place... | reverse complement strand
TTCTTTTTCATGCAGATAATAACAAGGATTATGACGTTAAAGTTAGCGGAGTGAAGATAAGCCCAAATCCGGTGAAGAAAGGGAAACCAGCGACCTTCACTATCTCTGCAACAACAAGTGACTATGCTTTTCTTTCTTATGGAAATTAATGGCTTTTGTTTTTTTGTTTTTTGGATAATTTCATTTTGTTATTTTGATCGTTGAATTATAGTTAATTAATACAGGTGAATCAATTACTAGATTTTTAAAAAAAAAAACACATTTTGGATAATTATAAGTTGCAAGTCTGATTGCTGAATTATAATTATTTAATTAATACAGGTGAATCAATAACTGATGGGAAAATGAGGGTAGATGTTAGATACTTCGGATTTCCTGTGTATAGTCAGGATCATGATCTTTGCGAGGAAACGCCCTGCCCTGTAACCAGTGGTAATTTTGTGGTGTCTCACACTGAAGAGTTGCCTGGGTTCACTCCACCTGTAAGTGATTTATATGCATTTTACATATATTTTGATGAATGTTATTGATTGGATATTGTGGATGTCACATCTGTGTGTTTGGAAAATTCTGTCGAGGATGACATGATTATGGCATATAATCAGATGCTTTGAACTAAGCAACTGGCTCTTCAAGCTCAGCTGTTTTAAGTTTTTTGCAGCTGTGGGCAATTTATTTGGCATGTCAATCTCAAGGAGCATGGTTTTTTCAAGAGTGAAAACTGAGTCAAGTGAATTGGATGATGGGATATTGTTTCTTATAATATTCCCTTTTGAGATCTCTAAATTAGCAATCTTAGTTTTGGGATTAATTGATTTGGTTTGTTTCCAACTCATTGTTTTGTTAACCATATATGCCTGATTTTTCTTGCAACATCATGAATTTTAAAACCTCCATTAGATGTCATGAAATCCGTTATTATTTTCTAGAGAAAAATGGTGAGTGGTACATAGTCATTTTTTTCTCCAAGTATGATCTAGCTACTTCAATCTCTATAGCTTGTGGGTGCACTCATCGGTGATCAGTTTCTCTGAAGCACTGTATGATAGTAGGGAATTGTCCAAAATAACACCATCACAGCTGCTATCATCCGTGAATAGATGTTTCTGCTGGACATAATTTTCCTTTCAAACAAGCATTATTAGTTTAATGACAATAATGTATCATCCGTGAATAGATGTTTCTGCTGGACATAATTTTCCTTTCAAACAAGCATTATTAGTTTAATGACAATAATGTTACTTTTCTGTGAATCAAATCCAACTCCTAAATTTCTTTTTAATGAAAAATTTATCACCATGTTATTTCTACTCTTGCTTGAATCTCTATCTACTCCACCCTCACCTTTTTTTTTATTATCCTTCTTATGAGTGGTTACAACATATGGAGGATAGACTATCCCAGCCTGTTTCTTTTCTCATTTCTTTTGAATTGTTGACTATTTGATTCGAAATGGCTTTTGAAAGGTCCCTGGTTTGAATCACTGGATCTAATTTTATAGTGGAGGCAAGATAGTGAGATCAATCAGATGAATGGATTTTGCATTTACCTGCCAATGTTTGTCATTTGCAGGGTTCATACTCTCTTACTATGAAGATGATTAATGGAGAAAGTCGTGAACTTACTTGCATTTCCTTTGGTTTTCGCATTGGTTCTGCATCATCCGTTTCTGACGTTTAGGTGCCTTGAAGGCTTGCCTCATGGTCTTAGCACCATAACTTCTGTATCCATAGTATATACCTTTTAGCTACCCTAATATTGCTACAATGTCATGATGTGTAATTTATGATTAAGCTCCATTTTCTTAATACGAGGATCAATTCTGTAGCTACGTTATTGAGAATTGCCAATGCCCATTATGTATCCTTTGATGCAGTATGATTGCAGGATGATAGGCTATCTGCCCACTTGAACTTTGGGGTAATTTGTTTTCAAACAGATGACTATTGAATAAAACCGTATGCCATATTGCTCAAATGTAGGAAGGGAATAAAAACTGATGTTGTGATCATTGAAGGATCAACTACATATTTGGTGCAAAATGACTGGTCTGCTAAAGAGAAATCAATTTTCTATGAATGAATAATGCGAGAACACAGATTATTTGCTATGCATGTCCCTGATGTCCCCATGTGTGCTTTGAGACCTGCCTTACAGATCGGATTCCATGCTGCAAAATGCTTTCTGAGAGATGGGAAAAAAGCCCACTTTTCTAAATAACGAGCCCACTTTCTGGTGATTGTTTGGTCACCACATGACGAGGTCCTTTTCTCAGCCTTCGAGGTCCCAAAACTTCATTTTTTACCCTTCTCCTTTTTTGAAATAAAAAAAAATGTTTTTATATCTTTTTAACCATAAAAATAACAACGTTATAACTGGATACAACCATCAATCAACTCCGAAAACTAAATGAAATATAATGCTCAGCCTATAAAACAGAGAGAGAGAGAGATATCTTAATGACTTGTGAATTCATCTCACTCAAACTTTCACCTCTTCTTGTACTCTTTAATCTCTGTGCTTACTCCTTCGTTCTTTGTAAAATATATTATTTCTGGGTTTAATTGTTAGATATTTCAATTCATAGTTTTGATGTTTGGGTATATATATAAAAAAAAAAAAACAGGTGTTAGGTCTAAAATCTACCTCCTCTAACTCGATGGCTAGTTATTGACTATTGCATACAATTGCATGGGGTTTTTTATCCTTGAGATTTTCCGTTCAACTTAACATGAATGATCCTACTCTCAACCCATTACAATTGAGCTTTTCTTACGTTCCATTAAGGTTAATTTGCTGACTAGAGTTGTTGCCTAGAGGCTAGAGGGTTCAGCTTTTCTTTTTCTCCTTCTGAATTACAGGATTTGTTGAAAGTGGGGCAAAAAAAAAGAATTTCCAGCACCATCAATGAAAGGGAAAGGAAAGCTCCATTAATCAAATATGTTTATCCGTGTTATATTGAAGAGCACAACACCTGTGCTTCTGGCACACCATGTCTACAGGGGTGAAGCTCTGCTGCCTCGGAACCATCCCCCCTGGTGTTCCACCACCAATCAAACTGTGCCACAACATGGCATCAAGGGCATGAGTGCCAATTGCAGGGAAACCAGGCAGTGGTGCCTTTGCCATCCAATTACCTGAAATGAAAAGCACATCCCTTCGCTCATTGTTTGAGGTGGTGTGGTACTCTTCATACCTGATGAGACACCAAGTTGTTGGTAAAAGACCTAAAGGGTCAGGGTCCTCTGATAAAAGGATTGCCATGGACTCCACCTAGCCCCCACAATTTGTGCAGTGATCAATTCATAACTTTAAAAAGCAATCAATTACCCACGCAAAGCTTTTCACTTTTGTGCCACTGGAAACCAAAAGAGAAACCTCCATTGCTGCTTCATGTCCTCTAGTCTCTTCATAAGTCATTCTCAGACAAAATCCACCCTTCCCTCTTCAACTGGTTGTGATCACACCCCATCCATTTTGTGAGCAAAAGAAATGAAATCAATGAAGGGAAGATTCCTAAAGAAATTGAATTTCATTCCAAGTATAAGCACACTGAAACAAGGTCTAGTTTCCCATCTGAACTCCACAGAAAGTTTTTCCTATCAGAACCTGCAGATACCACCAATTTACATACAAGAGGATCACAAAAAAGACATTCTAGCTGGTAGTTTTGGTGTATCAAAGCACAAAACAGAATCAAAAGATGAAGAACTGGATTTGGAACTTAATTTTGTCGACAAGGTGAACATTGCAACCTCCGTATTATCCAATGACAGAGTGCCTGCCATGGACAGTCCTGAGGCTCCAGTCTCAACGGAGATCACCGTGGAGCAAGACACAGAAAATGAAGCTGAGAAAGAGATTGAAGAACATCCATCTCTTTCAGATTTTGAAGAGAAATGTCTTCCAGGAGGAAGCCAGTCTGTAATTCTCTACACAACAAGCTTGCGAAGTATAAGAAAGACATTTGAGGATTGTCATGCTATTCGGTTTTTGTTGGAAAGTTTGAAAGTAATGTTCTACGAGAGAGATGTTTCTTTGCACTTGGAATTCAGGGAGGAACTATGGAGGATACTGGGTGGCAGAGTGATTCCTCCAAGGCTTTTCATAAAGGGAAGGTACATAGGAGGAGCTGATGAAGTGATTGGCTTGCACGAGCAAGGTAGGCTGAAGAAGCTCTTGGTAGGTATACCTCTCAACCTGTCTAATTCCCCATGCAATGGTTGCGGCAACAAGCGATTTGTTGTTTGCTCCAATTGTAATGGCAGTTGTAAGGTCTTTGAAGATGATCAGAATGAGGAGAAGTGCATTAGATGCCCTGAATGTAATGAAAACGGATTGGCTAAGTGCCCCATCTGCAGCTGAAAGTCCAGCTATTCTCCTGAAGCTCTTTGTTGATTCTGTAATGTTTTCCATCTTCCCTAACTATTCCTTCAGTTTATAATATCAGACTGTATTGTAACTTGTACATTGCTTGGATAGAACCCTGCTGCTTCAGTTGCAGCACAAGATGCTAGGCCTATATATATGAGTGGAGGAGTTGATGAAATGTAACACCAAGTGTCCTGAGTGCTTGCGATAGAGTAGTTAAAGCCCTTTCTGCTGTAGAAAATCTATTGTTATTTCCTTGCTCACCCCCGTTTTTTTTATCTTGTTTTCCTATCTTCTCTAACATTTCTCTTCATTTAAATTTCAGTTGCAATTTACAAGTCTTAAAGTGGAAACTTATTGTGGTTAAGAAAAAACGGGAATATATTGATTGCATTTGCATTGGATGTCCTGAGAGTATAGAGAGAGATATGAAGTGACCCTTTGTTGCTGCAAATCTGGCTGCCATTTCTTTCTTGAAGTCATTCTTGATCCTTTTGTCGTATGTAACTTCTGCTGCCTCTTCTTTGTTTCATTTTTATTTATTTTTGTTACAGCATGTTGTTTGTACAATTGTTAGAAACAGATGATGCATTAGGTTGCAAAGATAGACCAAACTGCTATTCTAATTTTACAGGATTCTCAAGTGAGGATTCCTTTTACTTCTCTCAAGGAACTGTATTATGATCTGATCATGTAAGGTAATGATAATTAGTGGAATATCAGACATGTGGAAGCATGATAGAGCTTCATATTAGCAGGCATCTCTTGGATAGTAATGTTGAATTATAGTGTTCTAAGATAAAAATGAAAATAAACCTCAGGAAGCAAGCAGGGAAGGGTGATGACGATACGGGAAAGAATCTAATCAAGGTGGGTTTATGGAGTGTGGAGCCTTGTGGATTTGAGCTTGAATCATTGTCAAGGTAAGTTTGGAATAATAATGGGTTGGAGAGGGGGAGAACATGCACATGGCTCTCCCTAATATCATAAGTAAAGTCACCGGTTGGTAACAAAAGGAAGTTTGGTGCAATAATGGAAAGTGTGAGCTCATTATTATGCTTTCATGCCTATGGCCTTTTATCATGAGCAAGACAACTTTTTGCGTTGTTAAATCGAAGCTACCAGTTGTGATTCCATGCTTTCTGTCAAATTATGTGGGGAAAATGGGAACAATCAAACTGCATACAAGTAATGGAGTAAGAAATCTTTGATTTCATGCTCTGAATCTTCTGAAAGAAAGCTGTTAATCAAACAAACCTTGGTGTCGAACGTGCATGCACGGTCAGGAGTCAAACTCTTACAATATTTTCTTAGCTTGTGGTGCTCATGTCCAAGTGTTCTTCTTCTATACAAGTACAGGATAATTCAAAAGGAAACCAAAGAAATTGTTTAAATCAGGACATTTCATTTCCATCAACAAATTTTTCTAATTTAACTGCTTCAGTCAGAGCATCAAATGTACTGTTGCACCAAGCAGATGGGCAAGGAATAAAACTTGTACTTGTTGAGACTATAGAGCCAATAATCAGCCTTGAAGAAGGCCCATTTTCACTCATTCAAATACTGAACTTCCTTGTTGAGCTGAGGCCTTGCCTCGCGTGCAATAGCCTGAAACTTCCTCAAACTTGAGTTCATGAAAGTTCATTTTTTCTAAATATTATTATTGGTGGGTCTTTTAAAAAAAACCTTCAGGTGAGATTTTAAAATATAATTTATATTATATTTTAATATATATCTTTAAGTAAAAGTCTAATAGGCTTGAAACTTGCATGGATTCACATTACCTTGTGTTTAATTTTTTTTTTAATAAATAGATAATAAGATTCAAACTCGTGATCGCTTGGTTATCAAAACTCTAATATCATGTCAAAGAACCATCTTAACCCAATAGCTTAAACTATTAGGTGATGTTTCCAAATATAATTTATATTATTCTCTAATACATCCCCTCAAATGAAAACCCTTTGGGCTTGAAGCTTGTGCAAGCTCATATTTTTTTATGTTTAATTTTTATCATATAAATAAGAATGGTGAGATTCAAACTCATAACCGCTTGGTTATCAAGACTCTGATAACATCTCAACCTATTATTCTCTATAAGGCCTTTACCAAGCAGGGTTGGTTGTTCTAGCCATTGTTTAAGGCTGCTCTTTTCCCTTGAGGTGATCATAAAATTGCTACCAGGAAGGCTAAGAAACATGTCAAAGGTTGAGCCAAATGGCAACGTACTGAAGGGCTGCAAGTAGCATGTTTCTTCATTATAATTATGGTGCTGTAGCAAGCAGATGCGGTAATCAAGCTGTTATCATTTATCAGTACTCTTCTAACGCCTGTGAATTTCCCAGCGCAAGTGTATCTTATAAAACCAATTTATATAGTTCTCAACTTGATAAAAAAATGCTAGCTCAATGAATTTCTATTTTTTTTTTTCCCTGCTGGAACAAGTCATGAGTATTCGTTGTGATCAACATCCTCATCTTCACCTATCCCCGCCATAATCACCATCATTAAGTACTACTAACAGCGAGAGAAATTGATAAAATATTTTCAGTTTCTGAGTCCAAAGAACAGCGTGATGCATGCGCAAACCGCAACAAGTGAATGGAGAATTTCACTCCTTAAGTTGACAAGCAGAAAAGGAGCTTCTAATCAACATTAAATGATGCAGCTATCGTTATCATTTTTACATTAATCTAGTTAAAATTCTTGGTCAGGAATCTTGGTAAGATCATTCAAATACATACAGTATTTCAAACGTTCTCCATGAAAGTGACATGTTCATGCCTTGCTAAGAGGAATAATCCAAACGATGCTTATTGGAAGGGTATATTCTGAACGTGCACAGCTGGGGTAGGAATTCTATAGAAAACCATTTCCCCTCCACACAGCATGATATCACATACGTTACAAATGTTTGTCGTGGCAGCTAAAGGAAGCAACTTTAGGCTGGATGGTTATCTAGAAAAGAAACATGCATTTCAAAGAATCTTTTCATGTCCTTGAATATCAATCCTGCAAAGTTCCTCTTTACAGCTAACATGGCACATGGAAAGGAAATATTTGGTTCCAATCAAATAAGTTGTAAAAGAACCAGAGTCCTTAAATGTTTAAAGCATCAATTTTCTGAAAGAAAAATCTCAAGGGTCAGATTATTGCCATCAGTGGATCGTATGGGAACTTGATGTCAGAAAGGGAGTACAGAACAGTCGAGGAATATTTCCATACCAGTCTACAAAAGTTACTTGTTCTCTTAGAAGGAGAATTTTTTGAGAATCGCCAAAAAGTTTTAAAAGTGAGTTGGAGCTCATTCAATTGAGAGAAAGATTTTACAGCAATGCACGGAAGCAGCCATTCCCATGAAAGGCTGGCCAAAGAATAAACGGTAGATCATGCCAAATTCCAACAACTACGTGCAAACAAGGGGAAAAAGTTAGGACAGCTCCGTTTAAAGACCAGATTAGAAGAAAAACAACGCGACCCTTTCCTCTTCAAACTCTTCAAAAAGTTGAAAAAGGTCCCCTCTTTGTTAATGCCATTCACATCACAAGATACCGTTTGTAAAATGAAACTTTAGTTAGACTAATCACACTTCCTAAGATTTACAGCAAGTCTCTAAACAGTAGCCTCTCATATGGAGCCATTGACTGACTCTGGTGGTGCTGTCAACATTTCTGTCGCATGAGTTTCAGTTAATGGTTGCAAGTGCTGGGTGTAGTGGAACTCAATCTGCAACCGATGATGAAGAGGTTTTGATGTCATCAAACCTTTCTTGATGTCCGCCTGTAATTCCCTGATTGGAATTGCTGCCAAGAAGCTCTTTATGTACTCCTTGCAAGAATCTTTTCCTTGGCACACAACCTCCCCTTCTTCCTCACTCTTTAATGGTTCCTCGCTTTTAGATGGTTCTTCAGGATTGGTTATTATTGCCCCTAATATAGAAGCTTCCTCCTCCTTCAGGTTCACCTGCTGCTGATCCTTAGGTTCCACTGTGGCTGGCACATTCTGCTGATCACCCATTGTTTTCTCATCGGATGATTCTGCAGCATTTTGCAACTTGTTAATAATCGTGTTGCTGTCAAATTTCAAAATGTAGGCCTGATTGCATCCCTCATAGAGCCTCTCTCCTAATGTGTCGATAATGTAGTAAGCTTTTGGTTCAACCTTTAGAATGAAAAAATGGTCGTTCCAACTTACAACATACACCTGAGGTTCATCATCGCTTGGACATTCCAATCCAGTGCGGCTTATCTCATCCCAAATGTTATCGAAGGACATGGCGCCTTGCAAAAAGTCAAATCTTCCCTCATCCATCCCTTCTGGATGGAAAAACCCGATAAAGGACTTGCCAGGGAGTACAGAGAGAAAACGTATCTTGGCTTGGAGAACTGTTTCAAGGTCGAAGTGTTTGTCAGGGAACCGCTCCCTGTAGGTTTCATTCTCACAGAGGTTTCTCCATTCCAAGGACCCTTCTCTGATGAGACTATCAAACTGGGACTTAATGGGCATCAGACCACGGTTATTCTGAAACCAATCAGCAATAACAGCAACAAGGGCTGTACATGCACTTTCACCTGCAGCCCGCTCACTTCGCTGATCAATGGAAGCAAAGAAAACCTCAGTTTGAAGCTTCATCTGCCCATCACGGCTTATCACTTCTTTTTTCTCCCAACTGCCTATGGCAAAATTGTCATCACCAAATTCAGAAACTGATGATCGATTTGCAGATGTATCCTCGTCTGCTTTATGCCACTGCAAAACAGCTACGATTATTTCAATTAACCATGTCTAATTTATGAAATGAATTAGTCATCACAAAACCACCTTTACCATCCTTCAAGATGATCATCAGTATTTTCATTTTTGTACTTTTAATACTGCTAAATTGGAAATAAAAGGCTTTATAAAAGTATGAAAGTAAGGGAAATCAACAGATGACTTACCCCAAGAGCAAGAGATTCATCAGAGCTAAGCTGCCGGCGATCAAAATCAATATCATCCCCCCCTTCTTCTCCATATGCCTTCTTCAACAATGGCTCTCCTTTAGCTTTAGGAGACCTAAAGCTCAACTTCCTCTTCCTCCAAGGTAGTATGCTGCGCTTAGAACTTTGCAAGAGAGATGGTGCAGACACTGATGGTGTATAATCATCACTGTGTGAGCAACCCACATCTGACTTGCGATTGCTGTAGTAAACCCAATCTTCATCTTCATCATTTATCGTTGTACTAGAGTGAAAGGGTCCTCCAGCATAGTTTGCAGAAGCCAGTGTGCCATAACTGAATGACTTCCTCACAGTAGAATCTTCCTTGATCTCATCAGACTCTCCTTCCTCCAAATCATCAAGTGACTCAGAATCAAATGGATAGTTATCCTCACCATCCTCGCTCCTGGCAGAGCACCTGCCTTCACTGCCCTCTTCCTCGCGACAGGCCTTTTTTGCTCTCCTGGTAGACACATATCCTGTAAAAATCTTTACCTTTCTGAGACCAGCTTTAATTGCAGAAAGCTCATCCTTTTCAGTTGAGACAGCTTCTCCAGATTGAGGTGGCGATGGAACTGGAACTATCGCTCTCTGTAATGGCTCAGAGGTCTCGGTAGCAGTTCTCAACTCCAATAAGCTGAGTGATACCTGCATGATTCATACAAGCTGAGGTAAGAAACTATAAAAATTGTGAAAATATTAAAACCAGAAAAGGCAGATTAAATATGTTGCGGGATAATTTTAAAAAACCAGTGAGAATGTGATGGAAATTGGAAGAAATTCAAAGGCACATACACAGAGCAAGGGTTGAGGCTCGGCCACACCAGCAGAGACCACAAGAGGAAGTCTTAACTCAACCTCTTTCTGTTCAGCTGTAGATGCAAATTCAGCAAGGTTCACTGTTGCTGTTCCAACAACAGGAACCTTGTTCTTCTGCCCTTGGTTCCCACCCTGGATCAGAAAACAAAACAGCTAAGTTCCCCAGAAAGTTAACAAGTTTAAAAACGCAAATCTATCAGCCAAAAAAACCTCAAACATATCCAAAAGACCCAAGCTTTGTCAAGTCAAAATGATCAGAGAAAAAATACTCCATTAAATCCAACCACCAAATCCTCAAAAATCAATTAAGAATCCTTTGTTCTCCCAAATTGACTACCACAATAACCCACAAAACAAAACAAAAATAAAGAACACCCCTTCATATGCTTATATTCTTCAATTAAGAAACCTCTTCATCTCAATTACAAGCAACCCGTAAACTATCAGAAACCAAACACCAAAAAAGAAATTTTAAATTCATCCCTGAATTTTTTTTAAAAAAAATCATATCTCAAGTTTCATAAACGCTATCAATTTCACAGTCCACATGAATTTTCCTAGTTTCTACAGCAAACCCACAATTTTTCTTTTTCTATCTCAACAGACAAGAAGACAACATCCCACATGATAAATGACAATAACACAAAAGACCCATAAAACATCTTGAGAAGAAAAATAAATTTCTTTGGAGAGAGAAGCAAAAAAGAAAAGAAGAACTCACATTGAAGACAGTGAAAGAGATCTCCCAAGGATGAAACACATTTTCTTTATAAGCAGACAAAGTACACAAACTCTCGAACTCCTCATCCCACTCCACCAAAACGCCACCGTTTTCCCCCTCCGCACCACAAACCTCCACTTCTTTCGTAAAATTCCTCTTCACCGCCGTCCTCCTCAACGAACTCAAGGCCAATTTGGGTCCTTTCCACCTAATCTCCACCGTCAACTTCTCCGACTTATCCTTCAAATCACCTCCTGAAGATGTCCCAGGTGCAGCAGCTACAGCTTCCCGCACTACATCCCAACCCTCCATCCTTCGAACAACGAGCCTCACCTCGTACTTCTTCGAAACCAGCGGTGGCCATGGCCGCCACCTCATCATTTTGACTACCATTCCTCGCAACAAAACAAAAGAAAACTAAAACCTCCTAATTATTGTGAAAATATTCAAAAAAAAACAGAGAGGGTTTGTTTTTTCTATAAACTGGACATAATTTAGTCAATGAAGATGAATGTAAGAAGCAAAATCAGATATGCAAGAGAGAAAACGATGGGATACGCCCTTGTGGATTTTTAGTTTTACAGCGAAGAGGATTTTTTTTTTCTTTTATTTCTCTCTTTATTTATCACGAGCACAGGAGATGGAAAAAAACAGGGTACGATGTGAGAGACAGAAGGGACAGAGATAGAGTTATATTTGAGAGACGAGAGAGAGAGAGAGAGAGAGAGAGAGTTAAGCTAACTATGGTTAAAGTAAGGGAGTTAGGGTCAAGGATGGTACTAGGAAGGGAAGGGATGCATCCCGCATGTAACGGCGTTCTTTTGTTGACAAGGAAGAAGTTGACTTAGCTCCCTATTTTTATTTTTATTTTTATTTCTGTTTCTTTCTTTTTATTTTTATTTTTATTTTTATTTATTTGTGTTTCCTATTAATATTTTCTTTGTTTGTTTGGTGTTTCTTTTTTATTTGTTGGATAAACATGTGAATTTTTATTTTTTTTTATATGTTTTGTATAGCTAAGTTGGAATATTTTTATAAAATCATTTTGAATAAAAGAAATTACATCAAAATAATTTTTAGTTGAGAGGGAGTTTTATGTTGTTGCTTGAAAAGTAAAGGTCATTTATTTTTATGGCTCAACTATATTTTAAAAATATTTAAATTTTTTATTTTTAATTAATATTTTTAATTATTTTGATATAATAATGTTAAAAATAAATTTTAAAAAATTTTAAAAAAAAATAGTATCTTGATGTATTTTCAAATAAAATATATTTGTAAAATAATTAGTATCATAATTTCCAATACTATTTAAACATGTAAAGGAACAAGCATGAGTTTGTTAAAAAGAATATTATGGGACTTAATTGATTTATAAAATCTAAAAAAAAAACTAAGAAAACAAAATATTAACATCAAATATGATTTCATTATGCATTGAAAATATAAAATATTGTTTCCTGTTAAATTTTGAACTCCAATGTTGGCAACGGAAAGAGGGAGTTTATTTAAAAACAAAAACACTATGTATAACACGCTTTGACAAAATCATTATTTTTATTATTATTATTAATGTGGGTGTCTGAGTTAGCTTGTGTGTATCTTAACTAATTTTACGGGCTCTAAAATTAATAACTATATAAACCTCTAGTGGTCATCATATTAGCAATCACAGGACTCGAACTTAAAATCACAGGAAAAGCAACTTTTTAATCCCAAGCTTTTACCACTGACCACTTACTAAATGATTACAAAAACACCATTAAACCATGAAAT
>Ga0307507_10009771_pt1 | contig 12667 bp, 10 predicted proteins | sample 7_EM_MG_FD_207223 | JGI IMG/M metagenome (GOLD analysis project Ga0307507, IMG submission 207223) | Populus trichocarpa ectomycorrhiza microbial communities from riparian zone in the Pacific Northwest, United States - 7_EM | ecosystem: Host-associated > Plants > Roots > Unclassified | place... | reverse complement strand
CTGAACCTGACCACCGAGCAGGTCAGACAAAGCAGGGCCCTGGCCGCGATAGGGCACATGGACCAAATTGACGCGCGCCATCATCTTGAACAGCTCGCCGGCCAGATGCGGCGCGCTGCCGTTGCCGGCCGATGCCATGTTGACCTTGTCGGGATTGGCCTTGGCATAGCTGATGAACTCGGGAACGGTCTTTGCCGGAACCGATGGGTTGAGCAGCATGACCATCGGCACGCGGATGATGCCGGCGACGGCTGCGATGTCGCGGATGAAGTTGAAATTGAGCTTCTCGTAAAGCGTGGCGTTGACCGCATTCGGAACGGTCGCGAGCAGCAGCGTGGTGCCGTCGGGGGCCGCGTTGACCACGGCCTCGGTGCCGATGTTGCCGCCGGCCCCCGGCCGGTTCTCGATGACGAAGGACTGACCCAGCCGCTCGGACAGCCACTGGCCGATCAGCCGCGCCGTGATGTCGACGCCGCCACCTGCTGCAAAGCCGGCAACGATGCGCACCGGCCGCGTGGGATATTCATCCGCCACGGCATGGTTCGAAAAGGCGGGAGCAGCGGCGAGTGCGCCAGCGAGTTTGAGGAATTGTCGGCGAACCAGCTTCATCGTGCGCCCTCGTGTTGACCGCGAGGCTATCGCACTTCCGGCAATCTCAGGAAGCTCTAACGCCCGAACAACCGGTCTACCAGCCAGCCGTCCAGTCCGGCCGCGGCCTCGGGGCGTACGGCTCCGCCGCGGGCCGGGAGCGCGGCCGACCGGTTGGCCCCGCCCGCCGCCATTGGCGCCGCTGCTTGCGAAGGCGGTGCGGATGGCGCGCTGACCTGCTGGGCCATCTGCGCGATGTTGGAGAACAGTCCCGGGACCTGCGAGTTCGGCAGGCTCGCCACCGGCACGCCCTGATGCGCCGCGCGCATGAAGCGGGTCCAGACTTCGACCGGCAGGCCGCCGCCGGTCGCCTTCCGCGTCGGCGAGTTGTCGTCATTGCCGAGCCAGACGCCGGTCACGAGATTGGCCGTGTAGCCGACGAACCAGGCATCGCGGAAGTCCTGGCTGGTGCCGGTCTTGCCGGCGGCCATCCAGCCGGGGATCTCGGCCTTCCGCGCGGTGCCCGAGATCAGCGTCTCCTGCATCATGACATTCATCAGGGCGACGTTGCGCGGCTCGATGACCTGCCCGAGCTGGTCGGCCGGCCGCGCGTACAAGAGCTTGCCGTCGAGCGTCTTGATCCTGGTGATGACATGCGGCGAGACGCCGAGTCCGCCATTGGCGAAGGGCGCGTAGGCGCCGACGAGTTCCAGCACCGACACCTCCGAGGTCCCGAGCGCGATCGATGGATTGGCATCGAGCTTGGAGGAAATGCCGAGGCGATGCGCGGTCCGCACGACGTTTTTCGGCCCGACCTCGAGCCCGACCCTTACCGCCACCGTATTGAGCGACATGGCCAAGGCCTGCGTCAGTGTCACCGCGCCGAAATATTCATGGCTGTAGTTCTCGGGTTTCCAGCCCTTGAGGTCGAGCGGCGCGTCCTGACGGACGGTGTTCGGGGTCAACCCCTGTTCGATCGCGGTGAGGTAGACGAACGGCTTGAATGCCGAGCCCGGCTGGCGCTTGGCGGTGACCGCGCGATTGTACTGGCTCTCGGCATAATTGCGGCCGCCGATCATGGCGCGTACCGCGCCGTCCGGGGCCATCGCCACCAGCGCCCCCTGGCTGACGTTGAACTTCACGCTCTTGGCCGCGAGTTCGTCGATGATCGCGGTCTCAGCGACGCTCTGGAGTTTCGGATCGATCGTGGTTTCGACCCTGATGCTCTGGTCGATCTGGCCGACGAGGTCGTCGAGCACTTCGCCGATCCAGTCCGCGACGTAATTGAGCGTTCCGGCCCCGGCCGGCTTGACCGCAATCGCCAGATGGCCGATCGAGGCTTTGGCTTGGGCGTCGGTGATGAATTTGGCGTCCGCCATGGCGGCGAGCACGGTCTGGGTGCGCTTCTCCGCGCCTTCCGGATTGCGGTTTGGCGCCAGCCGTGACGGCGACTTGACGAGGCCCGCCAGCATCGCGGCCTCGGCGATGGTGACGTTCTTCGCCGGTTTGCCGAAATAGCGCTGCGCTGCGGCTTCCACGCCATAGGCGCCGGAACCGAAATAGACCCGGTTGAGATAGAGCTCGAGGATCTCGGCCTTGGAATGCTTGCGCTCCAGCCAGAGCGCGAGTTCGGCCTCCTGCAGCTTGCGCTGCAGGGTGCGTTCCTGGGTCAGGAACAGGTTCTTGGCGAGCTGCTGGGTCAGCGTCGAGCCGCCCTGCGAGACCCCACGATGCAGGATGTTGGCGACGGCGGCGCGCGCGATCCCGATCGGATCGACGCCATAATGCGAATAGAAGCGGCGGTCCTCGATCGCGATGAAGGCCTTCGGCAAATAAGGCGGCAGATCCTTCAGCGCGACATTGGCGCCGGCCATTTCGCCGCGCTGGGTCAGGACGCTGCCGTCGAGGCCCACGATCTCGATAGTCGGCGGCCGCTTCGGGATTTCGAGCGATTGAATCGCGGGCAGGTGCGCACCGACCCAGACCAGCACGCCGACGACGGCAATCGTCGCCCACAGTCCGAGCACGGCGCCCCAATAGACGAGACGCCCCAGCGAGAAGCGAGCGCTTGCTTTGCCGCGACGTTTGCTGGCGCGCGGCTTGCGCTCGCGCGGCGGCTCGTCGTCGTCATCCTCGGGGTCGATCTTGCGCTTCGTCACGGCCTTTTTCGGTATCTCGTCGTCGGCGGAGCCAATGCGGTCTTTGGGTGAGAGGCGCAGATCTGCCATCGCGGCGGCGAGCCCGAACAGCGGCTCCTTGCGTCCGCCGCCTTTTTTCCGTCCCCACGCCATACGCCACGCTCGCGACCCTATCGGGCGCAAGCTAGCTTCGGGAGTTTAAGGCCGGGTTACGAAAAGCTTAACGTCCGATTAGGGGCTGGCCTTCGTGTGCTAAAAGTCGACAACAAGCCGGTCAGGAGGGGACATGGGTTACATCGATCCGACCAAGGAGGTCTTTGCGCAGTTCAGGGACGATAATCGCGAGGGCCCGATCCACATGCTCAATCTGGTCCGGTTCCGCGAGCAGGCGGCCTATCCCGACGGCCGCACGGCGACCGGCGCAGAGGCCTATGCGGCTTACGGCCGGGACAGCGGCCCGGTGTTCGAGCGGCTGGGCGGCCGGATCGTCTGGCAGGGCCGGTTCGAACTGATGCTGATTGGACCCGCCCAAGAGCGCTGGGATCATTGCTTCATCGCGGAATATCCCAGTGTCTCGGCGTTCGTCGAGATGATCCGGGATCCGGTCTATCGCGAGGCGGTCAAACATCGCCAGGCTGCAGTCGAAGATTCCCGCCTGATCCGGCATGCCGTGCTGCCGGTCGGCAAGAATTTTGGTGAGATTCCGGGATAACGCGTCGGACCGGATCAGGAAAGCATTGCGATCTCTAGTCGATATCGAAGCGCCTGATCAGGCCGTCCTCCATGCGAAAGACGTGTCGGACGATCCGGTCCGCCAAAACCTCGCCCTTGAGATCGCGCACCGTCTGGTGAACGTCGACCACGACGGTTTGATCGGCGCCCGCCGAAAAACCGATCGGCTCGACGTGGGGATCGATGACAGCCCATTGTCGCGTCCAGTAGTCGCGGACGCCGTCATGGCCGCGGACGTGCCCGCCGTCCATGCCGTTGGCCCAAACCACGTCGGGATGCATCATGGCGAGAACCGCCGGCATGTCCCGTGCGTTGAAGCTGTCATAAACATGCTTGAGACGGCTTAAGTCGTCATCCGGCATCGACACGGCTCCGAAACGCGGATGCCCGAGACATCCGGCGCGACGTTGCTCGCGCGCCGACCACAGGCATCGAGAGATATCCGGGGAGACATGGGCGCCTGATCGAGTCAGGCGCCCAAGTCGAAGTCATGTCGAAGTCATGCGTCAGCCGGCCGCGCCGGTATCCTCGAGGATCGGTCCGAACAACTCCCAGCGCTCGCCGTTGAACCGCTCCATCTGCAGCTGCTTGTTGACGCGATAGTCAGTCGGCGACGTGCTGTTGCTGATGCCGGGCAGCGACATGTCGCCGGTGAACTTATTCAGGCTGGTGGCCTGCTTCATGACGTTCTCGCGCGTCAGGTCGTCGCCGCACTGCTTGAGCACATGCGCCATGAGCTGCGCGGTCTGATAGCCATAGGTGTTGAACAGCGACTCCTTGTCGCCCTCCGGATAATACTTCGTCATGAAGTCGAGATATTTCTTCATGCCGGCGTCGTCCTTCCAGGTCGGATCGGACGGGTCCTTGCCGTAGTTGACGCTGATCACACCCTTGGACGCCTCGAGGCCCGCCGGCTTCAGCACCGCGCCGACCGAGGTGGCGTTGATGTCGAGGATGTGCACCGGGTGCCAGCCGAGTTCGGCGATCTTCTTGATCGCCTGGGCCGCCTGCTTCGGGGTGGTGGCACTGAAGAACAGATCCGCACCGGCATCCTTGATCTTGAGGATCTGCGAATCGATGGTCGGATCGGAGACCTCGTAGGAGGCTTCGGCCACGATCATCGCGGCCGCCTTGTCGCCGAGACCGGCCTTGATGCCGTTCAGATAGTCCTTACCCAGGTCGTCGTTCTGATAGAGGATTCCGATCTTGGCATTCGGATGATTCTTGATGATGTACTGGCCGTAGATGCGGCCTTCGACGAAGTAGTTCGGATTGTAACCCATGGTCCAGGGGAAGTTCTTCGGATCGGTGAACCGCGACGCGCCGGTGGCGGCGAACAGCTGCGGGACCTTCTTGGCATTGAGATATTTCTGCACGGCCGCGTTCGAGGGCGTGCCGAGGACCTGGAACGTGAGCAGCACTTCGTCGCTCTCGACCAGCTTGCGCACCTGCTCGACGGCCTTGGGCGGCGAGTAGGCGTCGTCATACTGGATCAGGGTGATCTTGCGGCCGTTGATGCCGCCCTGGTCGTTGATCATCTTGAAATAGGCGGCCTGCGTCTTGCCGATAGTAGCATAGGCGGAAGCCGGTCCGCTGAACGGATTGGTCTGGCCGATCTTGATCTCGGTATCGGTCGCGCCGGTATCGTATTTCTTCTGTGCGTAGGCTGACGACGCCGACAGCGCAATCGCCAGCGCCGCTCCGGTTGCCAAATGGAAAAAGCCGTTCCTCATGTCGATGCGTTCCTCATGTGACGAGATTGAATCGATGGTCTTGGCCTTGGCGTCCAGGGCGGACGAAAGCGCCATCGCTGGGGCGGATTGTGGAGGAAGCTATCCCGCAATGCAAGGCGAGGCAGGTCGAAAAGCTGAACGATTTCAGGGCAGCAGCGCGAATATCAAGCGGTGCAGTGCACCGCAAGATCGGCGCGGTTTGTCGATGAATGCGAAATCGGCCTTCAGGCCGGGATCGTCCTTCCACTGCGGATCGCCGGGATCCTTGCCGCAATTGGTCGAGATGATGTCCTTGGCGATGTCGAGGCCCGCGGGCTTCAGCGTTGCTGACACCGGGCTTGCGTTGATGTCGGGGACATGGACGCGAGGTCGGCGACCATCTTGATTGTCTACGCCGCGAATTTTGGGGGCAAGGACGGCGCTGATCCGCTTTACGCGAGCCAGAGCAGGATGAGCGCGAGTGCCGCAGGGGCGGCCTGCACATAGAGAATGCGGCGGCTGACGGATGCCGCGCCATAAAGCCCGGCTGCGATGACGCAGAGCAGGAAGAAAACCTTGATCTGGAATGCGAAGTCCGGATTGCCGTGCAGCAAGCCCCAGACGAGGCCGGCGGCGAGGAAACCGTTGTAGAGCCCCTGATTGGCGGCCAGCACGGCGGACTGAGCGGCCTTCTCCGGCGAGTTGCGGAATGTCTTCAGGCCGAGCGGCCTGGTCCAGAGAAACATTTCCAGGATCAGAAAATAGAGATGCAGCGCGGCCACCACCGCTACCAGCGCATTGGCAACCCAGATCATGGATGTTTCCTCCCAAGCCCGATCTTGCAGACAGGCTACCACGCCTGGCGGCAGCCAACCTCATCTCCGGACCCAAAATGATGATGTCCGAAAACCGCGAGACAGATTGGGCGTGGTGGACGATGGTTCTCCCATGAGCAAGACCTATGGGACCGTCAGCGCCGAAAGGCAAAAGGAGATGAGCGGCCTGGATTTCGTCCGCGGGCTCGTCGACGGGACGCTGCCCCTCAATACGATCGCGCAGACCCTGGGCTATGATGTGAGCGAGGTCGAGAGTGGGCGCGTGGTGGTGACCGCCAATCCGGGCGGCATCCATCTCAACCCGGCCGGCACCGTGCACGGCGGCTTCACGGCCACGCTGCTCGACAGCTGCATGGGATTGGCGGTCCAATCGACGCTGGAGCGAGGCCTCGGCCAGACCACGCTGGAGTTCAAGATATCGCTGCTGCGGCCGATTACCCCCGAGACCGGAGTGATCAAGGCGCAGGGCGTTGTGTTGAACCGGGGCCGCCGTATTGGCACAGCCGAAGGCCGGATCACGGATGGCAAAGGGCGGCTGCTCGCGCATGGAACGACGACATGCCTGATCTTTTGAGGCTGGCGATGCGCGCAATCCGCAAGACAAACCTGCTGCAATCGACGATCATCCCATGATGGATTTGGACCCGGCCGCCTGCTACCGCGCGATCTCGACCCGCGATGCGCGCTTCGACGGACGGCTGTTCGTGGGGGTCAAGACCACCGGCATTTATTGTCGGCCGATCTGCCCGGCGCGTACGCCGAAGCTCGAGAATGTCTCATTCTACCCTTCCGCGGCGGCGGCACAGGAGGCCGGCTTCCGTCCGTGCCTGCGCTGCCGGCCCGAGACCTCGCCCGAACTGGCGTTCTGGCGGGGCACGTCCAACACGGTGTCCCGTGCGCTGGCCTTGATCGAGGCCGGCGGGCTCGACGAGGCGGATGTCGAAGGCCTCGCCAATCGACTGGGCGTCGGCGCGCGTCAATTGCGACGGCTGTTTCGCCAGCATGTCGGGGCGTCGCCGATCGCGGTGGCGCAGACGCGGCGCGTGCTGCTGGCAAAGCAGCTGATCCACGAGACCTCGCTGCCGATGGCCGAGGTGGCGCTGGCCTCGGGCTTCAACAGCGTTCGCCGTTTCAACGAGACCTTTCTTCAGATGTTCGGGCGTTCGCCGGCGACGCTGCGCCACGCCCGCGACAGGGGGAAACGAGAGGCCGGCGAACTGTCGGTTCGCCTCGCCTATCGGCCACCCTATGACTGGGATGCGATGCTGTCGTTTCTCGGGGCACGCGCCATTCCCGGCGTCGAAACCGTCACCGGAAACACCTACCGGCGCACGATCGCCATCGGCGGCCACAGCGGCGTGGTCAGCGTCGCGCCAGCGGACAAGAATCGGATCAACATATCCGTGCGATGCCCCAATATCGCCGCGCTGCCGCAGATCATCGCGCGGGTGCGGCGCGTCTTTGACCTCGCCGCCGATCCCGACGCGATCGGCGCGCATCTTTCGCTTGACTCCTTACTGGCGCCCCTGGTCTCGGCCCGGCCGGGCCTGCGGGTGCCCGGCGCATGGGATGGTTTCGAACTCGCCGTGCGTGCGATCTTCGGTCAGCAGATTACCGTTCCGGCGGCGACCCGTTTGCTCGGAAGGCTGGTCAAGGCCCATGGCGTGGTGCTGCCGGCGGCGGCCGGCGATGGCGAAGGTCTCAGATACTTGTTCCCGGCGCCCGCGCGTCTGGCGACGGCCGATCTCGCCGTCCTCGGCATGCCGAAGGCGCGGGCGATGTCGGTGACCTCGCTGGCTGGTGCGCTCGCGGCGGACCCGACGATCTTCGGTCGCGGCGCGAGCCTGGAGGATGCGATCGCCAAATTGCGGGCGCTGCCGGGGATCGGCGAATGGACCGCGCAATACATCGCGATGCGGGAGCTGCGCGAGCCCGACGCATTTCCCGCCGCCGACGTCGGCCTGCTGCGGGCGATGACAAACGCGGACGGCCGGCGTCCGTCGCCCGCTGAGCTGCTGTCGCGCGCGGAGCGCTGGCGACCGTGGCGCGCCTATGCCGCGTTGCATCTGTGGGCGGCGGGCGCCACGCAAGCTTCGTCCGGAAAAGTCCATGAGCGCGAAGCCGCCTGACGCGTTCGGCCTCGATCGCTTGGACACTCCGATCGGCACCGCCCTGCTGGTCACCGACGCCGACGGCGTTCTTCGCGCGCTGGATTGGGAGGATCACGAGCCGCGCATGCGACAGCTGCTGCGGCGGCAATATGGGGCGCTCGCCGTGGACAACGCGCGGGCGCCGCATGATCTCCGCGCGGCGTTGTCGGGATATTTCGCAGGCGAGCTCGACCGGCTGGGCACGATCGAATGGCGCGTCGCCGGCACGGCCTTCCAGCGCAAGGTCTGGACTGCGCTGACCGCCATCCCGGCCGGCACGACCATGAGCTACGGCGCGCTGGCAGCGCAACTCGGCATGCCCCGCGCGGTGCGTGCGGTCGGGCACGCCAATGGCGCCAATCCGCTCAGCGTCGTCGTGCCCTGTCATCGCCTGATCGGCGCCGACGGTTCGCTGGTCAAATATGGCGGTGGGCTGATGCGCAAGCGCTGGCTGCTGCAACATGAGGGCGTGGTGCTCAAACCGGCGTCGGGGCGGCTGTCGGAGACCTGACATCGGATCATCGCCCAGCAGCCTTCGGCTGTCAGGTCCGTTAACCGCCAGACATGCGGGCGCCGCAGCGCTAAGCACCGGCCACGCAACATGGAGATCCCGATGAATCCTCAAGACAGCAAGCAGCTCGTCATCGCCGCCTGGCAGGCGTTCGCCAGCCGCGACAACGAGCGGATCGCAGCCTTGTTTTCCGATGATGCCGAATGGCTGGCGCCGATCGGTAACGCGACCGCCCTTGCCATGCCCTACACCCATCACATGATCGGGCGCGAACAGATCGCCCACTTCATCGCCGTCGAATTCGGAAAGCTGTTCTGCGCCGACGTCAAGGTCGATTTTCGCGGCGTCTATGCCGAAGACGATGTCGTGATCGTCGAAGAGCGCATGCAGGCGACGTTGTCCAACGGCCATCACTACGATGTCGACTGCTGCTTCATCTTCGAACTCAGGGATGGGCTGATCGCGCGGGTGCGCGAGTACATGGATACGCTCAAGGGGGCGCGGATGGTGTTCGGCTCGCTGGATCGCGTGCCGGCGGCATAGGGCGATCCGCCTGGATGCGCGACTGGCGGCCCGCGCATGCGCGTCGGGATGGGCCTGCTATGACTTGATCAGGCTGTGTACCTGATGCAGGTCGGCGGCGATCCAGACGCACAGCTCGTGCATGTCCGGCGTTGGCGGAAGCAGATCAGGCACCATGATGGTCATCATCCCGGCGGCGGATGCGGCCTTCACTCCGTGATAGGAGTCCTCCAGCGCAATGCAATGCTGGGGCGGCACGCCGAGCCGCTCGGCCGCCATCAGGAACGGTTCCGGATGCGGTTTGCCGCGCGCAAAATCGCCCCGCGCGATGACTGTCGCGAAGCGGTGATGCAGGTCGTGGAGGCCGAGATTGTGCTGGACATCCTCGTGGCCGGACGACGTGGCGATCGCGCGCGGCAGTCCAGCTTTGTCCAGGAAATCGAGCAGTTCGACGACGCCCGCCTTGAGACGCAGATGCGACCTGGTCATGGCGCGAAACCGTGTCGATGCTTTTGAGCGGAAGGCATCGAATGCGAACGTCGTGCCGAGGCGCTCCTGGAAAGCTACGCGCGTCGCATCGACCGGCAGTCCGATCGTCGACAGATAGAAATCCACCGGGATGTCATGGCCGTCTTCGACTGCAACGGCCATGATCGCGTCCCGATAGAGATCCTCGGTATTGAAGATCAGGCCGTCCATGTCGAACACGACGGCCTGGACTTTGCGCGGGAGTTTCGGGATCGATGGCATTGGTCACGCTGCCGGCTTCGCCACGGCGGTGTCGCTGGCGAGCAGATGCAGCAGCGCGCTCCGGATCGCGGCCTGCCGGGTCGGCGCGTTGATCTGCGCACCCAGGAGGTCGGTGACATAGAACACGTCGCGGGCGCGCTCGCCGAAGGTGGCGACATGGGCGGAGGCGATGTTGAGATTGAGTTTGGAAATCGCCGTCGTCAGTTCGTACAGCAGGCCCGGCCGGTCGAGGCCGGAGACCTCGATGACGGTATAGAGCTCCGACCACTGGTTGTTGATGGTGACCTCGGGCTCGACCACGAAGGGCCGTGCCTTGCCGCGGCCGGCGGCGCGACGCGCCACCACCTCGGGCAGGCGCAGTCTGCCCTCGAGCACCTGCTCGATCATCTCGCCGATCCGGGTGGCCCGGCGTCCCTCGTCCTCGTCGCGGTCATATTCGCGGGAGATCGCGATGGTGTCGAGCGCGCGCCCGTCGGTCGTGGTGTAGATCTGCGCGTCGACGATATTGGCGCCGGCGGACGCGCAGGCACCCGCGATGATCGACAGCAGCCAGGGATGGTCGACCGCGAGAATCGTCAGTTCGGTGACGGCGCGCGCCTCGTCGAAGCCGACATTGATCGCGAGCTTGTGGCCGGCTTCCTCGCTGGCGCGCAGGAAGCGGGCATGGCGGATCTTGCGCGGCAGTTCGACCTTGAGCCAGTAGGCCGGATAGTGCCGCCCGATATAGGTTTCGACCTCGGCTTCCGGCCATTCGGTGAAGGCGGCGCGGAATTCGCCCTGCGCGGCGGCGATGCGCCGGGCGCGGTTGACCTCGGAAAAGCCGCCGGTCAGCACCGGCTCGGTTTCGTAATAGAGCGTCCGCAGCAGCTGTGCTTTCCACCCGTTCCAGACGCCGGGGCCGACACCACGAATGTCGGCGGTGGTCAGGATGGTCAGAAGCTTCATCGACTCGACCGATTCCACGACGCGGGCGAAGTTCTCGATGGTCCTGCGATCGGACAGGTCGCGCGACTGCGCCACCGTCGACATGGTCAAATGCTGCTCGATCAGCCATGCGATCGTCTCGGTGTCGGCGGGGCTGAAGCCGAGCCGCGGGCACAGTCGCCGCGCCACCTTGGCGCCCGCGATGGAGTGATCCTCGGGCCGGCCCTTGGCGATGTCGTGCAGCAGCGTGGTGATGTAGATCACGGCGCGATGCTCGGGACGGATTTTGCGCATCAGGTCGCTGGCAAGCACGAATTCGTCGTTGCCGCCGCGCTCGATCTCCTGCAGGAAGCCGACGCAGCGCAGCAAGTGCTCGTCCACCGTGTAGTGATGATACATGTTGAACTGCATCATCGACACGATCCGGCCGAAGGCGCGGATGAAGTGCCCGAGCACCCCTGTCTCGTTCATCCGCCGCAGCACGGTCTCGGCGTCATCAGAGGTCAGGATCTCCATGAACAGCCGGTTGGCTTCCGGATTGTCGCGCAGCTCGGTGTTGATGAGCCGCAGCGAGCGCGTCACCGTCCGCATCGCGTCGGGATGGAACGCGAGATTGTTCTTCTGCGCCAGCCGGAAGATCCGGATCAGGTTGACCGGGTCGTGCCTGAACACGTCGGGCGCGGCGAGATTGATGCGGTTGTTGTCGATGACGAAGTCGTCGCTCTCGGGCACCCGGCGATGGTTCATGCCCGGCCGCAGGCGCGCCATCATGCGGCTCAGCACCGGCGCCGGCTTGGCCTGCTGGTCTTCGAGCTTGGCGCACAGGATCGCGGTCAGATCGCCGACGTCCTTGGCGATCAGGAAGTAGTGCTTCATGAAGCGCTCGACATCCTGCATGCCGGGATGGCTGGTGTAGCCGAGCCGGACCGCGATTTCGCGCTGCAGATCGAAGGACAGGCGCTCCTCGGGCCGCCCGCTCAGAAAATGGATGTTGCAGCGGACCGACCACAGGAAGTCGGCACAACGGCCAAAGGTGCGGTATTCCTGCGCGTCGAACACGCCGCGCTCGACCAGTTCGTGGGTCTCGCGCACGCGGTAGACGTATTTCGCGATCCAGAACAGGGTATGCAGGTCGCGCAGGCCGCCCTTGCCGTCCTTCACATTGGGCTCGACCAGGTAGCGCGACTGTCCGGCACGGCGATGCCGCTCCTCGCGCTCGGCGAGCTTGGCGGTGACGAATTCGGATGCGGTGTTCTGAACCACCTCCCGGTCGAACCGCTCGACCAGCTCGTCGTAGAGCGGCCGGTCGCCGGTCAGGAACCGCGTCTCCAGGATAGCGGTGCGGATGGTCATGTCGCCGCGCGCCTGCCGGATCGATTCATCGACCGAACGCGTCGCGTGGCCGACCTTCAGCCCCATGTCCCACAGGCAATAAAGGATGGTTTCCGCCACCTGCTCGCCCCAGGCGGTCTGCTTGTAGGGCAGGATGAACAACAGATCGATGTCGGATTCCGGCGCCATCAGCCCGCGGCCATAGCCGCCGGTGGCGACCACCGCCATGCGCTCGGCGCCGGTCGGAACCGGCGAGCGATACAGGTGTTCGGTCGCGGCGGCATAGAGGATGCGGATGATTTCGTCCTGCACGACGCAAAGTCGTTCGGCGCAGCGCCGCCCGTGGCGGTCCTTCAGCAACAGCGCCTGCGCGGTGGTGCGCGCGGTCGCGAGCTCGGCCTTCAGCAATTGCGTTACCGCGGCGCGGAACATGTCCTCGCGCCCGGAATGCTGCCGCGCGAGGGCGTCGACC